>Ga0209344_10005662_pt1 | contig 10668 bp, 7 predicted proteins | sample Cruoilmetagenom6_FD_187293 | JGI IMG/M metagenome (GOLD analysis project Ga0209344, IMG submission 187293) | Oil polluted marine microbial communities from Coal Oil Point, Santa Barbara, California, USA - Santa Barbara Oil Seep Sample 6 (SPAdes)... | ecosystem: Environmental > Aquatic > Marine >...
CAGAAGAGAACATCCAATGGGTGGTATTGCTGAGCGTACTATTGGTTATGAACGCGAAGATGAAGATGGTAATTTTACAAGACCAGGAATTGATGGGGCATTTGGTGTAAAATATTTGCAAGGTACAAACGGAAAACGTTTAAAGCAGAGAATAGGTAATGGGCAATGGAAGCCAATTGCTGATTACGATCAAGTAGAGCCAAAAGATGGTTATGATGTGTATACTACTATTGATGTAAATATTCAAGATATAGCGCATCATTCTTTATTGAAGCAATTGGAGCTTTATGAAGCCGATCATGGCTGTGTGGTGGTGATGGATGTAAAGACTGGAGAGATTAAAGCAATTTCTAACCTTGGAAGAAATAGTAAAGGTCAATACTACGAGCGTTTAAATTATGCGGTTGGTGAAAGTCATGAGCCTGGTTCTACCTTTAAAGTTATGGCAATGATGGCGGCTTTAGAGGATAAGGTTATTGATACATCTACAGTTGTAGATACAAAAAAAGGGAGAAAGAAATTTTATGGTCGTGTCATTACGGATTCCGGTAATGGTTTTGGGGAAATATCTGCAGCAAGGGCTTTAGAGGTGTCTTCAAATATAGGTATGGCAACTATTGTAGACGACCATTATTCAAAACAGCCAGAGAAGTTTTTAAATAGATTGCGTTCTTGGAAGCTAGATAAGCCTTTGGGTGTTGCGATTATAGGAGAGGGTATACCAGATATTCCAAAGCCTGGAGCTTCAAACTGGAGTAGAAATGCTTTGCCTTCTATGGCTTACGGTTATAATCTTAGAATGACACCGCTTCAAACATTGGCTTTTTATAATGCTATTGCTAATAATGGGGAATTAATTAAACCTCGTTTTTTGAAGTCTGTAAAATCTTTCGATAAGAATATTGAAGTGTTTAAAAAGCAAGTGCTTGTAGAAAAAATATGTTCTAATAAAACATTGAATGAAATTCAAGATATATTAAAGAATGTGGTTGTTCGTGGTACAGGTCAACGTATGTATTCTAAAACGTTTTCTATGGCAGGTAAAACAGGAACCGCAAGAACTGATTATGCAGACCTAGAGAAGTGGTATAAAGACAAGAAGTATGTATCGTCTTTTGCTGGTTATTTTCCAGCTGATAATCCTAAGTATTCTTGTATTGTTGTTGTCCATGAGCCAAGTACAAAAGTGGGTTATTATGGAGCTGATGTTTCTGGCCCAGTATTTAAAAGAATTGCTCAGAAAATTTATACGGATACGCCAATAATAGATGAGATTAAGACTCTTGACTTTAAAGATAACTTGGTTAACGAAGAGTTTGAAAATTATTTTGAAAACGCTCGCAAATATAGAGAGTTAATGCCAGGCGTAGTGGGTATGCCAGCAATGGATGCTATTGCTCTATTGGAAAACTTGCATGTAGATGTAAAAGTAAAATTATCCGGAAGCGGAATAATAAAAAAGCAATCTGTAGAGAAGCATCAGAAATTACGAACTAATCAAACCATTGTTTTAGAAGCGTCATGATGGTGTTAAAAGACATATTATATAAGGTTACCATTAATGCTGTCGTTGGGAGTACAAGCATTACTGTGGGTAAAATTGAATTCGATTCACGTCAAATACAAACCAACGATGTTTTTGTGGCTATTTCTGGGACTATTACAGATGGTCATAATTATATAGAGAAAGCGATAACAGATGGTGCAACCGCTATTATTTGTGAAGTTCTTCCTGAGAATCTTCATGACGATATCACTTATATCGAAGTTGCGAATTCTAATCAAGCCATGGCATATATGGCTAATAATTTTTATGGACAGCCATCAGAAAATTTAAAATTGGTTGGTGTTACAGGAACGAATGGTAAAACAACAGTTTCAAGTTTGTTATACCAACTATTTAAAAAAGCAGGTTATAAAGTTGGGTTGTTGTCTACGGTTAAAGTTATGGTAGATAATACCACTTATAAAGCCACGCATACCACACCAGATTCTTTAACTATTAATAGATATTTGCAGCTAATGAATGATGAAGGTATTGAATTTTGCTTTATGGAAGTGAGTTCGCACGGAATTCATCAAAGTAGAACTGAAGGTTTAAAGTTTGAAGGCGGCATTTTTACAAATCTGTCTCATGATCATTTAGATTATCACGATACGTTTGCGGAATATAGAGACGTTAAGAAAAAGTTTTTTGACCAGTTGCCAAAAGAAGCTTTTGCATTATCTAACATAGATGATAAAAATGGCTTAGTAATGTTTCAAAATACACAAGCTAAGAAATATACTTATGCATTAAAAAATTATGCGGATTATAGAGCGCAGATTTTAGAAAATCAGTTTAGTGGTTTATTACTGAAGTTGAATGATAGCGAATTATGGACGCGTTTAATAGGAAGTTTTAATGCTTACAATATTCTTGCTATTTATGGTGCTGCTGAATTATTAGGCTTAGAAAAAGATGAAATTTTAAGATTGATTAGTGAGCTCGAAAATGTAGCAGGACGCTTTCAGTATTTTATTTCAGAAGAGAAAATTACAGCTATTGTAGATTATGCACACACACCAGATGCATTAAAAAATGTGCTAGAAACTATAAATGACATCAGAACTAAAAACGAAGAACTGATTACTGTAGTGGGTTGTGGTGGTAATAGAGATAAGACAAAACGACCAAAAATGGCTCATATCGCTTCGACTTTAAGTACTAAAGTGATTTTAACAAGCGATAATCCAAGAAACGAAGTGCCTGAGGTTATTATTGAAGAAATGGAAAAAGGGGTTGAGCCTCAAAATTTCAAAAAAGCATTATCTGTAACGGATAGAAAACAAGCTATTAAAGCGGCTTGCCAAATGGCAGGACCAAATGATATTATTCTAATAGCCGGAAAAGGGCATGAGAATTACCAGGAAATTAAAGGTGAGCGCTTTGATTTTGATGATTATAAAATTGTTCAAGAGTATTTAAAACAATTACAGAAATAAATAACAACCAAGAATGCTGTATTACTTATTCGAATATTTAGAGCAACAGTTCCAATTGCCAGGAGCATCACTTTTTGGGTTTATAACCTTTAGGGCAGCTGTGGCTATCATATTGTCGCTGTTAATTTCTACAATTTTTGGTAAACGCATTATTCGTTTTTTACAAAGACAACAAGTAGGAGAGACAATCCGTGATTTAGGATTAGAAGGACAAGTTGAAAAAGCAGGAACACCAACAATGGGTGGGATTATCATTATTCTAGCGACTTTGATTCCTGTGCTCTTATTAGCAAAGCTTGAGAATATTTACATCATCCTTTTAATAGTGACTACACTTTGGATGGGAACCATTGGTTTCATTGATGATTATATCAAGAAATTCAAAAATGACAAAGACGGCTTAAAAGGGAAATTTAAAGTATTAGGTCAAGTAGGGTTGGGTATCATAGTTGGTGCAACATTGTTTTTTCATCAAGATGTAACGCTGAAAGAAAAGTTACCTATTCAGCAACAAAATGAAATTCGTGCTGAAAACCCAAATGTGCAAGCGTCAAAATTATTTAAGGCAGAAGAGAAGTCAACCAAAACAACGATTCCTTTCTTAAAAGATAATGAGTTTGATTATTCAGATTTAATAACATGGATAAGTCCAGGATTAGAAAAATACACATGGATCATATTTATTCTGGTTAGTATTTTCATTATCACAGCTGTATCAAATGGTGCAAATCTTACAGATGGCATAGATGGTCTCGCAGCAGGAACATCAGCCATAATTGTACTGACCTTAGGAATTTTTGCTTGGGTTTCTAGTAATATTGTTTTTTCAGGATACTTAGATATTATGTATATCCCAAGAGCTGAAGAAATTACCATTTACATCGCAGCATTTGTAGGAGCGTTAATTGGGTTTTTATGGTACAATACTTATCCAGCGCAAGTGTTTATGGGAGATACTGGAAGTTTAACCATTGGAGGAATCATTGCTGTAATCGCTATTGCTGTTAGAAAGGAATGGTTAATTCCAATTCTATGTGGCATATTCTTAGCAGAGAATTTATCAGTGGTATTGCAAGTGAGCTATTTCAAATACACAAGAAAGAAGTTTGGAGAAGGACGACGCATTTTTAAAATGTCGCCTTTGCATCATCACTATCAGAAATCAGGATATCATGAAAGTAAGATTGTAACGCGTTTTTGGATTGTTGGAATCTTACTAGCTATTATAACAATAGTAACCTTGAAAATTAGATAATGAAAAGGCTGGTAATTCTTGGTGGTGGCGAAAGTGGAGTAGGAACAGCGCTTTTAGGAAAAGCTAAAGGATACGATGTATTTGTATCAGACAAAGGAAAGATTAAAGAAAAGTATAAAGACGTTCTTTTAAATAATGAGATTGAATTTGAAGATGAACAGCATACGGAATCAAAAATTCTAAATGCAGACATTGTCATGAAAAGTCCTGGTATTCCAGATAAAGTGGCTTTAGTGAAACAAATTCGTGAAGCAGGAATTAAAGTGGTTTCTGAAATTGAATTTGCTTCCAAATTTACGGATGCAACGTTGGTGGCAATTACAGGAAGTAATGGTAAAACTACAACGGCAACGTTAGCACATCATCTGTTGAGTCAAGATTTAGATGTGGGTTTAGCTGGAAATATAGGGGATAGTTTCGCGAAGCAGATTTTAGAAAAAAATCATGATAACTACGTATTGGAGATTAGCAGTTTTCAATTGGATGATATCGTTGATTTTAAACCAAAAATTGCGATTCTAACGAATATAACACCAGACCATTTAGATAGATACGATTATAAGTTTGAAAACTATATCGCTTCAAAATTTAGAGTCGTAGAGAACCAAACAGAAGACGATTATTTTATATATGATGCAGATGATGAAGTCATTTCAGACTATATGAAAACGCATCAAATTCGATCAAAAAAATTACCTTTTTCATTAACAAAAGTTATTGAGCAAGGCGCATATTTAGACAATAATAATAATATTACAATAACAATAGATAACAATAAAATCATTATGCCAACAAAAAATTTAGCATTAGAAGGAAAACATAACGTGAAGAATGCAATGGCGGCTTCTACTGTTGCGCATTTACTTAAAATTAGAAAACAAACTATACGTGAGAGTTTAGAGAACTTTCAAGGTGTTGAGCATCGATTAGAGCACGTATTAAAAATTAATAAGGTGCAGTATATTAATGACTCAAAAGCAACAAATGTTAATGCAACGTATTTCGCTTTAGAAAGTATGGATGCACCTACGGTTTGGATTGTTGGTGGTGTTGATAAAGGTAATGAGTACAGGGAGTTATTTCCATTTGTAAACGAAAAAGTAAAGGCGATAATCTGCTTAGGAGTAGATAATGCAAAGCTTATGGATTCGTTTGGGAAGATGGTTGATGTGATTATTGAAACACAATATATGAGCGAAGCTGTAAAGATCGCTTACAAACTTGCTGATGCTGGAGACAATGTATTATTGTCACCTGCTTGCGCGAGTTTTGATTTATTTGAAAACTATGAAGATAGAGGTCGTCAATTTAAAAATGCCGTAAGAAATTTGTAATATAAAGTTAAGATGAATTAGGGACTCATCTATAAAAGGTTAAGCATGCAAAATTTATTCAAACAAATAAAAGGAGATAAAGCCATTTGGGCTATAGTCACACTGTTGGCTATATTTTCGTTTATGCCTGTTTATAGTGCTGCAAGTAACTTGGCTAATAGCGGCAATACAAATACATTTTCTTTTTTTATTAAGCATTTTATGCACCTATTTTTAGGCTTTGCAATTATGTTTGGTATTCATAAAGTACCTTATAAATATTTTCGAGGTTTATCTATGGTGATGATTCCAATAGTGTTTGTGCTATTGTTAGTTACAATGCTTCAAGGTACTACTATAGATGGTGCAAATGCTAGTCGATGGATACAAATTCCTATTGTGAATATGTCTTTTCAAACATCCACTTTGGCAGCAGTTGTATTGATGGTGTATGTGGCGCGCTATTTATCAAAAATTAAAGATAAAGATGTTAGTTTTAAAGAGTCTTTGTTGCCGCTTTGGGGACCGGTTTTTTTAATTCTAATTTTAATTTTACCAGCTAATTTTTCTACTACAGCAATCATTTTTACCATGATTATGATGTTGGCATTTATTGGTGGTTATCCAATAAAATACCTTTTGATTATAATAGGTACAGGCTTGTTGGCGCTCACCATGTTTGTTTTAGTGGCAAAAGCTTTTCCAGATGCTATGCCAAATAGGGTGGACACATGGATAAGTAGAATTGAAAATTTTGCGAATGGGGAAGATACTGAGGCGGATTATCAAATTGAAAAAGCAAAAATTGCTATAGCTACAGGTATTACACCTTTAGGTCCTGGTAAAAGCATTCAGAAGAATTTTCTTCCACAATCCTCATCCGATTTTATTTTTGCAATTATTATTGAGGAATACGGATTATATGGAGGTGTATTCTTGTTGGTATTATATATGTGGTTGTTATTTAGAATTGTAATTGTAAGTCATAAATCAGATACTATATTCGGGAAATTATTAGTCTTAGGTGTTGGTTTACCTATTGTTTTTCAGGCATTAATTAATATGGCAGTTGCTGTGGAGTTATTTCCTGTAACGGGTCAAACCTTGCCATTAATCAGTAGTGGAGGAACATCTATTTGGATGACTTGTTTAGCTATAGGAATTATATTAAGTGTAAGTGCTAAGCGCGAAGAATTAAAGGAACAAGAGGATGCGGAAGATGATCCATTGGCCATTTTAAGTGAAGCGATATAATGAGTAACTTTAAATTTATATTATCAGGTGGAGGAACAGGAGGACATATTTATCCTGCGGTTGCGATTGCGGACGAGTTAAAGTCGCGCTATCCTGATGCTGAATTCTTGTTTGTTGGAGCTTCTGATCGCATGGAAATGGATAAAGTGCCACAAGCTGGATATGAAATTGAAGGGTTGTGGATTTCAGGAATTCAACGCAAACTGACATTAAAGAATTTAGCGTTTCCGTTTAAGCTAATTAGTAGTTTGTTACGTTCTAGGAAAATTGTAAACAGTTTTAAGCCAGATGCTGTTATTGGAACTGGTGGTTTTGCGAGTGGACCATTATTGCATGTGGCTTCTTCAAAAGGAATTTCGAGTTTAATTCAAGAACAAAATTCATTTCCGGGAATTACAAATAAGTTGTTGGCTAAAAAAGTAAATACTATTTGTGTGGCTTATGATGGTTTGGAGAAGTTCTTTCCAAAAGAAAAAATAAAACTAACAGGAAATCCAATACGTAGGGATTTATTAGAGGTAAAAAACAAACATATTGAAGGTAAGGATGCTTTCAAATTAAAGCATAATAAAAAAACACTTTTGGTTTTAGGAGGAAGTTTAGGTGCTAGACGAATCAACCAATTAATAGAGGCAAATATTGCCTTTTTTGAAGCGCAAGATATTCAAGTGATTTGGCAATGTGGAAAATTGTATTACGAGCAGTATAAGCAATATAATGATTTAGATAGAGTACAAGTGCATGCGTTTTTAAATCAGATGGATTTGGCTTATGCAGCTGCGGATGTTATAATCTCGAGAGCAGGAGCAATTTCGGTTTCAGAACTATGTATCGTTGGGAAACCTGTTGTTTTTATTCCATCGCCAAATGTCGCAGAAGACCATCAAACTAAAAATGCAAAATCGGTTGCAGATAAAAATGCAGCAATTTTAATACGAGAAAAAGATTTGGATTCTAATTTTCAAAATGAATTTTCAGAATTGATTTCAAACGAAGAGAAACAAAAAGAATTAAGCAAAAATATTGAAGCCTTAGCATTAGTAAATGCAACAAATGATATTGTTGATGAGGTTGAAAAATTGTTAAAAAAGTAAATGAATTTCAGTACAGTACATAACGTCTATTTTATTGGTGTGGGTGGCATCGGAATGAGTGCTATCGCGCGCTATTTTGTGGCTAATGGCAAGCAGGTGGCAGGTTATGACAAAACACCAACTGAAATCACAAAATCACTTGAAGATTTGGGTGTTGAAATTCATTTTGAAGATGATATCAAATACATAGCAAATTCATTTTTGAATCTTGAAAATACACTAGTTGTTTATACACCTGCAGTGCCTAAGAATCATTCGGAATTAAACTATTTTAAAGATAATAATTTTAATGTTTTAAAACGCTCTGCGGTTTTAGGTGAAATTACGAAGCAAACGGTTTGTTTAGCAGTTGCAGGAACTCATGGTAAAACAACCACAACTAGTATTTTAGGGCATTTATTGAATGTATGTAATGTGCCTGTTACGGCATTTTTAGGTGGAATAGGGGAAAATTATAATTCAAACTTAATACTCAACGGAACAGATGTCACTGTTGTAGAAGCAGATGAGTTTGATCGTTCGTTTTTAACATTGTCTCCAGACTTGGCTTGCATCACTTCGATGGATGCGGATCATTTAGATATTTACGGAAATGCAGAAGAACTGATAAAAAGCTTTAAAGATTTTTCAAAATGTATAAAGCCAGAAGGAAAGTTATTTGTTAGAAATGGTTTGCCTTTAAAAGGTATTACTTACGGCATTGAAGATGATTCAGATTATAGTGCGCAGAATATCTCTATTGAAAACGGTAGTTACATATTTGATGTAAAAACACCTAAAGGCATTCAGAAAGGTTTTAAATTCAGTTTACCAGGAAGACATAACCTATCTAATGCAATTATTGCATTGGCAATGGCTGTAGAATATGGTTGCTCGTATAATGATTTGGCAATTGGGTTAGAAACATACAAAGGAGTTAAGCGAAGATTTACATATCAAATAAAAACGGATAATTTTGTTTTTATAGATGATTATGCACATCATCCTGAGGAAATTAAAGCAGTATATCAAGCTGTTAGAGAAATGTATCCTGGTAAGAAAGTGTTGGCTGTTTTTCAACCACATTTATTTAGCAGAACAAAGGATTTTGTGGATGGATTTGCAGAGAGTCTTTCAAAATTTGATGAATTATTGCTCTTAGATATTTATCCAGCAAGAGAATTACCAATGGAAGGAATAACCTCTGAATGGTTATTAAATAAGATTGAAAATCCAAATAAAAAATTAATTCAAAAATCAGAAATAATTAATGAAATTCAGAAATCTGATGCTCAAATTGTATTAACAATTGGAGCTGGCGATATTGGAGCAGAGGTAAAAAAAATTAAAGAAGCGTTCCATTATGAAGATTAATTACAACTATATAAAAGTCATAGGTTTATTGCTGTTGGTGGGCTTTTTGTTTGCGTTTTCTAATCATAGAAATAAGACAAGAAAAGTAAGTGAACCAAACATAACTTTCTTGGGTGAAAACAAATTATTCATTACAGATGCGAATGTTAGTAAATTGTTAATACAAAACCGAGAACCTGTTTCGCAGCAACCTAAAGAAATTATAGATTTGAACAAATTAGAATCTGCCCTGAAATCTAATCCAATGATAAAGCGTGCGGAAGTGTTCATGTCAGTAAACGGTGCACTTTCAGCTGAAATTGAACAAAAAAGACCTATTGCAAGAGTGAACACAAATGCGTCGTATTATATCGATGACGAAGGTGGATTTATGCCTTTGTCTCATAATTATACGGCAAGAGTTCCTCTAGTTAGTGGAAATATTGATAAAAATAAGCTCGAAACAGTCTTTCAATTTGCAAAAACTGTAGATGAAGATGATTTTTTGAAGAAGCATATCATTGAGATTCGTCTGAATGACGATAATACAATCGATTTTAAAATTCGAAAAAACAGTTTTAGAGTTCATTTAGGAACTTTAAAACAACTCGAAAAAAAAATAAACAATTTTAAGGCTTTTTACCAAAAGGCTTTAAAAGACCAAGTTTTAGATAACTATGCTGTAGTAAATCTAAAATTTGATAAACAAGTTATTTGCACCAAAAAGTAAACTATGGACAAGCAAAACATTTCGGTAGGCCTAGATATAGGTACCACAAAAATTGTGGCCATGATTGGTCGCAAAAACGATTATGGTAAAGTAGAGATTTTGGGCTTAGGTAAAGCCAAAAGTATGGGAGTGCATCGTGGTGTGGTTAATAATATCACGCAGACCATTCAATCTATTCAACAAGCAGTACAAGAAGCTGAGGCTGCTGCATCAGAAAAAATTGAAGACGTAACTGTTGGTATTGCAGGTCAGCATATTCGTAGTTTACAACATAGTGATTATATCACAAGACCAAATTCTGACATCGTAATTGATGAAGATGACATTGATCGTTTAATTAATCAAGTGCATAAATTGGTTATGCTTCCTGGTGAAGAAATTATTCATGTGTTACCGCAAGAATTTAAAATTGATGGTCAGGCTGAAATCAAGGAGCCTATCGGCATGTATGGAGGACGACTAGAAGCTAATTTTCATGTTGTAGTTGGTCAGGTATCATCAATTAGAAATGTGGGTCGTTGTATAAAAAGTGCAGGTTTAACATTAGAAGGAATTACGTTAGAACCACTTGCTTCTGCGAATGCAGTTTTAAGTAGAGAAGAAAAGGAAGCTGGTGTTGCACTAATTGATATAGGAGGTGGAACAACAGATTTAGCTGTTTTTAAAGACGGTATTATTCGTCATACAGCTGTAATCCCTTTTGGT
>Ga0209344_10005663_pt1 | contig 10664 bp, 7 predicted proteins | sample Cruoilmetagenom6_FD_187293 | JGI IMG/M metagenome (GOLD analysis project Ga0209344, IMG submission 187293) | Oil polluted marine microbial communities from Coal Oil Point, Santa Barbara, California, USA - Santa Barbara Oil Seep Sample 6 (SPAdes)... | ecosystem: Environmental > Aquatic > Marine >...
TGCGGATACGGAAATATCGTCGCTGGCGCTGGCGCGCCGTATTGCGGCTGAAAATGCGTCTGACTTTCCCGCCGTGCGATTGGCGAGCATGCTGCACCTTGGCCACAACATGTCGGTCGATCTGTATGTGGAAGAGGTGGTGCGCCACGCCAAGTTGGTGATCGCGCGCGTCTTGGGCGGGCGCAGCTATTGGACCTACGGCGTCGATGAGGTTGTCAGCGCGTGCCGTGCAGCCAAAATCCCGGTGGCGTTTTTACCCGGCGATGATCAGCCCGATGCGGAACTCAGCAGCTTTTCGACCGTGGGGCGCGAAGACGCCCATCGTCTATGGCAGTATCTGGTGCTCGGCGGGCCGGACAACGCGCGCGGTTTTGTCGAATGCGCGGCGTCACTCATCGGTTATGAGGCGGACTATGCGGAGCCGCGTCCGGTGCTGTCTGCGGGCGTGTATTGGCCGGCAAAAGGCGGCGTGGCGCTGTCCGATATCAAATACCCCCTATGGCGCGAAGGCCTGCCCGTCGCGCCGGTGATTTTTTATCGCGCGCTGTATCTCAGCGGCAATCTCGCGGTGATCGACGAATTGGTTGACGCCATGCAGTCCGCCGGGCTCAACCCGCTGCCGATTTATGTCGCGAGCCTCAAAGACCCGGTCAGCAAAGCCACGGTGTCGGATCTGTTGGAGCGTGCTTTTGAGGAAGACATCTTCCCGCTCGGCTGTGTGCTCAACACCACAGGTTTTGCGTCCTCAAGCCCCGGCGCCGCGCGCGCTGAAACCCCGTTCGACGCCTATGACCTGCCGATTTTGCAGGTGGTGCTGTCGGGCGGAAACGTGGAAAGTTGGACGAAAAACACTTGGGGGCTGGGCCCGCGCGACATCGCCATGAACGTGGCGCTGCCCGAAGTCGATGGCCGCATCATCAGCCGTGCGGTGTCATTCAAAGATTTGTCGGAACGCGATCCCGATACCCAATGCGATCTGGTCAGCTATAAGCCGGTTGCCGATCGCGTCGCATTCGTCGCTGAGTTAGCGCAGCGTTGGTCGTGGCTGCGCACCCAGGACAATTGGTCCAAACGCGTCGCCATCGTGCTCGCCAATTATCCCAATCGCGATGCTCGTTTGGGCAACGGCGTGGGATTGGACACACCAGCGGGTGTGATCAATACATTGCATGCGATGAAAGAGGCGGGTTATGAGGTCGAAGACATCCCCGCAGACGGTAACGCGCTGGTTGAGCGCATCAAGGCCGGGCCGACCAATGCTCATAAGGCGGAAAACATCGCCGCCGCTGAAGTCACCTTGAGCCTTGACGATTACCGCGATTTTTTCGCGACGTTGCCGGAAACCGTGCGCCAACGGGTGACCAAGCAATGGGGCGCCCCCGAAACTGACCCGTTCATGCGCAGCGACATGCACTTTGCGATTTGTGTGTTCATGTGCGGCGAGGTGGCCATCGGTTTGCAGCCCGCGCGCGGCTACAACATCGACCCGGAAAAGACCTATCACGATCCCGACTTGGTACCGCCGCACGGCTATTTGGCGTTTTACGCGTGGCTGCGCGAAGAATTTGATGCCGATGCGATCATTCATTTCGGTAAGCACGGCAATCTGGAATGGCTGCCGGGCAAGGCCGTTGCGCTGAGCGACGAATGCTTTCCAGAGGCCGCACTCGGCCCGTTGCCGCACCTGTATCCGTTCATCGTCAACGATCCCGGCGAAGGCACCCAGGCCAAACGCCGCGCCCAAGCGGTGATCATCGACCACTTGACCCCGCCGTTGACCCGCGCCGAAAGCTACGGCCCGTTGCGCGATCTGGAACAGTTGGTGGACGAATATTTCGAAGCCTCAGGAAGCGATCCGCGTCGCACCAAAATCCTCAAACGCGACATTTTAGAACTCTGCCACGTCACCGGGCTGGCCCAAGACGCCGGCATGGTGGAAGACACCGGCGAAGACGAGCGTCTCGCCCAGTTAGATGCATATCTGTGCGAACTGAAAGAAATGCAGATCCGCGACGGCCTACATATCTTTGGCAGCTCACCCTCCGACGATTTGTTGCATGCGTTGTTGGTGGCGTTGGTGCGGGTGTCGCGCGGGACTGAGCCCAAAGACGCCTCCTTGATCCGCGCCTTGGCCGACGATTTGTGCCTCGAGTTCGATCCACTCGATTGCGACATGTCATCACCTTGGACCGGGCCCAAGCCAGATGCATTGCAAGCTTTGCAAGACAACTGGCGCAGCGCGGGCGACACCGTTGAACGCCTTGAAGCACTGGCGCTGGCGCTGGTCAAGGGCGAAACGACTGTACATGAAGATTGGAGCCGCACGTCCCTGGTGATGGCGGAACTCGATAACCACATCCGTCCGGCGGTCGAGGCCTGCGGCAACGCGGAAATTCAAGGCATCATTCGTGGCCTTGAAGGCCGCTTTGTCGAACCCGCCCCGTCCGGCGCGCCGACCCGTGGCCGTCCCGACGTTTTGCCCACCGGGCGCAATTTTTACAGCGTCGACACCCGCGCCGTGCCGACGCCCGCAGCGTGGACGTTGGGCTGGAAGTCGGCGGGGATATTGTTGGATGCGCATCTGCAAGCCCACGGCGAATGGCCGAAAACCATGGCGTTGACGGCATGGGGCACGTCGAACATGCGCACCGGCGGCGACGACATCGCCCAGGCCTTGGCGTTGATGGGCGTGCGCCCGACCTGGGATGCGGCGTCACGGCGTGTGACCGGGTTTGAGGTTTTGCCCGCAGACATCTTGGGCCGTCCACGCATCGACGTGACGCTGCGTATCTCAGGCTTTTTCCGCGATGCGTTCCCGAACCTGATCGATCTGTTCGACAGCGCCGTGCGTGCGGTCTCATTGCTCGATGAAACCGCCGATCAGAACCCCCTGGCGGCGCGGGTCAAGGCCGAAAGCGCCGAATTGATAGCAAGCGGTGTAGACGTCGCAGAAGCCACCCGCCGGGCCGGATTTCGGGTGTTTGGCTCCATGCCCGGCGCTTACGGTGCGGGCTTGCAGGCGTTGATGGACGAAAAAGGTTGGGACACGGAAGCCGACCTCGCCAAGGCGTATGTGGCGTGGGGCGGATATGCCTATGGTTCCGGGGCCGAAGGCGAGGCGCGCCACGGTTTGTTTGAGACGCGGCTTAAATCGGTCGAAGCGGTGGTGCAAAACCAAGACAACCGCGAGCACGATTTGTTGGATTCTGATGATTATTACCAATTCGAAGGCGGCATCACCGCCGCCGTGCGCGTGCTTTCGGGCAACCAGCCCGCCACCTGGCACGTCGATCACTCCCGCCCCGAAACGCCTAAGGCCCGGACGTTGGAAGACGAAATCGGCCGGGTGGTGCGCGCGCGGGTGGTCAATCCAAAATGGATCGACGGCGTGATGCGCCACGGCTACAAAGGCGCGTTCGAAATGGCCGCGACGGTGGATTACCTGGTGTCGTTCGCCGCCACGGCCAGATGTGTCAAAGACCACCATTTCGACGCGGTGTTCCAAGCCTATCTGGATGACGAATGGGTGCGCGAGTTCATCCGTGAAAACAACCCCGACGCCCTCAAAGACATGGCCGAGCGCCTGATTGAAGCCCAAGACCGCGGCCTGTGGAACCCGCGCCTGAATTCCACACGGGCGATGTTGGAAGAACTGCTGGGGTAAGGCGGTTGCACCACAGAGGGCACAGAGCACACAGAGTTTAAGGCTCGTTACTCCTGCGCCCCACCCCCGTCATTCCCATGCCCCTCTCACCGTCATTCCCGCGCAGGCGGGAATCCACCTCCACCACCCTCCGCGCCGTTGAAGCCCTAGGCTCCCGCCTACGCGGGAGCGACGGTGAAGGGGGGCAGCCCTCACGCCTACCGTCATGACCGGACGTGATCCGGTCATCCACGACTTCATGCGGCGCATCGAGAGTAAGCCATGGATACGCGGGTCAAGCCCGCACAAGACGGGCTTAGTCAGCATCGACTGGGTATTCATCATCCCAGGCATTCGGATCATCGTCGTCGGGCCAATGGGCATCATCGGCACCAGCGACGGTGACGCGAAAATCGCGGGGAGAGGTTGCGGGAATGTTTCTTGCGCCGAGCAGGTCGGCATTTTGAACATTGGTTTGTCCATTAAAGGAGACATTCGAAAGACTCGCACCTTCAAGGTAGGCTCCATAGAGGTTCGCGTCTTCGAGGCGAGCTTTCCAGAGGTGCGCATCTTCAAGCTTTGCTCCCACAAGGTCTGCACCTTCGAGGTGGGCACACCAGAGGCTCGCACCGTTGAGTTGGGCACCCCCGAGGTTCGCACCTTCGAGGTGGGCTTTTTGGAGCTTCGCACCTTTGAGATTAGCACCCCCGAGGTGCGCGCCTTCGAGGTGGATTTCTTTGAGGTCCGCACCAGCCAAATGCGTCGCGGTTAGGAGGGCGTTTTCGAAGTGCCCTTTGCGGAGATCACATTTACGCAGGTCTGTTTTGCGCAGGTCGAGACGGAATTCTTCAGGATCGTGGGCGGGATCACGTCGCCCGATCACTGTGAGCATGGCCTGTACCACCACATTGGGCTTCTTGGTCACTTGATCATCCTTAGGCGCAGGAGCTTTGTTGCGCACATAGGCGCACAGGGTTTCGAAAATAGGCCCGTGCAGTTCAAGGGCAGATTTTGCCAGCGCCTCCAACGCATACACCGCCCCCAAACGCACGGCGAAATTTGTGTTTCCCAGTTGTTCAATAGCCGTAGCGAAGGCCTCGGATTGGTGTTTTTGGGCGTTGAGGTCAGATTCCCGCTGCGCCGTATTGGCTTGGCGGTGCAGGGCGACGGTGCGAAAGCCTGCCATCACCAGGCCGATGAAACCGGCGAACACCGCGCCGATTGTGCCCATGGACCAGGTGAGGTTGCGCAGGGCTTCGGTTTTCGGCACCGGGTCGACATTCTTCGGATCGAGGTAGTTGGTCCAAGCCTCAGAAAAGACGCCGTTCCACAACGCCCAGCCGATCAAAACCGACACCAACACGGACAGCCACAAACCGATCTCGGCCCAATTGGGCTGGGCTTGGTCTTTGGGCACGGTGGTGGTTGGGTTGCTGTCGAGTTCCATGCCCGCGATGGTAGCGGCTTCGTCGGAGAGCGGCAATGGGTGAAGCTGGTGGCTTAGATGATTTCGTCTTCGTCGAACAGCGGGTCGATGTCGAATTCTTTTTCCGCTTGGTTGACGAAGCGTTCGACCACGCCTTCGCGGCGCACGTGGGCGATGTGAAACAGCGCGTCGCCCTGGTTGATCACCGGCAGGTTGGTGCGGCCGATGATCACGCCGGGGACGGTGGCGGCGAGTTCGTGTTCTTGGTCGCCGACCGGGTCGGAGATCACGCCGATGATGTCGCCCACCTGCACGGAATCGCCGATGGTGCGATACGCCCTGAGCATGCCGCCGCGCGGCGCGCGCATCCAGTGGCTGGCATTGGCGAAGTGCGGATTGGTTTTGGTGTCGGAAACGCTTTTGGGGCTGATCATGCCCAGCAATTTCATCACCCGCAGAATGCCTTTAACGCCGATGCGCACGGCAAATTCATCAAAACGCAAAGCCTCACCGGCTTCATAGACCAAAACATCGACATCCAAATCATGCGCCGCCATGCGCAAAGAGCCTTCGCGGTAAGCCGATTCCAAAACCACCGGCGCGCCGAACGCTTTGGCCAATTCGTGAGAGCGGGCGCCTTCGTCCGAGACGCGAATTTGCGGCAGGTTGGTGCGGTGCTGGGCGGCGGAGTGCAGATCGATGCCAACGTCGGAACGCTTGACCACTTCGTTCATGAACAGATGCGCCAACTGCCCCGCGAGCGAGCCTTTGGCGGAGCCGGGAAAACAGCGATTGAGGTCGCGGCGGTCGGGCAGGTAGCGGCTGTGGTTAATGAAGCCAAAGGCGTTGACGATGGGCACGCACAGCAACGTGCCTTTCATGCGTCGCACGGCCGGGACGTTCAACAATCGACGGACAATTTCGACGCCGATGATTTCATCGCCGTGCACAGCGGCGGAAATAAACAAAACCGGCCCCGGTCGTTTGCTGTGCACCACGTGAACCGACATGTTCATTTGCGTGTGGTTGGACAGTAAGCTGACCGGGATATCAACGGTGCGTCGCTCACCGGGCTGAACCGATGTGTCGTGAATGACGAAAGGCGCGTTGACCATCGTTTAGCCTTTGCCTTTGGTTTTGGTTTTGTTGGGCTGGGCGTTCTTTTCCAAGAATTCGATGATCTTTCCGGCGACGTCAATGTTGGTGGCGTTTTCGACACCTTCCAGACCGGGCGATGAATTGACTTCCATCACCACGGGGCCATGGTTGGAACGCAACATGTCTACACCGCAGACATTCAGGCCCATGGACTTTGCCGCGCGCACGGCGGTGGAGCGTTCTTCGGCGGTGATCTTGATTTTCGCGGCGGACCCGCCACGGTGCAGGTTGGATCGGAAATCGTCGCTGGCGCCGGTGCGCTGCATCGCCGCCACCACTTTGCCGCCGACGACCAGGGCGCGAATGTCCGTATTGCCGGCCTCTTTGATGAACTCTTGGACCAAGATGTTCACTTTTGCGCCGCGGAACGCTTCGATGATGGACTTGGCGGAACGTTGCGTTTCGCCCAAAACCACGCCGACGCCTTGGGTGCCTTCCAACAACTTGATGACCACCGGGGTGCCACCGGCAATTTCAATAACCTCTTCACTGCGACTGGTGTCATGGGCAAACGCCGTCACAGGCAGGCCAATGCCGTCACGGGCCAGCAACTGCATCGAGCGCAATTTATCGCGAGATCGGCCAATGGCCACAGATTCATTGAGCGGGTAGACGCCCATCATTTCCAATTGGCGCACCACCGCCATGCCATAAAAGGTGATCGACGCGCCAATGCGCGGAATCACGGCGTCGTAACCGATGATTTTCTCACCGCCATAACGTAGCTCGGGCCGGTGCGACGTAATGTTCATGTAGCAGCGCAACGTGTCGAGCACGGTGATCTCATGACCGCGTTCTTCGGCGGCTTCGACCAGACGCTTGTGGGAATACAGCTCAGCGTTTCGGGCCAGCATGAGGATCTTCATTTATTCGTCCCTTTTCATTTGGGTGAATTTAACGGGCCGTTGACCGTTGCGATAGGTATGAAGACCCTGCATTGATGAGAAAACGGTTCTTCACCGCAGACCGGCCTAAGAGCAGACGAAATCCCATCTTATCACGGTTTGTGAGCGTCACTTCAATAGGCCAACTGACATTGCCGAGCGTTACGCCGGTGGTGATGACGTATCGCATTTCTTGTTTGCCGCCGGTGTTGCGCACCGCGCGACGCTCGGTCACGCGCGCCGCGCAAGACACAACGGTGCGATTGTCACGCTGATTGGGATGCAGTTGGAATTCCACCCACTGTTCGCCATCGCGCTCAAATGGTTGAATGTTCCATGCATGCAACGCAGATGTGCGCGCGCCTGTATCGATCTTAGCCTTGATGAGATCAATGCCAAGTTGGGGAAATGTGACCCATTCACGCCAGCCGATGATCGGCTTGGGCTGAGATTTAGGCACGCTTGGCAATTTTTTCGTCACTGGCGCCTCATGACCAAACATACCGGGCCCTGAGGCGTCGGCGTAAAATTATTGCTGAGAACATAGCTTACCTGAAGGTAACGCGGTAGCCGGAATTGACTGGCCGTTAGAACCAAAATGTGCGGCTTTAAGCTGTGGCTTTTTGCGGCGCAGGGGGGCTTTGTGCATCGGGGGGCGCTTCCAGCGGTAAGGTGAAGCTGAAGGTCGAGCCCTTACCCAGCTCACTTTCGATGGTGATTTTCCCGCCGTTGCGTTCCACCAGTTCTTTGCACAGCAACAAACCCAGGCCGGTGCCTTTTTCGCCATTGGTGCCGGAGGTCGTAACGTTATCGGACAGGCTGAAAAGCTTTTCGGCGGTCTCAGGTGGCATGCCGACACCCGTATCGACAATATCAATGCGGGCGAAATTGTCGGGTGTGGTCTGGTAGTGAATGGTGATGGCCCCGCCGCTGGGGGTAAACTTGATGGCGTTGTTGACCAGATTTCGAATGATCGCATCGACCATGTACGGATCGGCAAAGACCTGGGGGGCTTCGCCGCGTTCTTGCAAAGTGAGGCCTTTTTCTTCGGCTACGGGGCCAAGAATGTCGGTCGTTTTGCCGGCCACATCGTCGAGGGGAAAGTCGCGAGGATCAATCTCAACCCGGTCCATTTGCAAACGCGACCATTCCAGAAGATTTTCCAGCAGCTTGAACACACGGGTGGCGCTGTCGTTGACGGTGACGGCGTACTCTTTGACTTTGTCTGGGGTGAGGCTGTCCGCGCGCTGCTCTAAAAGCGCGGTGAAGCCCAGCAGCGATGTAAAGGGGCTACGCAGATCATGGGCGATGATGGAAAAGAACTTGTTCTTTTCTTGGTTCAGTTTTTCCAGCTCTTCTTTCGCCAGGGCGTAGTTTTCGGCCAGCTCGACATACTGCGCGCCCATGCTTTCGGCGCGTTCGCGTTCGTCTTGGATGGTGAGCATTTCTTGAACCAAGCGATCATTGGTTTTGCGCAGGTTTTCTTCCGACTGGCGCAAAATTACGGTCAGGCGGACAAAGTTGCGCAGCATCGCGTCCTGACTACCATCCCACGGCATCGCGGCCAGAGCGCCTGCTTTTAGAAATTCGTTTTCGAAGTTGCGGCTGACAATGTCCATCAAGATCATGATGGGAATGCGGATGCCCGCTTCTTTTGCGTCTTGGCAAATCGAAAGGGCGAAGTTGGGGTTGTCTGAGATGGCGCGAACAACACACATTTGAAATTTTTGGCTGACCAGGGCCGTCAAAGCGTCGTCAACAGTGCTCGCATGCACGAGATCAATGTCGATGCCATCGCCTTCAAAGGCTGCCCTTAGCGCGTTCGCCGTTTCAGTGCCGCCGCCTACTAAGAGGATTCGTGCCGAATCCATATTTTTCAACCGTTCCTGTTTTTTTAAGTCAATGCACAAGCGATCACTTGATTAATATAAGAATGTAGCAATCTATTGCCTAGGCCCAAACCATTTTAACCATTTGTATGAAAATATTGGAGAAATCGCCATGTCCGGTAGCGATGACGCGGAACGCCACAAATCTAAGATGGAAAAAAAGAAGGCCGCCCGTGACAAAATCATGGCGGCCAAGACTGAAACGCGCGGATTGGTGATCGTTCATACCGGCAAGGGCAAAGGCAAATCCACCGCCGCTTGGGGCATGGCGCTGCGCATGTTGGGCTATGGCAAGCGCGTCGGCATCGTGCAGTTCGTCAAGGGCAAGTGGGACACGGGCGAGCGTACGGTGTTTGAAAAATTCGGCGATCAATGCGAAATCGAAGCCCATGGCGAAGGCTTCAGCTGGGAAAGCCAGGACCTGGAACGCGACAAGGCCGCCGCCATGCGTGCGTGGGACGCGGCGTGTAAAATGATGGCCGACGAAACCATTTCGTTGGTGGTCATGGATGAGATCAACATCGCGCTGCGCTACGGCCAATTGGACGCGGCGATGGTGGTGGGCGCGTTGAAATCGAAACGCGAAGATTTACACATGGTGCTGACCGGCCGCAATGCATTGGAAGAGGTGATCGAGGTCGCCGATTTGGTGACCGAAATGACCTTGGTTAAACATCCGTTCCGCTCTGGCATTAAGGCGCAACAGGGCATCGAATTTTAACGTTTCGTATGATACCACTGAAACAGCTGGTGCGGGTTAAACGAGTGGGGACGAGTGCGATGATTTCACGTGTATTGACGGTTTTGGCCTTGGTGGCGGGATTGAGCGCTTGCGCCATAAAACCGATGTCGGACGAGGAACGCGCCAACCAAATCGTTCAAGCCGCGAAAATGACGCTACAGAAGTTCAAGGCTTCGAACGATCACCCGATGGAGCAATACCGCGCGCTGCTGCCCAAGGCGCAGGGCATCGTTATCTTACCCGGGGTGGTCAAAGGCGGCTTTGTGCTCGCCGCCGAAGGCGGTAGCGGCGTTTTGCTGGCCAAGGACGCCAGTGGCCGGTGGGGTTATCCGGCGTTTTATTTGATGGCTTCGGGTAGCGTTGGCTTGCAAATGGGCGCACAGATGGGCGACGTGGTGTTGTTGGTGTTCAGCCAAGACGCCGTCGCCGCCATCATCGAAAGCCAAGGTAAGCTGGGCGCGGATTTGGGGCTTGTGTTGGGCACGGTCGGCGCCGGGGTCGAAGCGTCCACGACGACCAATGTCGGCGCGGATATTTTGGCCTTCACCCAAGGCATCGGCGCCTTTGCCGGGGGGGCGCTGGAAGCCTCTGCGCTGATCAAACGCAATGATCTCAATCAGGCTTTTTACGGCCAAGCGATTGGCCCAGCCGACATCGTGTTACAGGGCAATGCGCAAAATCCGGCGGCGGACAGTCTACGGGCGGCGCTTGATGCCCAATAAGGCTGGAAAAACGTCAGCCCGCGCCATCATGGTGCAGGGCACGGGCTCAGATTCCGGCAAGTCGCTGATCGTCGCGGGTCTGTGTCGGGCGTTCACCAAGCGCGGCCTGGTCGTGCGCCCGTTCAAACCGCAAAACATGTCCAACAATGCCGCCGTCACCGAAGACGGCGGCGAAATCGGCCGTGCTCAGGCGTTGCAGG
>Ga0209344_10005664_pt1 | contig 10662 bp, 10 predicted proteins | sample Cruoilmetagenom6_FD_187293 | JGI IMG/M metagenome (GOLD analysis project Ga0209344, IMG submission 187293) | Oil polluted marine microbial communities from Coal Oil Point, Santa Barbara, California, USA - Santa Barbara Oil Seep Sample 6 (SPAdes)... | ecosystem: Environmental > Aquatic > Marine...
CACCGCCCGAAAGCCATGCGCATCCAGGTGTCGGCGCAGTGCGGGCAGGATATCCTCGGGTTCGGTGCCCACCACATAGCGCAGCTGGCAGGTGGCGCGCGCGTGGGCTGAAATCGCATTGACCGGCGCCTCGGGCACACCGCTTTTCATGGCGAGGATCGCGAAGCTGTTCCAGCCATATACACGTTCGGCCGGGCTCAGGCTTTCCTCGCCCCAATCCTCGTCGACCGAGGGGCCGTCGCCCCCGGTTACCGGCAGTCCGGCAAGCGCGGCGCGCACATCGTCTGTCAGGCTGTCGGGACGCCACTCCGGGATGCGGATCTGACCGCGCGCGTCGGTGATCGTCGAAAGCGCCTGCGCCAGAATCATCGCCGGATCGGCCAGCAACCCGCCCCAGTTGCCCGAATGATGCGCCCCTTCGCGCAGTTCGATCACCAAGTCGAAGGTCACGCCGCCGCGCGAGCCCATGAACATGGTCGCCGTTTCGGGTTGCAGGCGCGGCCCGTCCGAGGCGATCAGCACATCCGCCTTCAGATCGTCCTTATGCGCTTCAAAGAACTCGGCAAGACCCGGCGATCCGGTCTCCTCGCCGGTTTCGATCACGATCCGGCAGTTGAAACCCAGCTTGCCGCGGCTTTGCAATGTGGCATCGAGCGCGGCGATATTGATCAGGTGCTGGCCCTTGTTGTCCGCGCTGCCCCGGCCATACAGCCGGTCGCCTTCTTCGACCAGCTTGAAGGGATGCAGGCCCTCGCGCCACTGGTCGGTCTGGGCGCGGATCACATCGCCATGACCATAGCTCAGCACCGTGGGCAGATCGGCGCCCTCGATCCGTTCGGCCACCAGAATTGGTCCGGCCCCTGCGACCGGGTTGTCGTAGGTCTTGCAGGAAAACCCCATCGTACCGAGCCGGGGGGTCATCGCCTGTTCCAGATAGCGCGCCAGTTCCGCCGCCTGCTCGGGGTTCTGGCTTTCGGTCTCATACCCCACCAGATCGGCAAGTTCGGCCTGGAACCGGCCCTCGTCGAAATAGGCTGTTACAGTGTCGATCGCGTCGCTTCGTGTCATGGTCTACCTGCTCGGTTCTTCACAAATGGCGTCGCCCCAAGGCGACATGATCTCAGTGCATCCGGTATTGACCGCGCCCTTTCGCATCACCCCTGCCGGACAGGCAAAGGCATAGGGAAAGGGGCTGCGCCGGGTAGTATGAACGGGGTGGCGCGTGCGCAGGGCATCTAGGATCTCGTCCGACAGCGTTTCATCGGCCACGATCGCCTTGCCGCCCGACACATCGATGCGCGGATGATGGAAGCACTCGGCGATATCCATCCCGAAATCCGCCACGAAAGACGCCATCTGCACCATCGCCGACACGATCTTGCGCCCGCCGGACGCCCCGAATGCGAAGCGCGCGTCGCCGCTTTCGCCAAGGATCGGGCAGACATTCATCAGGCAGCGCTTGCCCGGTGCCAGCGAATTGGGGCGTCCGGGAACCGGGTCGAACCACATGATGCCGTTATTCATGAGGAAACCGGTCTCGGGCGACACGACGCGCGCGCCGAAGATCGACAGCAACGTCTGCGTCTGGCTAATCATGTTGCCATCCCGGTCGACCACCGAGAAATGCGTCGTGCAGCCCGAATGGGACTCGGTCTCGCCACTGTCACCCATCGTCGCCAGCCGCTCGCCATAGGCGGTGCTCAGCCCCTCGGCATAGGCGCTGAAGGCTTCGCCGCCGGGCGCGGCACCGAACGCCGCTTCCGCCTCCATCACGCCAAGCGCGTGGCGGAATGTCGGGCCTGCGGTCAGCCCCGGCACCACGTCGAACCGCGCGCCGCGATAATCGAAGCTCAGCGGATCGCTGAACTCGGCGCGATAGGCGCAGAGATCCGCGTGGCTCAGGCTGCCACCCTTGGCCTGCATGTCGGCGGCCATCGCCGCGCCAAGCTCGCCGTCATAGAACTCGCGCGCGCCCTTGCGCGCCAGCTGCTCGAGGCTGTCGGCCATGCGCCCCTGCTCCAGCCGTTTTTCGGCCAGCGCGGTCCAGCCGCTGATCGTCGGCCACTGGCCGTCCTCAAGGAACATCGCGGCGGCATCCGGGTCCTTGGCCAACTCGCGGGTGGTCGAGGCGATGATCAGCGCGGCATACCAGTCCACCAGCAATCCGTCGCGGGCAAAGCGGATCGCCGGCGACAGAAGCTCGCCCCAGGGCATCCGCCCGAATCGCTCATGCGCCTGGCCCATGCCGTCGACCAGCCCCGGCACCGCGACCGCGCTGGCGCCCTGGACATTGCGATCGTCGACCACTTCCTCCCAGGGGAACAGATCGCCCGCAACCCCCCTGCCCGTAAGCGGGTAGTCGGCAGGATCAAGCGCCGCCGGGGCGCGCATCCCGTAGTTCAGCGCATGCGCCTTGCCGGTATCGGCGCGCCACAGCATCAGCGCGCCACCGCCCGCCGGGCCGCTCATCCAGGGTTCCAGCACACCGATGGCAAAGGAGGTGGCCACCGCGGCATCCACCGCATCACCCCCCGCTTCCAGCACCGCGGCGCCCGCCTCGGCCGCCAGCCGGTGTTGCGCGGCAACGACGCCGTATTCGGTTTCGATGACGATTTTCCGGGTTTGCGCGCTGCGCGACAGGTTCACGGACATGTCAGGCGACCTTCGGATCATACATGGGGCTGTCGGGATCGTGCAGGTGGCATTCCACATGGCCGTGGCTGGTGGGAACGGGCCTTGGCGCGACGCTCTTGCAATGCGCGCCCGCCATCGGGCAGCGCGGATGGAACTGGCAGCCGCTCGGCGGGTCGATCGGGTTGGGATAGGCCATGCCAAGCTGGGTGTCGGGCACCCCAAGCCCCGGCTCAGGCGTCAGCACCGATTTCAGCAGCGCCTGCGTATAGGGATGGCGCGCATCGTCGAACAGACCCGCCACGTCGGATTCCTCGACGATCCGACCCAGATACATGACCGCCACCCGCGTCGCCAGGTGCTCGACCACTGCCAGGTCGTGGCTGATGAACAGATAGGTCAGGCCAAACTCGCTGCGCAGATCTCCCAGCAGGTTCAGGATCTGGCTCTGTACTGACACATCCAGCGCCGATGTCGGCTCGTCGCAGATCACGATCTCGGGCTTCATGATCAGCGCCCGCGCGATGGCGACCCGCTGGCGCTGACCGCCCGACATCTGGCTGGGATAGGTGTTCATGACCCGCGCGGGCAAGCCCACGATATCGAGAATACGACGCACTTCCTTGTCCCAATGCGCCTTGTCGCCAATCCCGTGCACCCGCAGCGGAAGGGACACGATGTCATAGATGCTCTTGCGCGGATTGAGCGATGAATAGGGATCCTGGAAAATCGGCTGAATCCGGCGCGCAAGGCTCAGGCGGTCCTGGGCGGTGATCTCCTGACCATCCACCATGACCTGCCCCAAGCTGGGCGCCTCGAGTCCGAGCAGGATCTTGGCCAGAGTCGATTTCCCGCAACCGGATTCGCCCACCAGCCCCAGAACCTCGCCGCGCGGCAGCGACAACGAGACATCATTGACCGCCGTCAGCGGCTTGGCCTTGCCAAAGAGGCCCTGCTTGACGCGATAGGTCTTGGTGACATTGCGCAGTTCCAGCACCGCCGAAGTGGTTGCCTGCTCGGTCATGCGATGACCTCCTCGTCGTGGCGCTTGCCGTCTTCATGAACGCAGCGAAAGGCGTGCTCGGGGCGGCCCTGCAGGGGAATGTCCTGATGACAGGCGGCCACCGCATGCGGACAGCGCGTGCGAAACGCGCAGCCCTCGATATCGCCGACCAGCGACGGCACGATCCCCGGAATGGTGCCAAGCGTGCTGCCGCGCGCAGTCTTGCCGGGCAAAGGGATGCAGCGCAGCAGACCGCGCGTATAGGGATGCGAGGGCGAGTTGAACACATCCACCGCCGAGCCGGTCTCGACCAGCTCTCCGGCATACATCACCGCGACCTTGTCGGCGACCCGCGCCACCACGCCCAGGTCATGGGTGATGAGGATCATCGCCATGTTCATTTCCTGGCCAAGGTCATGCAGCAGGCGCAGGATCTGCGCCTGGATGGTCACATCCAGCGCCGTTGTCGGCTCGTCCGCGATGATCAGCTCGGGTTCGCACATCAGCGCCATCGCGATCATGACGCGTTGACGCAGCCCGCCCGACAGTTGGTGCGGATATTGCGACAGGCGGCTGGCGGCGGCGGTGATGCCGACCTTCTCCAGCAACTCGGTGGCGCGCGCGCGGGCGGCCTCCCGGCTGACGGACTTGTGCAGGCGCAGCGCCTCGATCAGCTGGTCGCCGATCGTGTAGGCGGGATTGAGCGATGTCATCGGCTCCTGAAAGATCATCGACATCCGGTCACCGCGCAGCGCGCGCATGGTGCGCGGACTGGCCGTGGTCAGCTCGGTGCCGTCGAATTCCATCCGGTCGGCACTGCGGTCGATATTCTTGCCCAGGAGCCCCATCAACGCCAGCGATGTCAGCGACTTCCCGGAGCCGCTTTCACCGACGATGCAAAGGGTCTCGCCCCGGTTCAGATCGAAGTCGATGCCGCGCACCGCATGCAGGGTGCCCCCACCGACGGGAATGTCGATCGTCAGGTTTCGGACGCTCAACAGGGGTTTTTCCATTGTCTCAGCTCCGGTTTTCGGGGGCAGTCACGTCGCGCAGACCATCGCCCATGAGGTTGATCGCCAGCACAAGCAGGAACAGCACCGCGCCGGGGATAAGCACCATCCAGGGCTCGAACAGCATCATGTTCTTGCCCTCCGAGACCATCAGGCCCCAGCTTGGCGTCGGCGGTTGCACGCCAAGACCCAGGAAGGACAGCGCCGCTTCCAGAAGGATGGCGTGGGCCATCTCCAGCGTGACCACCACGATCAGGTTGTTGGCGATGTTGGGCATGATCTCGGACAGGATCACGCGCGGCGTCGATGCGCCGATGGCGCGCGCGGCGGCAACATATTCGCGCCCCCGCACCTGTAGCGTCGAGGCGCGCATGACCACAGCGAAGCGGTCCCACAACAGCAGGCCAAGCACAACGATCACGACCTGGAGCGATCCGCCCAGGATGGCCACGACCGCTAGCGCGACCAGCACGACCGGCATCGCAAGGCGCACGTTGATCAGGAACGTGACCACCATGTCCACACGGCCGCCGAAATAGCCCGCGGCCACGCCCATTGCGGTGCCGATCACGCCCGAGATCAACGCCGCCACCGCACCGATCATCAGTGAGACACGCGCGCCATAGATCAGCCGCGACAGGTAATCTCGCCCCAGATGGTCGGTGCCCAGCGGGTGTTCCCAGTCGCCGCCCAGGAAAACAGGCGGCTGCATCCGGGTCATCAGGCTTTGGGCATAAGGATCATGCGGCGCCAGAAGCGGAGCGAAGATGGCTATGAACAGCAGGATCGCAAGGACGATCCCGCCAAACAGCAGCCCCTGATGCCCGAAGACGCGCTTGCGCAACATCTGGCCGGGTGTCGGGCCGGTGATCTCCTGCAGCAAGGAATCTGTGGTGCTGGTGTCAGACATCTCAGCTGCTCCTCATGCGCGGATCAAGCCAGGCGTTCAGCACGTCGGCAAGGAAGGTGAAAACGATATAGAACATCGAGAAGACAAGGATCAGCGCCTGAACGGTCGGCAGATCGTTGCGTGCGATGCTTTCCCAGGCAAGGTAACCCGCGCCGTGCAGCGCGAAGATCGACTCGACCACGATCGAGCCGCCCAGCATGAAACCCATCTGCACCGCAGCCAGCGACACCACCGGAATGATCGCATTGCGCAGCGCGTGGCGGAACAGGATCCGTCCCTCCGGCGCGCCCTTGGCACGTGCGGTGCGGATATAGTCCGAGGACAGCACATCCAGCATCCCCGCCCGCGTCAGGCGCATGATCGCCGGCATCGCGTAATAGCCCAGAACGATGGTTGGCATGATGAAATGCGCCGGGCTCGACGCGCCCGAGGGCGGAAGCCAACCCAGCTTGATGGCAAACAGCACGATCAGGATCAGGCCGAACCAGAAGCTCGGCATCGCCTGCCCTGCCACCGACAGGAACAAGGCCACACGGTCGATGATCGAATTGGGCCGGATCGCCGCGGCGACACCAAGCGGCACCGCAGTCAGCAATGCGAAGCTGATGCCGCAGACCCCCAGCGTCATGGTCACACCAAGCCGCTCGAAGATCAGCGAGGCCACCGGCAGGCGGAAATAATAGCTCTCGCCGAAATCACCGCGCAAAGCCGAGAACAGCCAGTCGCCGTATTGAATCAGCATCGGGCGGTCGAAGCCGTAAAGCTTGCTGATCGCCTCGATATCCTCGCCGCTGGCGGTCTCGCCCGCCAGCGCCGCAGCGGGATCGCCCGCGAGGAACAACAACGTGAAACTGATGAACGACACCGTGAAGGCCACTAGGACAGCAAGGCCAAGCCGTTTGAGAATGAATGTCAGCACGAAGACACCTTTGGTTATCGCGCGCTTCGCGGCGCGGCGATTGCATGGGGGCTACAGGTGCACTGGCGGGGGCCGCAATGGCCCCCGCACCGGAGCCTGGATCAGTTCCAGCTCATCGTGGTGAAGCGCAGCACCTCGTCGGCGGTGGGTGTGTACTCGACCTCGTTGGTGAACACGTAGTTCGTGTTGTACGAGAACATCGGCGCCCAATAGGCCTGGTCGGTGATCCGCTCGATCGCCTTGGCGTAATTCTCGATACGCGTATCCGGATCGGTCGAGCTGTCGGCGATGTTGAGATACTCAAGCACCTGGTCGTCGCGCGCGTCGTCAAGCGATCCATGCTTGAAGAACTGGCTGACCATCGCCGAGGCATCGTTGATCGAAAAGCTGCCCCAGGTCAGGAAGGCCAGCGGCACTTCGCCCTTCATGTTCTGCTCACGCAGCGCGGAGTATTGCAGGAACTTGAAGTCGGTCTGGATGCCGACCGCGTTCAGGTAGCTCATGATCGCCTCGGCATATTCGCGGTTGCGATAGGCGTAGAACTCGATCGTGAAGCCATCGGGATACCCGGCTTCCGCCAGCAGCGCCTTGGCCTTCTCGGGATCATACTCGTAGGACTTTGCCGCGTCTTCCACGCAACCGAACTGGCTCGGGAAGCAGGGCGTCGAGACCACGCGCGACTTGCCCTTCAGAAGCGCTTCGACCAGCTCTTCACGGTTGATCGCATGGTTGATCGCGCGGCGCACGCGCAGGTCGGTGACGGGCGTGTCACCCGAACGGCCCGCGGCATCCATGTTCAGATACCCGACGCGCATGGTGGATTCGTTCTTGACGGTGAACTGATCCATCGTGGCCAGCTTTTCGGCCTGGTCGGCGGGCACCTGCCAGATCAGGTCAAGCGACCCGCTGAACAGTTCGGCCATCTGCGTGTTCACATCCGGGATCGTGCGGATGTCGACATTGGCAATTTCCGGCTGGCCCTTGGGGCTGTCGTGGTAGTTCTCGTTCTTTTCCAGCACGAAATGCTGGCCGGGCACCACCGACACGACCTTGTAGGGGCCGGTTCCGACCGGCTCGAGCCCCATGCCGCTGGGGCCAACCTCGGCATAGTAATCGGACGGATACATCGACACCGGACCCGACAGGAATTCGATCGCCGCCGGGAACTTTTCCTTCAGGTGGATGCGCACGGTATAGTCGTCCACCTTCTCGGCGGATTCCATCCAGTTCACGTTGCGCTGCGTCTTGACGCCGTTCTCTTCCTTGGCAACGAAATTGACGGTGTAGACAACGTCATCGGCATTGAAGGGCGAACCATCGTGAAAGGTCACGCCCTCGCGCAGCTTCAGCTCCAGGGTGGTGTCGTCGATCCATTCCCAGGATGTCGCCAGGTTACCCTTGTATTCATTGGTCGCCGGATCGCGGTAGATCAGGCCATCCCAGATGGCGCGCTGCAACACCACCCCTTCGCGCGACGAGTTGAAATAGCTGTCGACATTCTCGAGCTCTTTGGTGAACGCTACGCGCAGCGTGTCGTTCGCCTTGTCGGCCCAGGCGCCGCCGGCGGCGGCGATCAGCGCGATGCTGGCGATTCCGGATTTGAACCAGGATTTCTTCATCATTGTCTCCCTGTTGTGATCAAGCGCACATTGGCGCCAAAAATCTTTGCTTTCATTCTTCGTGTATCATACTATGATACCTTGAACCTTCATATGATCCATTAATTCTAACCTGCCCGCCTGCGTCAACCCCCTTGAACGCTCCCGGGCGGGAAAAACCCGAGAGCGCCATGACCACGAAACAAAATACCCTTTATGTCGGTTCGCTTGCCAAGGGTTTGCGACTTTTACGGGCATTCGATGAAAGCCACACCGAGCTCACGCTCTCCGACCTCGCACAGCGAAGCGGGCTCGACAAAAGCGCGACTCAGCGCCTTGCCAACACCCTCCATATCGAGGGCATGCTCGACAAGGATCCGGTGACGCGCCGCTTTCGTCCCTCGCATGCATGGCTTCAGATGGCCTATGCCTATTACTGGTCCGATCCCCTGGTCGGACAGACGATTCCCAAGCTCATCAGCCTCTCGCAAGAGATCGGCGAAACCATCAACCTTGCCGAACTGTCGGGCGACCACATCATCTATGTCAGCCGCCTGCCCTGCAAACGCACCTATTTCGCCGCCACCATCATCGGGCGCCGCCTGCCGGCGCTCTCGACATCCGCGGGGCGTGCAATGCTGGCCACCTTTCCCGAAGACGAACGCCGCGCCGCGGTCGACAACTGGCCGATCATCCAGTTCACACCCTGCACCACGCTTGACCGGGGCAGTATCCGCGACAGCGTCGAACGCGCGGTGCATGACGGATTCGCGATCTCGACCGGGCAGATGATTCTGAACGAGATCGGCGTTGCCGCGCCCATTCCGGGCCATGACGGACGCGCAATGGCGGCGGTGCAATGTTCTGTCTCGGCCCATACATGGACGCGCGAAAAGATCATCGCCGAGATTCTGCCCCAGATTCAGGATACCGCGAATTCCATCTCGCCGTCATTCCAGGCGCAGCGAGGCTATTCCCGCAGTCCGGCCGGTTGACGGCGCGACGCGCGCCTGTTCAGTCCTCTTCGCTGCGTTCCGGCGGGTCCTGGTAGATCGACCAGCCGTATTCGCTTTCGGTGCCGGGCAGATCGGACTGATGCAGATTCGCCTGCATGAAGGTCTTGGCGATGAAATTGGCGGTGATCGGCGCGGTCAGGAACAGGAACAGCGTGATCAGCAGCTCGTGAAACGAGAACATGCCCTTCACCAGCAGGAAATACAGCATCGAACCGATCAGTACGCCGCCGACACCCAGCGTCGTCGCCTTGGTCGGGGCATGAAGGCGCTGCATCGTGTCACGCAGCTTGATCATCCCGAACGAGCCGACCAGCCCGAAGATCCCCGCCACGACAAGGAAAAAGGAAATCAGAAATTCGCTTACAAGATCCATGATCGTCCCCTATTCGATGATGTCGCCGCGCAGCACGAAGCGGCAATAGGCGACGCTCGAAACGAACCCCACCATCGCCACCAGCATGGACGCTTCGTAATAGACGGTGGTGCCCTGCCACATCCCATAAAGAATCAGCAGCGCGATGATGTTGATCACCATGGTATCCAGCGCGAGGATGCGGTCGGCGCTGTCCGGCCCGGTGGCGATGCGCCAGAGGTTGAACAGCAGGCCCAGCCCGAAACAGCCCGTGGCGAATGTCAGCGCAGCGGTGATCATTGGAAAATCTCCCTCAGGCGCCACTCGTAGCGGCTCTTGATCTGATCGCGCACACCGTCGGGATCGTCGGTATGCAGGCAATGCACAAGGATACTGCTGCCATCCGCCGCCAGCATCGCCGACACGGTGCCCGGCGTCATGGTGATGGTCCCTGCCAGCACGGTGATTGCCTCGGGCGAGGTCAGCTCGAGCGGCACTGTGATCCAGTGCGAATGGATATTTCGGTTGCGCTTGAAGAGGATGATCATTGCCACCTCGACGTTGGCCACCACGATATCCCAAAGCACGATCATGAAATACTCGATCACCCGCAACGGCCGCCCGATCTTGGCGCGGCGCGGCCAGTATGGCGCGGTCATGATCGGCACGACGATCCCCAGAATGCCGCCAAGCAGCAGGTTGCCGGGGGTGACCTTGTTGACCAGCCCCAACCATACGGCGGTCAGCAACACGCTCAGCAACGGATGTGGAAAGATGCGCCCGATCATTGCTTGACCTCCGCGTCAGGATCCAGCACCGCCGCGACATAATCCGATCCGTCGAACAGCTGATGCGCCGCCTTGTCCATGAAGCCGGTCATCGGCCCGGCCAGAAACGCCAGCACAGCCAGGATCGCCAGCGCCATCACCGTCGGCGCCACCTCAAGCGCCCCTGCCCTCGCCGGTCCCGGCGGCGGAGCGTCCCCTGCTTCGGTCTCATCGGAGTTGCCGGTGTCTTCCTCGGGCTCTGCGGGCGCGAGTGCGGTCGATTTCCAGAACAGGATCGAACCCGCCCGCGCAAATCCCACGATGGTCATCAGCGACCCCACGAGGATCGCGATCCAGGCCGCCGTCATCGCCGCTGAATCGCGCAGCCCGTCAAGGATCAGCAACTTGCCCAGGAACCCGCTCAGGGGTGGCATCCCCGCCATCGCGATCAGATCG
>Ga0209344_10005665_pt1 | contig 10661 bp, 13 predicted proteins | sample Cruoilmetagenom6_FD_187293 | JGI IMG/M metagenome (GOLD analysis project Ga0209344, IMG submission 187293) | Oil polluted marine microbial communities from Coal Oil Point, Santa Barbara, California, USA - Santa Barbara Oil Seep Sample 6 (SPAdes)... | ecosystem: Environmental > Aquatic > Marine...
GCAAGCAGGCCGTCGGCAGCGCCGGCGGAAAATGCGAAATTTGCACGACAGAATGCGTGATCTGCGCTTGCAGGCGAAGGACACCGTCGCTATACACCGCGGCGCAGGTCACGGAGTGTAGCGCAGCCTGGTAGCGCACCTCGTTCGGGACGAGGGGGTCGCAGGTTCGAATCCTGCCACTCCGACCAGCATCTTCAGGGGTTTGCGAGAGGTTCCCGGCCTCGATGATCCGAACCCCGACAGTTTCCCCGACAGATTGGTTCCTGGTAGCGTCGGGCAAGCTGGGAACGCTAGGGTTCTTTTACCCGATCCCCGACGGCAAAGGCCGACCGCATGTTCCTCGCTCACTGGACCCAGGCACGGCTGATGGACCGCATCGGGGCAGACGTGCGGCGCCGCACGGACCTCCTGCAGGATCTGTTTGGTGTCGGTGAACGGACGGCGCAGCGATGGGCGACGTGCAAGCAGGATATGAACCGGGATGTGATCATCAAGCTCGGGACCGCCCTCAGCCAGATGGACGCCATTCGCAAGGAGATGGAAGCGGACGAACGGCCCAATGTTCTGTTGAAATGGGCCGCTGCAAAGCTAAAAGTTGAACCAATCGACTGACGGGTTCCTAACGGGTCTCTGCTAGTGTCCTGACTCCCCGGCGGTATTGACCGCCATACAGGTCAGGACCTCGATATGACACAGGACGCGCAATCCGCGCCGCTTTCCCCTCACGACGGCATCGGTGGTTTCCAGGTGCGCCTCCGGCGCAATGAAGAACTGTCCGCACGTATTGTCGCGGGCGACCACTTTCCCTCCATTGAAGAAATCGCCAGCGGCCTGCCGATGTTTCGCGAATCGATCCGCGAAGACGTACGCAAGCTGGCCGAGGTTTTGGAAGTTCGAGGCGACACGACGGCTCGCTTCCGCAAGCTGTTGCGGCTTTATGCCGACACCGGCACCGAGCGGGATCTCGATTCCGTCGTCGCAGCCAGCGAGAAGACGCTGTCGCCGCTCGACATGATCCACGCCCGGATCTGGCTGTATAATCTCACGCAGCGGTGGCCTGCCGCGATCGACGACTGTCCCGCGCCGGTCCGGTATGCCTGCGAGAGGGGCCTTGCTCGGGTCTGGCTTGAGGGCCTCATCTCCGATTTCCCGTCCACCGACGACAGGATTTTCGACGTCGGCCGCCAGAAGGCACGCCTGTCGCAGGGCGTGACCGCTGGTGTCCTGCAGGCCATCAACACGCTGATTGTCGGCCTGTCGATCCGCCGCGAGCATGGGATCGTCACGGACGCATCGCTCGCTCCCATCGTTTCTCTTTTGAAGCAGGATGGCTGGTTCGAACGGCGCGAAGAGCAGGCCGCGACGCCCAGCAATTTGAGCAAGCTCCGCAAGTCCGCGCCGGACGACGAGGGCAACATCGGCAAGCCCCGCGTGCCGAAGGGCATGCCGGCGGTCATCGTCTACGACAAGCAGACGACACTGAGCGGTAGCACGGCGTCGCGGGATCTGCGCAAGAGCCTGGATCGGATCGCCGGCAACCCGGTGCCGATCCGCGAGGTCATCCAGGACGTGCGGCAGATGCTGCTCGACGAATGGCCGCACGCGGGCCCGGTCATCAACCGGCTGATCGGCAAGATGCGGGTCGGCGATCCGATCCGTATCCGGCCGCTGCTGCTCGTCGGGGAGCCGGGAACGGGCAAGACCAGTCTGCTGCAAGCGTTTGCAGCGTTTCTGGAGTTGCCTTACGTCGTGTTCGGCTGCGCTTCGTCGTCTGACAACGCCTTTGGGGGAACGCCAAGCCGCTGGAACACGGCGTCTCTGTCGATGCCCGCGGAGCTGATCCGGCAGAAGGAGATCGCCAACCCGCTCGTGGTCCTCGACGAGATCGACAAGGCCGCGAGCAGCCCGACGAACGGCGCCTTGGTGGATTCGCTGCTGCCTATGCTCGAGCCGCACACGGCGGCCGAATATTTCGAGCACGGCGTCGATGGCACGTTCAATCTGGCCCACGTGAATTTCGTCGCGACGGCGAACACTCTGAGCATCCCGGCGCCGCTGAAGGACCGCTTCACGGTGATCCGGATGCCTGATCCGGGGCCGGAACATGTGGGATCGATCGCTCGCCGGATCGTCGAGGAGATCGCCGAGAAGCGCGGGGAGGAGGGCATGATCGCACCTCTGGCTCCCGACGAAGAGGACATTTTGCGCCAGACCTGGAAGAGCGGGTCGCTGCGCAAGCTGCAGCGTGTCGTCGAGACGATGATCGACACCCGCGAACGTCACGAGGTGCGCCAGTGATAATCTTCTTCGACAAGCACGTCCAGGAACGTCTCGAGCGCATCGAAGAGGTCGAGGGAATTCCGCAGGACGAATTCGTGCGCCAGGCCGTCTCGGCCTGGGCCTACACCCATCCCGAACAGCGCCAGGCCTTGGCCCTGCAGATCATGAGCGCGGTCATGCGCAAGAGAGTACCCCACGAATGAACAAGGACAGGCTGACTATCGATATTCCGTTCGAGCAGGTTTTGCAGAACCGGATGAAAGAAATCGCCGACGAGGACGGGCGGGACGTGGAGGCGGTGGTCATCGAAGCGCTTGCGACTTTCGTCCTCGAGCGCTCCCTGGCAAAGGTCGCGAGGGAGAGGGCACGATGAAGTTCTATACAGCGGACACGCACTTCAACCACGCCGGCGTGATCGACATGTCGAAGCGTCCGTTCCGGTCTGTCCACCAGATGAACGAAGCGATGATCACTCGCTGGAACGAACGGGTGACAGACAAGGACGAAGTCTTCTTTCTCGGGGATTTTTCGTTCAAAGCCCTGGACGCGGCACGCGAGATCTTCGTCCGCCTTGCCGGACAGAAGCACCTGATCGTCGGCAACCACGACAGGTCCGGCATCCACGACTGGAGCTGGGTTTCGATCAACCAGACCCAGATGGTCCACGACGGCGACGAGCGGATCTTCCTGTCGCACTACCCCGTCCTGGAATGGCCCGGCTACTACCGAGGCGTCCGGCATTTCTTCGGCCACGTCCACGGCAACAAAACGGTGCCCGGGGCCACGGATGTGGGCGTCGATCTGTGGGATTACCGGCCCGTCACCGCGAAGGAGGCGATCGCTGGCATGACGCCGCTGGAGCCTGACGAGAAGAAGGTCACGATGGCCGACTTCGGCGGCGAGGCGACCCGCCAGATCCTGAAGCGGGCGGACGACTGGATGGCGCCCTGGGAGCGGTCGGTCCTCGCCGACGCTCTTGATCGGGCCGCCAACCAAGCGCTGGAAGACATCCTGAACCAGCGCATCGATCAGGCCGGCTGTTGGTGATCTCCATTATGCCGATGTGCGGCTTTCGGGTACTTCGGCATAATAAGAAGAGGTGCCATTTGGCCCAGCCGCAGCGCCATATCAATCTGTTCGTCCTTTGAAAGTTGCTGCGGGTTAGGCTTTTCATGCCACTATGGATTCAGCGATCCGCGCCGTCGGCAAGGGTTAAGGCCATCACTCTTTCCCTCCCTTCGCCAGACAGGGAATCACGAACGCCCAGCACAAGAAAATCACAGCTGAGTCAGATCAAGCGCAGGCAGGTATGCGGGGCCGATTAGGCGGGGTAGCTGGTATGGCGAGAGTTATGCTCGTCATTTAATGTCAAATCCAGGATAACCCTTTCCAGCGACATCGTCGCAAATCGCTGCGTACCGAGCCATTCCACCGGCATAGGGCATGAAAACTCTGGGTTTGCCCGGCACATTGGCTCCGAGATACCAAGAGCTGCTCGCCATCGGCAGCAATGTTGCGTCGGCGGCTTCGTTGACATGCGCAACCCAGTCGTCGGCCGCTTCAGCCTTGGCCTCGATGCGTGTGGCGCCGTTTTCCTGCATCTGGCGAAGGCATTCGGCGATCCAGTCCACATGCTGCTCTATCGGCACAGGCATGTTGCACAGGACAGAGGGACTGCCGGGTCCGGTGATCGTGAAGAGATTAGGAAAGCCTGGTGTCTGCAAACCCAGATAGGTTCGCGTTCTCGGTGCCGCAGATCTGCCGGGGTGGCGTGACGTGGCAGCAACACGACGAACCTCGCGAGCGTCCTTCGACGATTTCGGATGGACAGATTCAAGGTCCTTCGATATCCAGCAGGGCATGGTGAACGCGAACCTACTTTCGAAGCCGATGAGAAAGCTGCTGGCAGCAGCTCTCCTGTGCTTTGCAGTCGTGGTTTCCCAGTTCGCCCACGCCGACGTACCGCCGAGCCTTCATGCGCCTGCGGCAGTTCAGGCATCCGCCGTCGATGCAGATGTCGGGCATTCTCATGCCGCGCCCGGAGACGAAGAGCCGGACACGCAGCATCAGCACGAGAAGGCTGTCGACGGAAAGTGCGCGAGTCACTGTCCGTCGATTTTCGTCGCCACCTCGGGGGGTGTCGTCGCCGACATCTTGTCCAGGGACACGAAGGCACCCTTGCTCGCGTCGGCCATGAGCGACAGCATCGTCGCCGGCCCCAAAAAACCCCCTCGATCCTGAGACACTGGGGCAGCGCTTCCTAGCGCTGCTATCGCGTCCACTGCTGTCGTCCCGGCAGTAGTGCGCGGAGGACGCTGGACCAATCCGCTCGCATAGCCGCGAGGGGTGCATTTCCGGCCCTTGATCTCAGGCATGGCCTTTCGCGGAGCGCCCGACAGGACGCGGCGATGGCTGGCGAGCACCAGGTTTCGATATGACCCGCCTTCTACTTGTCGGCTTGCCCAGCCTCGCGCTGGCCGGCTGTACCGTCAGTGCGCCCTTGGGCCTGCCGGACGCCGTTCCGTATACCATGCCGGCCGATCCGACGATCGCTACGGGCGGAAGTCACTATTACCCCGTCATAGGCGGCTAAGAGCAGCGTGGCACGCAAGATCAAGGTCGTGCAGCCGGACTACATGCCGATGGGCACGGACGGTATGGCCGACATGGCCGGAATGTCGATGCCGATCCCCGCCAACACGATCCCGATGATGACCGGCTGGGGGCAGTTCGGCTCGCTGGAGATGGGCGGCATGTTCACCGTGGTGAAGGTGCGCCAGCGGATCCAGCCCGGCGACTACGAAGATCCGGGCGACTACGAGCATCCAGCCAGCACGGTCGCCTACGAATGGACCGGATCACTGCCGACGGCTGCGGCAGCTCCCCAGGGGAGCGAAGCGGGCAGCTCGATGAAATCCACCCCCGTGCGGCAGGTGGTGCCCAGCGGCGGCGGACACTCCGGCCACTGATGGCCGGGAGCCGAGGAATGATTTCCAACCAACATAGAAGGAAGAACTCATGCAGAACCGACTGATGATCGGCGCGGCGTTCGTCGCCACGCTTCTTGCGGCACCGGCCTACGCTGCCGGCAGCCACGCCGGGGGCCACGACGACGAGATGGCGCTGGGCAAGGCGGGCGAGGCGTCGCAGGTTACCCGCACGGTGGAGGTCTCCATGGTGGAGACCGACGACGGCCGGATGGTCTTCGAACCGAAGACGATCGACGTGAAGGAGGGCGAGACGGTTCGCTTCACCTTCCAGAACAAGGGGGAGCTTCCCCACGAGTTCGTCATGGACACCTCCGGGTCGATCCAGGAGCACAAGGAGGTCATGGAGAGGTTCCCGGAGATGGAGCATGCGGACCCGAACTCGATCAGCCTGCAGCCGGGCGAGACGGGCGAGATCCTCTGGACCTTTACCAACACGGGCGACTTCGAGTTCGCCTGCCTCATTCCCGGACACTACGAGTCGGGGATGCACGGGCCCCTGACGGTGGCCACCAAATAAGCCGTCTCAGACCTCACGATCACACACGAAGGATATTCCGATGAATGTCTCCAAGATTGCGCTTCTTTCGGCCTTCGTGCTGGCCGTTGCCGCGCCCGCATCAGCTGCCGAGTTCACCAAGGGCCAGGTTACCAAGGTCGATGCCAAGCAGCAAAAGGTCACCGTGAAGCACGAGGAACTGACCAACCTCGACATGCCGGCGATGACGATGGTGTTCAACGTCGCCGACGAAGCGATGCTCGAGAAGGTCGCCGAGGGCAGCAAAATCGAGTTCGTCGCCGACCGTCTCAGGGGGAAGATGACGATCATCGAGCTGAAATAATGCGCAACACCGCCGGGCGATGGACGTCCGACCCGGCGGGCGGTAGCGGAAGGCGCCTGTGCCGGCCACGCCAGGGCGTATGGAACCCAGATCGGCCGAGATTTCATCGTCCCAGGCTCGGATGTTGGCCCGCAGATTACACTTACAGGCCTGTGCGGCGTCCTGCATGACAACCCGAAACATCGAGTTCGTTACCGGCCGTTTAAGGGAAAGAAGCAGATGGTCGAACTGAAATAACAGGCGTCCGAATTTCTACCCGACCGAAATGCCCGACCCAGGAGGACAATGTCATTCCGGGTCGGTCTGGCAGGGTCGGCAACGCCCCCACGGAGAGCGCCGGCAAGAAACACACTTCAACTGGAGTGGGGGGCTCAGGACGTTCCGCTTTGCCACTCGCCTTTTCGACCTTTGGGACTGCACGTCCGTAGCCAAGTTCAACGCTGCGTAGCGTGCGGGTCGTCCTTTCAGGAGAAAGGTGGTCTTGAAAGGCCACGGTGTAAAGGCCGGGCAGCCGACAGCCGGAGTGTCCACCAGGCTCTTCTGCCCAACGCAGACAGAGCGAAAGGAAAGCTTTGAAGCGGGCAGGGGGATCAGGTGCTTGTCTCACTCGTTCCAGTTGTATCACCCCTTCTTGCTGCTGACCGCAATCCCAATCTTCCCCAACAAGTGTCGCAAATGACTGCAAAGAGAGCCAACAATGAACAAACCGATTTACATGGGCCTGCCGCGCCGTAGCGTGTTGATTGGCCTCGCCGGTCTTGCCCTCGCGGGATGCAACTCGAGAAACCGCGTGCTGTCATCACCGGTAGTTCCCTTGGCGCCAGCTGCGCCGCCTTCGCCGTCCCTGGCGGTTCGCCCGGCCATGTACGACGCGATGCCGGAGGAGCGCTTCCCGATCCCGGCGGTGGACGTCACGCAGGTCGAGGAACGGTTCTGGAGGACGGTGGTCGACGATCCGACGGGTGAGGCTCCGGGGACGCTGGTGGTCGATACGCCCGCCAAGTACCTCTACTTCACCCTTCCCGGAGGATCTGCCGTCCGCTACGGCATCGGCGTCGGGCGGGAGGGATTCGCCTGGTCGGGCCGCGCAAAGGTCCAGTACAAGCGCGAGTGGCCGCGATGGACGCCGCCGAACGAGATGGTCGCACGGCAGCCGGAACTGGAGCCGTACTCCATCGATAATGGCGGCATGGATCCCGGTCTCAAGAACCCTCTTGGCGCCCGGGCCCTCTATATCTTCCAGGATGGACGGGACACGCTCTATCGCCTGCACGGCACGCCAGAGGCATGGTCGATCGGCAAGGCGGTCTCCTCAGGCTGTATTCGCCTGCTAAACCAGGACGTCATCGACCTTTACGAGCGCGTTCCCGACGGCACGCTGATCAGAGTGATCCAGGATATGTCCATCCAGGCGACAGCGTGAGGTGTCACGAGTGGCAGTAATGCGCAGTAGCGAGTTCGACCTTGCCTTATAACCGCCACCGCCGGTTCTCCCGTCTGATGCCGCGCAGGTTCCTCGGATGCAGTATGGAGGAGGACCTCGGAACGAAAGCGTTTCACTTTAGGCTGGGCGTGAAACCGTGGTCCCTTCACCGAGGGGTCCGGGGCAAGTCCTGGTCCATGGCGGGCCGTGGTGACGAGGTTGGCGTCCTCAGTGAAGTCGGTCTGGATAGCGAAGCCGGCCATCACACGACCTGCGGTGCTGGCGGGCCGGGCGATGAGTGCGGGCGGGCTGTGCCGTACCGGCGGCGCCCTGGTACGTTCGCGACCTGGGCTACAATCAGGGAGCCGAAGGTCCCGCGGCGTTTCGGGCACTGGGCTTCCTTTTCCAGGGTCTGCCGGTCTTGCTGTCGATTTCAGATCACGAACACTGGAGCGAACCCACCTCCAGGACTCCTGAAGTTCGTGGTCTGGCCTTGATAAAGGCGCGCGGCCACCAGGAGCACCTGCCCGTCATAGGTATAGAGCCGGACGTCCATCTTTCGCGCCTGGATCCCCTCGTCGATGCTGATCATGCGCTCGCTGGGCTTGACCAAAGTCTGGGCAACGTAGCCACCCCGCTCGATCTCTGCCCAGACCCCTCTCGTAACCTTGTCGCCGCGATACACCGCCTTTCCGCCATGTCCGCCCGTTGGCTTGAAGAACAGGCCCTTGCGCGACTTCCATAGTTCGTTGGCGTTTCCAGGGGTAACGAGGATCGTGCGTGGGATGGAACTGAGCTGGGCCAAGTGGGTCGGTTCCAGGCCCCAGGCCTCAAGTATCGCAGGGTCCGATAGCAGCGACAGGTTCCGCTTGTCGGCGAGCAGGGCGTGGTTATGCGGATTCGGCGTGACGACCACCGCACCGTCCCGGTAGGCGTCCCGCAGCGCCTTGTGTTCCGGCCGATCGAACGCGAAATCTGTGACCCGGTTGTAGACGAGATCGATGGGATTTCCGTCGAACGTGAGCCGTCCGGCTTCATGGCGAAGATGGCTGGCATCCGCGATGGCCGCTTCTATGCCCCGAGCTTCGAGAACTTGCCGCGCCAGCACGAACTCGGGATAGAGAAACTGTTCCTCCGGCCCGTCGTCGACGATGGCAATTCGACGTGCGGTACCGGTTCCCCGCTGGCGAATCCATTCTTCGTGAAACATGCGAAACGCGGCGTCCTCGAACGCATACGGCTTCACCGGCATGTCCCTTTCGAGACAGCAAGCGCGCTGCGCCCTTGCGAGCAAGGCGTTGAGGACCCCCCCGCCCGCGTTGGTGTTGATCTCGATAAGCCGGGGGCCATCTCTGCCGAGGTGGAAATCGTAGCCCATCAACGCGCCAATCGGGCCGTGATCCTCCCGCGAGATTTCGGGAGCCCACGAAAGGACTGCCTCTCGGTATGCGGAATGCCGTGCCGCCTTTTCTATAGCTGTGACTACGTCCTGCATCTCGGCCACTTCGCCGGCCGAGATGAAAACCGGTACGTTCGAAAACAAGTGAGCCTTGGGGCGGATGAACGTCTCGCAGAATTCCGGATCGCCAGCCTCTTGCTCCAGTGCGTCGCACAGCGATCGACGGTCAAGCGTGACGCAGAAGCAATTCTGGTTGAGCCGATCCGAGAGAATTTGTACTGAATCAGAGGAAGTGGAGTTTGAATTGCTCATCGCTCGCAATACCATAACGGCATCGAGAATAGACGCGCATTGAGGCCCAGGGAGACGTGGAATCGGTCGACGATCATCGGTTCCCCAAGGTTTCGGTCAGCAAACCGATGCCGAGCGTTGCATCAGTCTTGGCGATCGATTCCTTGGCGCTGACTGTCCCAGTTAATGCCCTAATCGCGTCGATCGTTTCAGGGATGACGATCGCCTGATTGTCGACCATGTAAGCGTAGAACAGCTCGTCTCCCTCGACTTTCAGCATGTCTGACCACAGCGCCACTTCGTAGAGGTTGTCATTTGGGCGACCCAGGTCGGCCATGAGTTCCTTTACGGTGTTGAGGGCCGTCAAACCGGCATCCATTCGGATCAGAGCGATCCGAGACGACGCGGAAAATGCGTCGAGTACTTCTTCCCGGGCAGCCGGTCGGGTCAGTTGCACCGACCAATAATGTAAATGCGCAATCGTCTCCGGTACCTTGACTGCCATCGTGATCACATCGAGTTCGGGGTCGACGCTCTGCGCATCCGGCCCTTGATGGCTCGGAATTTCAGGCTCGGGGACAAGCGTGTTCATGATCCCCCCGAGGTGACTTTCCCACGGGTCGGTTGCGCGGCGCAGCAGCGTCCCGCGTGCGCGATGTAGCAGACCCGCGTGTTTCAAGACCGTGAGGGTTCTGACGATCGACGTGGTGTTACAAGAGACGACACGCGTGCTGACCCGATTCAGAGCGCTCGCATAGCTGGCCTCGGCGACGAAGGAGTGTCCGGTCACCTCGTGCTTTTCGCCACCCTGGACGATGAACTTGATGCCCCTTTGCCGATAAATGTCGACGTTCACCGCCGCGATCCGCTTCGGCGTGCAGTCAACTACCAGATCACTGGCACCTAGCAGATCATCGAGGCTTCCGGTGATGTCGAGACCGGCCTTCCGCATCGTCTCCGCGTGGTCCTTCGTGGCACCAAAAAGGCGAAAGCCCCTCTGAATCACTACCCGCGGCCGCCAGTCGAGACTGATGTCTGCCACCCCGGCGAGTTCCATATCGTCCTGCCGGACCACAGCGTCAGCGACACGCTTTCCGATCACCCCGTAGCCGTTGACGGCGACCCGGATTTTCTTCGCCAAACTCATCTGATCCTCCTTGTGCCGGAAGTGCTCCGCTGATGGTTAAAGGCCTATGTCGCCCATCGTCCCGACAATCTGACCGAGTATTCATGCGAAGTCGCTCAGGTTCGGTTTCTCACCTGCTGCGTCTGCTCCCATCTAGTACAACGCCTGCTTTATGAAGGCTTCTCCCAGGACCATACTCGTATCAGCTATCCCCGTGAGGATGAAGCGGCGCTTCGCTGCACTAGGATAATCCCGGACAGCACCAGCACGACACCTGTGGCTTGGATTGTCTCGAGGCGCTCGCCGAAGAAGG
>Ga0209344_10005666_pt1 | contig 10660 bp, 9 predicted proteins | sample Cruoilmetagenom6_FD_187293 | JGI IMG/M metagenome (GOLD analysis project Ga0209344, IMG submission 187293) | Oil polluted marine microbial communities from Coal Oil Point, Santa Barbara, California, USA - Santa Barbara Oil Seep Sample 6 (SPAdes)... | ecosystem: Environmental > Aquatic > Marine >...
CATTACGGACGCGGCGCTTTATGAAATGAGCGAATATTGGACGTATCCCGACGGACGCGGGGATTGCGAAGACTATGTATTGCTCAAGCGCAAACTGCTTTTGGCACGCGGATGGCCGGCAGAAACGCTCCTCATTGGCGTCGCCCTTGATCGCGAAAACCTACGGCATGCCGTCCTTATTGTAGCCACCGACAAAGGCGACTTCGTGCTGGACAATCAATTGTCTTCCGTCGTTGCCTGGGCAGACACTGGCTATACGTGGGAAAAACGCCAAACTGCTGTGAGCCCCAACGTCTGGGTAGCACTGACAGGTGACGCCGTGGCTCCTGCACCGTTTGAAGCTCCGGTATTGATGCCAACAGTCATGGCAAGCGCGGCTGGTCTATCGCCTGCTGAACAAACTCCAACAGCATCAAATTTGATAACGCTGCGTCTGTCTGACGGCGATCCAATTGTAACTGCATCAATTGCTGATGATTTGCCGACCGCCCCCCTACCCCGGATGCGGCCTGCGGCTGCGGCGAACCATATTTCGATCGTAGATGTGGCGATGCCTCAAGAAGCAGCTGCCGTCGATCTCATAACAAACTTGAACGGAGCAACCGGCGCATAGTCTTCGGAGGATCAAAGATATCATTCTGTGTATATTTCCAAAATGACCGCTCCTCTGGTTCGTATGACCTTTCAGTGATCTCACATCAACAAGATTGATGAAGTTTTCAATCGCTAGGCACTGTTCTGATGGATACCTCAAGAACCTTTGGATCAATAAACTGCCTAAACGCAGCCTCACTCAGTCGGGCACAGCCAATGAGGACTTTTCTCATTAGTGTTGAAACGGCGTAACTTTCTCCAGTCGTCTAGGTCTGTTGCCAGCAGGAAGTGTCACAATCAATTCTTGAAACCTTTTCCAAAATACTCCTTTTAGGGGGTTCTCGCCTAGGTACCATCATGATAGCGTTCAACTTGAACAAGTATGATTGCTGAATTTTCCAACGTTAGAATGTTACAGCCAAGGCACCTTGTATCCAGCCCTTGTGCGGTAGCTTGGCAAAAAACAGTAATTTGATAACGGGCTATCGCGACAAAAAGAAAGAATACAAAGCGCTAGGGCCGAGATGGTGTCACTTCAGGAAAAGCTTTAAGTTGGGGCTGGTCTAATCCACTTGCTCAACAAACAATGCGATGCTCTGGTTCTGACATCGAGATAGACGGATCATTCCGCAGGAATGGCGAGCAACAAGCCGACGGCGCACTCTTGTTTCCGCCATTAGCACATTTTGACGAGCCGTTTAGACTCGGATACTACGATGGGAAGGAACATCGTTCCCAAAATAAGTAGCTGCTGCCATCCACGTTTTGACATAGAAGCAGCCGCGCAAATGGAGAATGAGCTGCTCGAAACCTGGCTGCCCACCCTCCCGAGAACAACCGACTAATCTACACGGCAGCTGGGCTGGCGCAAACAGAAATTCGGAGATGGTTATGACAAGTAGTGGCCACCAGTTTGATGGCGCAACAGTACTTCTGACAGGAGGAACTGGCTCTTTCGGACATGCGTTTACGCCAATGGTTTTGGAAAAATACAATCCAAAAAAACTGATCGTCTTTTCCCGAGATGAAATGAAGCAATGGGAAATGGAAGCAAAGTTCAGAGATCCTCGTCTTCGCTTTTTCATAGGTGATGTTCGTGATCGTGAACGTCTTTACCGCGCCATGGACGGCGTTGACTACGTTGTTCACGCTGCGGCCACCAAAATCGTTCCAACCGCAGAATACAATCCATTCGAATGCATCAAGACTAATGTCATAGGCGCAATGAACTTGATCGACGCGTGTATCGACAACAACGTGCGTCAAGTCGTTGCCCTTTCGACAGACAAAGCCTCAAGCCCAGTAAATCTCTATGGAGCCTCAAAGCTCGCGTCCGATAAGCTCTTTGTCGCTGGGAACTCATACGCGGGAGAGCGCGATACGCGCTTTTCAATTGTTCGGTACGGCAATGTGATGGGCTCACGTGGGTCGGTCATTCCCTTTTTTACCTCAATTGCTGACTCTGGCACTCTGCCTATCACGGACGCACGCATGACACGCTTCATGATTTCACTAGAGCAGGGTGTTGAATTGGTCTTACATGCATTCAATGACATGCAAGGCGGTGAAATATACGTGAAAAAAATCCCATCGATGAAAGTTACTGACATTGCGCGGATCATCGCCCCGCATGCAAAACAGGAGTTTGTTGGCATTCGACCTGGCGAAAAGATCCATGAACAAATGATAGGGGAGGAGGATGCGCAATTTACCTACGAATATCCGCACCATTTCAAAATTCTTCCCGCCATCCACAATTGGGCCTCAGATCCTTATCGGATAAAGGATGGGGTTACAGTCACAGAGGGCTTCACATATAGCAGCGACAACAATAGCGAGTGGATGCATGATCATGAGCTCGTGGATTGGATCGAAACGAACAAGACGAAGATCGGGGCAACTTGATGATTCCATACGGTAAACAAGACGTTACAGACGGTGACATCGAGGCGGTCATTCAGGTGCTAAAATCTGACTTTCTGACGCAGGGACCGTTGGTCCCGCAATTTGAAACAGCGATCGCTAAATACTGCGGCGCACAGCATGGAGTGGCCGTGAATTCCGCGACTTCTGCGCTTCACATTGCCTGCCTTGCGTTGGAACTTGGCCCAGGGGATCTGCTGTGGACTTCACCGATCACATTCGTTGCATCAGCAAACTGCGGCCGGTATTGCGGAGCGGACGTTGACTTTGTTGATATTGACCCACAAACACTGAACATGTGCCCGCAGGCGCTTGAACGGAAACTGGCTGAGAGCAAGGAGACCGGACGGTTGCCTAAAGTGATTGTGCCGGTGCATATGAGCGGCCTTCCTTGCCAAATGGAAGCTATACATAGCCTAGCCAGCGCTTATGGCATCAAAATTATCGAGGACGCTTCCCATGCAATCGGTGGGCGCTTTGGGCGTAGATCAGTCGGAGCTTGCGAATATAGCGACATTACTGTCTTTAGCTTTCATCCGGTTAAGATAATCACGACCGCCGAAGGCGGCTTAGCTACCACCAACGACGAAGGATTGGCCCAGGCGATGCAACGTCGGCGTAGTCACGGCATTACGCGAGATACATCGCAATTTGTAGGCAACAGTGACGGAACTTGGTACTATCAGCAGCTGGACCTCGGTATGAACTATCGGATGTCTGAAATGCACGCAGCTCTTGGTCTCAGCCAGCTTGGACGCCTCGACTCCTACGTCGCGCGCCGCCATGCGATAGCTGATCTCTATGACGAACTTCTGGCCGATTTGCCCATCGACTTGCCAACACGCCCAGACGGTAGCTATTCGGCCCTTCATCTCTATATAGTGAGATTGCGAAACGCCGGTCTGCGCAGCGAAGTTTTTGAGAAGTTGCGAGCTGCACAAATTGGCGTAAATGTTCACTACATACCCGTGCATACGCAGCCCTACTATCGTAAACATGGCCATGCTGAAAGCGTTTTCCCAGCGGCTGAAGACTATTACACTCGCGCCATCTCCCTTCCGATGTTCCCCACGATGACTTCAGAGGAACAGTCTTTCGTCGCGAGCACATTCCGCGCAAGTTTGAAACAATGAGGCTCGCGGTAATTCCAGCACGCGGCGGTAGTAAGCGCATACCTCGCAAGAATATCCGCGAGTTTTGCGGCCGCCCCATGATCGCTTGGTCGATCACCGCTGCGTTGGAAAGTAGGTGTTTCGATACTGTTATAGTCTCAACGGATGACGAAGAGATCGCACAAATTGCCAAATCCGAAGGTGCTGACGTTCCTTTTATGCGTCCGCTTGCACTTTCGGGCGACAAGGCACCAACGCTCCCTGTCATCAACCATGCGCTTAACTGGCTTTTGGAGCAAAAAAAACCGCCAAGCGAAGCATGCTGCATTTACGCTACCGCTCCGTTTGTTCGATCCGAAGACTTAAAGCGAGGCTTAGAAATGTTACTATCCTCGAAAAGCCTGTTCGCAATGTCTGTGGCAACATTTGCATATCCTTTTCAGCGCGCGCTACGCTTGCAACCAACAGGGCGGGTAGAAATGATTTACCCTGAGCATGTCATGACGCGCTCACAAGACCTCGAAGAAGGCTATCACGATGCCGGTCAGTTCTATTGGGGTAGTCTTGCCGGTTGGCGGTCGGGAAAACCACTGATCGGGCCAGATACAAGCGCCGTCGTTCTGCCGCGCATACGGGTTCAAGACATCGATACAACCGAGGATTGGCACAACGCGGAGTTGATGTTCGAGTATCTCCGCAAAAGCGGTGATCTATGAGAGGCACAACGGCTCTAGTGGTTCGATATATAAAATAGTTGTCCGCGAAAGTTTGTCGTAACGGAAGATATCAATGCTATTCGAGTTTCAGAAATCTCCTTCTACAAAACTGAGCGTCGATAACGTACGTCTGGCGCCGACGGACGTATTGTTTGAAATTCGCTCCTGGGTGGTGGCAGTCGACGCGCCGATTAGTCGTGACCGCACCGCCTTACTGGAGGCGAGTGCAAATCAGCTTGTTGCGTCCCTAGATCGCGGAGCGGCTGCCATTGACCGACCAATGTACGAAAGTTTTTTTGGGGGACACTTCGCCGCGCTGGCCTTTAACCGGGACAATGGGGACGTTTATGTGCTGCGCGATGTGGTCGGTGCGAAGACGATATTCATCTCAGAGCGACCCGATGGTGTGGTCATTGGTACCAATACGCATGAAGTTATGTCATGTGCACCAACTCGAGGCTTGTCAAAAAATTCCATCCGTACGTTGATGGTTTTGGACCATTTCCTTGACGGCGAAACGTTCTATGCGGACATCCGCGAAATGCCAATGGGCAGCCTACATCGGATTGCCCCCGAGGGCAGCTTGGAGTCCGTTCTGAGGTTCGATCTCGATCTCGCAGTCGTGGAAAATACCTTTGATTTTTCAACAAATGTTGCACACCTAAGGGAAAAAATTATCCAAGCTCACGCTGATCGCGCTGGGGCAGAAAACATTGTCCTCTTGTCTGGCGGGATCGACTCCTCTGTGATGCTTTGCGCACTTCGTGAGACGGTTGAAGCATCTCGATTGCGTGCGATGACTTTTCGGGTCAAAGGTACTCGTCAGGACGAGACCGAATACGCCAAGCAAATGGCTGATGAGTTAGGTGTTTCGATTGAACTCGTCGAAATCGACCCGAACGATGAACGACTCTTTGCCGACTTCGACACCGAAATCCTCAAGATGAACAACCCGTATTTCGGTAGATTTATTTTCGGAAACTTTCAGGGCACGCCGGACCAGGTTTATTTTGCCGGCCAAGACACTCGCTTACACACACCCGACCTTAATGGAGTGGACAGATTAGCGTTTGCGCTTTTCGGTCTGCAACAATACTCAATTCCATCAGCCGTCAGCAAAGGATTGGCGCATATCCTGTCCAGCCTAACCAAGCCTCAGGGAACATATTCAAGCGCGTCTCGATCGCGGCGAGGAATGTACCGAGCTGCAATGACGCTCGACACAGACCGCTACCTACCTCGCTTTTTCTTCAATCTCGACCTGCAGCAGCTGTCTGAACAAGGCTTGACTGATGCCACAATTCAAAAAGTCTCGGGTGAAGTGGAACTCGACTGGAGAGCTGCAACCAATCAACGCCAACTTTACAACATGATCGTCGCGAAAAAATGGGGTTCGCAGTATACTGATGACATGCGTTATCTACAGGACCTAGGCCACCTGAACAATACTCACGTGGCGCTTCCATTCTACGACATTAGCTTAGCTCGATTTTCCTCTACCCTTCCCATGAAACAAGCAGCATCTTTCATGTCCGGCAGAGCGAACTTCGGAACACAGCGTAGCGTGATAAACAAGATCATGTTGAGACAAGCGTTCAAAGAGCAATTGCCCGAGGCTCTCTATCTGCGTGCAAAAGCAGTCTCAAACAGCCAATATCTGTTGTTCGCTGGTGTTATCGGGCGGATCGTGCGCGGCATATTACAAGAAGATGCTGCGCGCGGCGCCAAGTCGATTGCTCTGGCCCTTGGACTTGAGCCTCTCGTAGCTCGCTTCCATGCGTTGACAACTTATCGGCCAGAGGACGAAGTTTTTCTTACCCGCATATACTGGTTAGCAACTATTATCCGAATTGGTGGTAAGCATCACCTCTTCTGATCCCCCCTCAACTACAAAAATTGCCGGCAGCCATAAACAAATCTGGCTGGCGATTGCTGTTTCTTATGTCGAACGTCTGGCTGCATTCGCAATGCCACTTCTGATGCTGCGAGGGGGAGGAGGTCAAGAGACCTTCATATCCGTCGAATATGTGATCTCAATCAGCATCATCGCAGCCACATTCTTCGATCTGGGTCTGCGTGGCTACGTCATGTACCATTTCCGCCTACACGGAGACGCAAGGGTGACGACGATGCTGACGGCCCGCGCGTTTCTTCTGGTTTTTTTGGCCCAGATCGCGATTTTGGTCACCACAACGCTCGCTGTGAGCACAACATTGGACGGGCAGCTCCCTGAGGCAGCTTTCACCCTCGGCGTAGCGCGTGGCGTTGCGCTTTCAATAATTGGCTTGACGACACAGCTACTTATTCTGAATGGGCGCCCCTTAACAGGCATGCTAATTTCTTTGTCGGCATGGCTTTTTGGCGCTGCCGCATTTGTCTTACCCGATGCATCATCGATCTTCCTGCGCCTCAACATTTTCTTCTCCGCGACATTCCTGATCATTCTTGCAACGCCTGTCGCTCTGTGGTTCACAACTGGCTTTCGTGTGAACAGCGACGGGATCCGGCATTTCGCACAATCATTCAGATGGGGCTGGCCATTGTTAGCCGGGGCTGCAGCTAGCATTCTCGTCGCCCATCTATCGAGGATCTACGCTTTTTCAAATTTCGATTTGGAAATCGGCGTCGGGTTCGCGTTTTGGCTCCGGATTTTTTCGGTGATGCAACTCAATCACAAAGCAACAATTGCAGTGCTGAGCCCGAGGATTTTTTCTCACACACAAACAGCAATCACGTCCGATGTCGTCCGCGCCTATCAACTCCATATGGCGCCATCTGTGATATTTTCGTTTGTTACTGTGGCCCTGGCGCCAACTGCAGCTACTTACCTGTCAGTTGATATACCAACCATCCCTTTTACGGTCGCTGCCGCACTAGGATTCTACACATTGTTGTGGTGTAGCGGGGCCTTTCTGGAACTCTACCTTGTCCGCGAATCTCACACACGCGAAGTACTGGTCGCCGGACTTGTCCCAGCCGCTGGATTCATGGTGTTCCTGTTTTCCATCCCATCCCCAACAATCACTGCCGTTTCAATTGCAATGTTGGTCTCATCAGCCGTTCAATGCGCACTCCTTGCGAGGCTGATAAAATTGCGGCGTCAAGCCTAGGGTTCTAGGATCTCTTACGTCAAGCTTACAAGCCACCGCTTAGCAATTCGCCGAACAGGCCTGATTCGGGTAGCCTTCCCGACATCGAACTTGGACTCCGGAACACACTAAACGCTATGCCAAATGTCTGTAGCATCTCGGCAGTAAAATCAGGAGAAACAGTAATGAGACAACTGGAACCTTTTACCGAGTTGATAAGTAAGAACCTGCCGTGGAAATACAAGAAGATGCGTTTCCTGGCCAGAATGCCTTTTGCAAGACGTCAGTTTGGGCCAGATCGATCCGCGTCCGATGACGAGCTTGAGTACATTCCGGTTCCTTGAGCCGCGTTGTGACGGAGCTTGAAGCTGTCGGGTTCTCAGGTGTCTTCTCACTTCCGCCCGAGATGGTTTTGCAAATTCGCATGGATTGTGAAAGTGAAGAATTTACAAACCGCCATGACCCCGCCGAACGACATCACATTAAGTTCTCCGATCTGATCAATCAGGGGAAAGGTGTGATCTATGGCAATTTCGAAATGCACAAAAAATCACCTACTCTCTCTAGGCTAATACATGGTGACTTGGGCAAGGTTGCAACGGCATATCTTGGGTCCAGTGCACGATTTATGAACACACAGGTTTGGGTTACTTTTCCCGGAGCCACTGAGCACAACAACAAGGACTTCGGATGGCACTACGACGTTGACGACTTCAAATTTCTGAAATTTTTTTGTTATCTGAACCCCGTTACGAAGGATCACGGTCCACATCTAATTGTGCCCGGAAGCCACAACACCCGTCACTTATTCCGCTTCTTCAACCGCCAGGTGGGGAACGCCGATATGCATACTTTTGGAGATCCCTTAACCCTAATGGGTGAAGCTGGTACTTTCTTTTTCGAAGACACTATAATCTACCATAAAGGTACCCGCCCGATATCACCGCGCGTCATTTTGCAAGTACAATTCGGCGTGTCCGATAACAACCTGCAAAATTTACTATAAAAGGAGTCTCACGAAGATGCGCATGACCCTAGCTGCCATAATAGCCGTCACGCCTTTTTGGGGACTGCGGCGATGGCTGTTTCGTACGCTCTTGGGATATCAGATTGATAGAAGTTCTTTTGTTGCCAATTTTACTCTCCTTTTGGCAAACAGCGTCACAATGCGAGAAGCGCGGATCGGAATGTTAAATGCTCTGAGACTGGATGAACTTGCGATGGATCCTGGCGCAATAATAGGAAAGCTCAACTATGTCAGCGGAACCCGCCGGATTACGCTGGGACCCGAAGCGATGATCCTGAACCGCAACTTCATTGGGGGTACTCATGGGTCTCCCAATACAACCGGCCAGGAAACTCTGGACATGGGGGCTAGATCTCAACTGTCCATAATGACTTTTGTTGATCTAACTGATAGCATCATAATGGGCGAAGACGTGGTTTCTGGAGGCGCGAGCAGTCAATTTTGGACTCACGGCTTCGATTGCTACAGGAAGCGGTCCCATGCCCCGATCCGCATCGCGGATCAGGTTTTCATCGGTTCTGCCGCAATCATCTTGCCTGGAGTCGAGATTTGCTCAGAGGCAACAATTGGTGCCGGTACGATTGTGCATAAATCCATCACAGAGTCTGGACTTTACGTATCGACACAACTAGTAAAACGGTGAGCCCGTGAAGTCCCATTGTTTCATAGCAAATTACCACCTCACCCCTCTCCAGATCGCTCTTGGCAACAGGCTGCGCGCCGAAGGGGTGCCAATAGTGTTCATAGCGGTCAATCAGCACCTCTATGATGACATCATTGCCAGCGGATGGGATCGCAGATGCGTTCTTTACCTACCCTTTGACGCCACACCCGAGGATACGCCATTTAAAGAGGTTCCTATCAAATTTTTTGATCTGATCGCAGCTGACCGCGCCCTACGGTTCGAACAGGATAAAGCCCTGCATTATCTGTATCGATCGGCGCGAATGATGATGGCGTTCTTTAGAGAGCATAGCGTCAGTTTTGTCCTCAGCGAACCAACATGGGCACATGAAAGGCTGGCCGCAGCGATTTGTGCACAAATTTCTGGCATGACGTTTCTCACGCCCTTCACCGTCCGCTACCCTCAGAATCGATGGGCCTTTTTTCCCAATGGGGATCAGGTAGAGCTTTTCGAAGTTGCAAAGCAACCTAATTTTTCGAGTTCACCAGAAACCAGCACCAGTACTGAAGTGCTCCAGGAGGGACCACCATCTTATCTCAGGCGCAACAATGAACTCTTGGCCGAGGCCCGGACCTTCCGTGCACGCCTCAGCAGACTAGGGAGGTTTATTACCCGCGAACGCATTGATCCGAGAGACCCCACACATATCCAGTCTCGTCTCCGCACCCTTCTCATCAAGGGCGGCGAAGAAATCAACCGCATTCTTTATAAGGTGGTCGAACGCACACCGCTGAGCGACGCCTTAGTTGCCCGTCCATTCGTTCTATATGCTCTACACAAGCAGCCTGAATCGTCAATTGACGTGCTCGGAAGGTATTATGAAGATCAGGAGGTTCTTATTCACGCTATCTGGCGTACACTCCCGACAGGTTGGCGGCTTTATGTCAAAGAGCACACCAATGCGATCGGCGACCGCTCGCCCGCCTTCTATCGCCGTGTGGCCTCTCCACCCGGAATCGAGCTGATAGACGAATGCATCCCGATTGGCGCGTTGATGCCTCATGCGCGCGCGGTTTTTTCCGTATCTGGAACGGTCGCCTATGAGGCAGCAATGAGCGGAATCCCGAGCTTTACCTTTGCACCTATGTTCTTCAACGCCTTTCCAAGCTGCAACCGAATCACTGTGGATGATCTGAGAGAGGCGGAGGATATTGCGGCACTCATCCCGAGTACTCAACACGCTAGCGAGCACAAGATCGAAAGCATTCTTTCTAGGGTCGAGGCCCAATCCTTTCCAGGGCGGTTCACCGATGTGGTGACGGATCCGCATGTCCTGGACGCCGAGAATCTTGATAAGCTTGTTCGCGGATTTCTCATGCTCGACCAAAACTTCTGAGAGTATGTTTGCAATAGGATGGCGCAGTTGTGAAGATTAGGGTCAATAGAAAAACGCTCATCGTTGGCACCCTGGTGTCGCTGGCTTGGACCAATGTGTCGCTCGCTAATATCGAAGGTTTTGAGCTAAGTCTGTTCTGGCCGGTCTGGCTTATGACGTTCATTTTGACGCTGCGTAT
>Ga0209344_10005667_pt1 | contig 10656 bp, 7 predicted proteins | sample Cruoilmetagenom6_FD_187293 | JGI IMG/M metagenome (GOLD analysis project Ga0209344, IMG submission 187293) | Oil polluted marine microbial communities from Coal Oil Point, Santa Barbara, California, USA - Santa Barbara Oil Seep Sample 6 (SPAdes)... | ecosystem: Environmental > Aquatic > Marine >...
CCCTGTCCCATGCCTGTTTAGGAGACATGCCGAGGCCGGTATGCTTACGGGTGTGGTAGGCATCGACAGTCCAACGCACGAGCCACATCAGGAATGCTTCCAAAGTGAGCGTTGCACGAGCAGCTGGATCATTATCTTCCCGCTCGACTACGTTGCTGAATGCGCGCCCGGAAAACCTCAAAAGCAAATCGCTATGAACGGTCCGAAACACACGTTCGATAAAAGGTTTCAGCCAAGGCTTGCCAGCCGGCGCCCCGAGGTTCGTGATCCCTAGGCTGGCAAGAATATCGTAGGCGTCGTCAGTGATGTAGGCTGGTCCCCGATCGAGCACGATTGTCTCAGGCGCCCCTGACATCGGCCAGCGAAACTTCGCTGCAGATGCGTCCGCGATCGGGTTCTTGTCTGTGTAGATCATCTCCAAGGTGTGGCTCAGAGGGTTGTCGATACCTTCGGGCACGATTTGGAGCGCGAGAAAGCAACGAGTGTGAACGTCCAAGGCGGCCGACAGGGTCACGCGCCGCGCCTGCCCATCCAATTGCAGGATCTGCTTTATCGACGTTGGCAAATGGTCAAAGAGACCGGTACTCTCCATGAGGACGAACAGGTCAACTGTGTATTCATCGATCTCGACGCGCTGCAGCGCGCGTGAAGTCTCGATCCCTACGCCGAGCGTGTGGAGGTCCTTGTAGGTCTTGTCCCAGCCCTTTTTCCGGATCTTGTGATCAAGCGGTGCATGCTCTTTGATCAGGCTAAGGATGTAATCGTACCCGACCCATTTCATTTTAGCCGTAGGAACCGGCAAACGCTCGCGCCGTTCATTTTCGGCATCCAGTAAGGACTGCACGCTCTCGACGAAGGCTTTTACTGTCGGTCGCTCTTTGTCCCAAAGCGAGTTCAGGGCGCGGACAATAAAGGCGTCCGTCGCGTCATTATGGTGCCTGTGCTTTCCGCAGTTACGGTACTTGTCAAAAAGGCCATCCTCACCGTCGATCCGCCACTGCCAGTACCACTTCCACATGGTCTGACCGCATTTGAAACCTTGATGAAACTCAACTGACTTCTCGACTTCCTTCTTGCACTTTCGGGTCTTGGCTCCGCCTCGCTTACCTTCCCTGATTGCCAGTGCGGCAAGGTATTTGTCGTAACGCCCTTTGCCCTTTGCAACGATATCGATGATCTTGTCGCAAAAGTCGTCACGGATAAGCTCGAGATCCCCGTCGTCAATCATCTCCTGAATTGCCAGAACGTACTGTTTCTTAAACCGCTGACGTGCGATCTCGGCAGGTAAGCGTTCGACGCGACGGATCCGTTTCGGGTCGAAAGGTTTGGCCAGAGGGCGCCGCAGGATTGTAAGATTGCCGTAGTTATTCTCAGTGACGATGGCGTCGTAAGAAATGACACCGCCCGTGCTTTTATGGCACTCACCTGTTTCAGGGTCTGTCCATTCCTCCCAGAAGACCAGATAGCCTTCAGGCCGCAACTCAAGAACGCGCCCGCCACGAATACCTACTGCAAACTCGCAGTGCTTTTCCAAAAGGACTTTACGTTTCTTTTTGAACGGCGCTGCCATTAGGTCTCCCCTCCGCGTTCGATTAAAGTCTTGCCCCGGATTTTCTCAGGAGTGAACAAACGCGCGTGCCCAAAGCGAATAGCCCGCGCGACGCTAAAGAAGCCGCGGCCTGACAGGCCGATATCAGCGAGAAACTGGTTGATCGAAACCGGAGTCTTGAGCTTCTGAAGGGCATCCAACACGACGTTGTCGATGAGAGGTTCAGGCTTGCGTGCAGCATGGTAGAGTTCAGCATTGTGCAGTTCGATAGGACTGATGTTGCGCTCGGTTACAGTTGCCACTGCATCGCAAATATTTCCCACCGCAGCTTTCTCTACGGCCTTTATTGTGGCCTTATAGATGTAGGTCTTAGCAATCCGCTCAGGCTTCACGGAAATACAGATCTTCCTGCCCCCTTTGGTGGTGAACCGGAAGTCGAAGAAATACTCGCTGGCAGTTCCCCTCGGATGCTTGAACGGCAAAGCGGCAAGCTGCTCTTCGATATCAGCAAAGTCAGCCCGATAGATCAGGCAAAGTGACGTCTTGAACTCGGTGTGGCTAGCAAACTTAATCCGTTGCGGCTCACCATTGATATTGTCGTAAACAAATTCACCTACGAAGTGGCCTTTCGATGATTTCGGGATCGTACGCACCGCACGGCTCCTCGCCGGCGTCCTCCGCAGATGTGTTCTCTTCTCTGTCATTTCGTTACGTTTCCAGTATGCGGGGAGTGCTCCCCATTGGTTGCTCGAAACCGCGTCCTGAAGTTTTTCAGGAGCGGCTTATCTCTTAGGTACGAGGAGGTCGTGAAAGTTCGCAGAAAAATAATCGGAAAATAATAACGATTATTTTCCGTTAATATTCAGCACCTTGAGAACTTCAAGTTTGCGGGGGCCAACTTTTTCCGATGTGGGTCAGAATTGTTGCGGACTCATCAAAGCCATTTTCGAGGGCGAGACGTGCCAACTCATCAGGCCTTTGCGCCGTCACAATGCGTGCCACTCGCAATGGAACCCCCAATGCCATCAAGCCCAATGATCGGGCAGTAACTGGCCAGGCCGACTTCGGGGGAAACCTGCGACGTGTCGATCCGCCTGGGAGTCTCGAGTCGGTACCACCGCGAGAGCGTCCGCGCCCAACGGGCGTCATGCGTCACATGGATGAGCATTGAGGTGCCTACGATGGTCGTTTCGAACCTTGGGTGGTTTGTGACCCAACCGGATAGGTAGAGTTTCCGTCCCTGTAGAACGGGCAAATATCCGTCAAGGCTCGGAGTATTTTCGTCATCTTCTGCAACGGGGCCTTCGCAAGCGGCCCGGAACGCAATGATGCTACGGTCGAAGAATTGCTGGTAGCGGGGGAAAGGTATCTAGTTGTTCATCTTGCCATAGGTGCGTCACCCCGAGCGCAGGCATGCACTTCGCCGGGGTAGATCATTAAGGGTTTCAGGATGAACGCGCGTGTTCGGCGCTGCCCGTAACCCCTTGCATTATATGGGTGCAAGTCGATGCCCTTGCGAAAAAGGCAAAAGGAAAATTCGTCGAATAGGGGGTAATTCACGCCTGTATGGCGGAGCATTGCCTGGGCGGGATGTTTTCGCACGGAAATTAATTTCCCATCGGGCGCTGCAACGGTGTCAATAGGTTAGGCAGTGACGGCCGGGGCACCTAAAACAGGACTGCTGTAACGATTTCTCGAGGCCATAAACGAATCGCAAGTGCGGGCGGAACTCTTCAATTCAGGGATTTCGTCGGAGTCTCTGATCACCAGACTTCTAGTCAAAGTTTCGTAGACGGCGGAACCCCCGTCTGCTTCTTCTCGCGCAAAGCGCTGGTAGTGCAATGCGTGGCATTCATGGCATCAATCTTAGCAGTCATATGCATATGATATATCGCAGCGCCTAATGTCCCAGCTACTTACTGCAACGCCCTGCCTACAAGATCGTCAAAGATATCAAACGCGCGACCCGCAAACATCTCCGACCGCAGCGCCCTTTGGCGCTGGCAGGCCCGCGCGGCAGGGGCTAGGACAGAGTGGGAGATATTTTCATGCGCAATCCTGACAGCCTTAAGCAAAGCCCAAACGAAGACACGCCACGGGGCCTCGTCTTTGCCATCATCGCCTATGTGATGTGGGGGTTCTTGCCGCTTTACATGAAAGCCCTCGCGCATATCCCAGCTGCCGAAGTCGTCGCGCATCGGGTGATCTGGTCGGTGCCGGTCGCCGCCCTTGTCTTGGTGGTCATGCGTCGGACGCAGGATCTCAAGGCCGCCTTGCTCTCCCCGCGCACGCTCCTGCTGGGAGCCGTGACGGCGACGCTAATTTCGGTGAACTGGGGGATCTACGTCTGGGCGATCGCCTCGGGCCATGCGCTCGACGCGGCCTTGGGATATTACATTAATCCCTTGTTCAGCATCCTGCTGGGCGCGCTTCTCTTGGGCGAACGCATGTCGAAACGGCAGTTGATCGCGGTGGGTCTCGCATTCGGGGCGGTCCTTGTGCTGGCCTTGGACAGCGGCTCCATTCCTTGGGTCGCTTTGGGCCTGATGTTTAGCTGGGGCTTCTACGCCTTGGCCAAAAAGAGCCTGCCGATTGGCCCCAACCAAGGTTTTTTGCTGGAAGTGCTGCTCTTGCTCGCCCCGGCTCTGGCCTATGTCGGCTATCTGACGACGACCGGTCAGGGGAATTTCTTTGCCGGAGCGCCGCTCGATACAGGGCTCTTGCTGGGCTGCGGCACCGTGACGGCGGTGCCTTTGCTGGTCTACGCCAATGGCGCAAAACTGCTGCGTCTCTCGACCATCGGCATTTTGCAATACATCGCCCCGACCATGATCTTCCTCGTGGCGGTCTTTGTCTTTGACGAAGACTTCGGCCGCGCCCGGATGATCGCTTTTCCGATGATTTGGGCGGCGCTGATCCTCTACTCCTCCTCGATGCTGCAACAGATGCGCCAGAACCGCCCTGCCAAGGTCCTATAAGCCAGAAGCAAGGCGGGGGTTATCTGTGGCTGGAAGGCTGCACAGGCGCTGACCCTGTTGGAAAAACACTATCAGTTAACCGGTGAGCGCCTTGAGCACGCCATGTTGCATCCCAGACACAATGCAGATGTGCCTGACATCAGCGTATAGTCGTCAGGAAGTTCTCAGTGACAATCAACAATCTTTCACGCGCCAGTCGGCATTTGTACAGGCGCATATGTCGATCCCTTGCGGCTTTCAGCGCAGCTGCGCGAGCGGGTTGATGCTCAAGCCCTGCGCCAACGCCCAGTCGTCAACGGCCAGTCGTCAACGGCCAGGAATGTTACTACATCACTGATGTGTTTGAGTTGCTATATCGTCCCTGAGTGGTCCGTCCGCTACGACGCTGGATCCCCCGCTTGCAATGCGACCGGTATCGAACATCCATGGCAGACAATCTCATATCCGCCTGATCTGACTAAGTGATGGTTCTGATCCTGACGGTGCTTACCGCGCCCTCGGGCGAAGGGTGGCCGAAAACACCTTCCTCCCTCCGTGGTATCACAAGAACATCCTGTCCGAGCTAATGGGCAATGCCTATAGCGTCCCAGTTATGAACCCTCACCCTATTATCTAACCTTTCGATTTGAACGAATGCTGCGAGTTCTTATCTCCATCTAGTATCAAGACGGAGCATTTCGCTGACCGACATCCAATCAAATACACGACGCATCATCCATGTGGATATGGATGCCTTTTTCGCATCGGTTGAGCAAAGAGATCATCCAGAGCTGCGTGGTAAGCCGGTGGCCGTTGGGCGCGACCAGGCCCGCGGCGTCGTGGCGGCAGCGAGCTATGAGGCCCGGGTCTTTGGTGTGCGCTCTGCCATGCCCTCAGTTACAGCGCGTCGGCAATGCCCAGACCTGGTCTTCGCCCCGCCACGCTTTGAAGTGTACCGCGCGGTCTCGGCGCAGATTCATAAGGTCTTCCGGCGCTTCACGGATCTCATTGAACCGCTTTCTCTCGATGAAGCCTATCTCGATGTCACCGAGGCCTGCGGTTCCGGCCTCACTGCTACGGAAATTGCGCAGGACATCCGCAAGGGCATCAAGGCGGAGACCGGCCTGACGGCCTCCGCCGGCGTCAGCTACAACAAGTTCCTCGCAAAGCTCGCCTCTGATCAAGACAAGCCCGATGGGCTTACGGTCATCACGCCACGCAAGGGGCCTGATTTCGTGGCCTCTCTCCCCGTCGGGCGTTTCAACGGTGTGGGGCCAGTTACAGAAGCCAAGATGAAGAAGCTGGGCATCCTGAGCGGTGCAAATCTTCGAGATAAATCGCTAGACTTCTTGGCAGAGCACTTCGGATCTTCGGCCGAGCATTACTATGCGATCTCGCGCGGCATCGATCCGCGCCCCGTGCGCCCCAATAGAATTCGCAAATCCGTGGGCGCCGAAAACACCTTTGCCGAAGACCTGACCGACCTCCACGTGGCCATCGCAAGCTTGGAACCGATCATCGCCAAGGTCGTCACGCGTTGTGGGGAAAAGGACGTCGCGGGGCGAACCGTGACCTTGAAGGTCAAATACGCCGACTTCGAGCAGATCACCCGAAGGAGGACAATGTCGGGGGCCATCAGGGACTCCGCGACCATCATGTCGGTCGCCCGCGAGCTACTGAGCAGAGAGTACCCTTTTAGAAAAGGTATTCGTCTCCTTGGGATGAGTATGTCGGGGTTCGAGGTCCGGGGTTCTCACGATGAAGCGCAGCTCGAGTTATTCTAACAAAAGCATATCGAAACGAAAAAAAGCGGCTCGACCTTACGGAGGCTTAAACCCGATTGCGTCGACCTTCTCCAAACTGAAGGCTCACTGACCACATCCATCCCAAAAAAACTGCGTGAAACCATCGCATCTTTCATCTGGAGGATTGCAGCCACTCACCATGAAGGCGCTGCGACCTTTGCCGCCGACAGAGAAACATCGTTTTTCGCAGTGATCTCGGGAACGGCTACCGCCATCGAAGTGCTCGAAGCCTTCGGTTATCCGATCCATAATGACGTCATTGCATGATTGCCTTCGAAAGAGGGATCTGGAATGAGCATGCGCTTGTTCCGTGGTCACAAGTTCCCCGCGACAGCTGCGTTCGCATGGGTTTGCAAAACTATTGATCGCTTCAAACTGATCTAACGCCGATCCAACCTACCAGCAGAGGTCCCTTCTCCAAGCGCTCGGAAATGCCACCGTCACGTGTTCAACCCTTTGGAAAACCTCGCAATTGAGAAGGGGTCAATCTGCCATTGGGTGGAGCCATTCGTGATCAACTCTGCCATGATGTCCCCCACCCCTGGCCCCATTTGAAAGCCATGCAAAGAAAACCCGAAAGCATGGTAAAGCCCCTCGTGTTCTGCGGATTTTCCGATCACCGGAATGTTATCGGGCATCCGGCCCTCCACACCAGACCAACTGCGAATGACCGCCGCCTGTTTCATGATCGGAAAGATTTCCATCGCGGTTTGCGCGGTAAGCGTCAGTTCTGGAAACAGCATTTCGCTCAGATTCGTGGCCGCATCGACATTGCCCAGTCTTCCTCCGCCGATCACCACAGTGCCATTTGGCATCTGTTTGAACGACAGCGGACGCCCTGCGGCGCCAATCACCGCTTCACAAAATGGCGGCAGCCGCGCTGTCACCATCATCATGGGGGCCACAGGTTCAACAGGCGCTATTTCTCCCAAGGATTCCGCCAGTTTGCCAGCCCATGCGCCGGCACAGTTGAGTGTCTTGGGCGCTCGAAACGTATGCTGGTCCGTGGTGACGGTCCAGTCAGGCCCGCATTTTGTGATCGCGTTGACGGTTTCGCCTTCAAAAATGCGTGCCCCTTCGCGTTTGGCCTGACGGGAGATGGCAAAGGTGGTTTGATACGGCTGGGCGAAGCCGTCGCGCAGGCTCGCGATACCCCCGACCACATGATCGGACACGGCGGGAAGATGGTCGCGCAATTCCGCCTGAGACAGGAGGGTTTCGTGATAGAATCCCATATCGTTGAGTGTCGCAACGCGGTCGGCCAGCGTCTGCAATTCGTCCGCCGTCTCAGCGACAACGATTTGCGGCGCCACCTGAAATCCACAATCATCGTCCACCAGATCGGGCAGCGTGTACCACAGTTCCATCGAATGCTGTGAGATCGGGACCTCTCTGAAGTCCCGCCGCAACCTTCTGACACCGCCCGCATTCACACCCGACGCATGTCGCGCCACTGTGTCTTTCTCGATGATGACGACATCCATGCCGCGTTTTGCCGCAAACATGGCGGCGCTGCAGCCATGAATGCCCCCGCCGATAATAATCAGGTCAGCGGTGATATGGGATGTCGCGGTCATCGATCTTGTACCTTTAAGGATTGAAACCCGGCAAGCTCTTGCAGGCGCAAAGGCTTGAGCGGGGGTCTGATACGGAAGTACCCGGTGTCATCCATACTGGTAGCGCGCTGCTCGGCGATAATGGCGGCCACCACAAGCCCGCAGACGCGGCCCTGACAGGGGCCCATCCCCGACCGCAGATAGGATTTCACCTGATTGGGCCCCGGTGCGCCAAGATCGACAGCCTTGCGGATCGCACCGGCAGTGATTTCTTCGCATCGGCAAACGGTGACATCATCCGATGGCGACAAGAACTGAGCTGCGGGTGCATAGAGCGCTTCGAGGAAAGGACGCACGGCCGCATCCTTCCTCAGGCCTGCTTCAAGCCGCGCTGCGCGTTCCGGCGGCGATTTTCCCAGTTCGATCGCAATATCGAGCGCCGCCAGTCGCCCTTGCAAGGCTGCAGAGACCGCCCCCATGATCCCTGCGCCATCTCCGGCTGTGTAGAGGTGTTCGAACGACGTTTTGCCGCGATCGCTGACGATGGGGCGGAAGCACTTTTGCTGGGCATCCCAACGGTGATCGCAGCGCATCAATCGCGTAATTTGCGGGTTGGGCACCACCCCCTGATGGAAGGCCACATGGCGGGCAGGCAGCTTGTGAACGCGCCCTTTCGAGGTAAATTGCAAACCAGCTACTTCGCCGTCACCCAGCACGCACAGATCTGTCGCGGCCGAATAGATCGGCACCTTGGCCGCCCGCACTTTCCGCATGAGCGACAGCCCCTTGCGCAGATATCGGTGCCCGCGCGCCGCGCCCAAGATGTGGGGGAAGGCTGCGGCAAACCGCCCTCTCGGGGTTGTCTCGACAACGGCAACAGGCGGATGTCCGGCGGCCACCATCTGGCTCGCGACGAGCCACAACAGTGGCCCCGACCCGGCGAGGATCGCATCCTCTTCCACGACGCCCGCCGATTTCAGCAATATCTGCAAAGCACCGACGGTCGTCACCCCCAGCTTCGTCCAGCCCGGAATGGGGCACGGGCGCTCGACTGCGCCGGTGGCGGCTAGAATATAGGTGGCCTGCAACTGAAAGGAGGATCCATCGCATGAATAATCGATGATACGGTCCGTCGAAATGTTCCAGACCGAACTGTTCGGGAGATAGACCGCATCGGATGCGCGCAAATCTTTGGCCAAGCTTAGCCCGGCACTATAGTCGCCGCCTAGGACCCGCCGGCGACTGCCCGTGCTGTGTTCGATGTCGCGGTAGATTTGCCCACCCGGCGCTTTGCCCTCATCCAGAAGAACGACCGACAGGCCTGCCCGCGCCGCCGTAACAGCCGCCGCCATACCTGCCGGCCCCGCGCCAATAATGGCTAGATCACAGGCTTCCGGCAGCGTCTCTTGGATCATGGTCATATCGTCTCTTCTTTTTGAGTTTGCCGCGTGACGACCATGCCATCCACGACTAGCGTGCGGCAGGCTTGGACATTGGTGATGCCGTCGATCTCGATCAGGCAATCAAAGCAGGTCCCCATCATACAGTAAAACCCACGGGGCTCGCCGGAGACCACGCTATCCCGGAAGTGCCGCTGCCCCGCCAGCGCCAGCGCGGCGGCGACAGTATCCCCGGCCTGCGTCTCGATCTCTTGACCGTTGAATGTGAACGTAACCGTATCGGTCACGTCATCTATGCGCGTCGCCATAGCGCCTCCTTTGGGGTGAAATTCGAGATTTGAGGTGGACAGCCTTACATCCCATCAGAACACTGAGTGCATAACACTTCTGCATATTGTCCGCGGTTGATCTGCCATTCAAATGAGTTTAACAGGGATATCTATAACCAAATGTAATGAGAGGGCACTCATGGCCCGTGCGAACATAAGGCAGATCGAGGCCTTTAATGCCGTGATGAAGTCCGGCTCTGTCACCCGTGCCGCCGACAGCCTGTTCATTTCGCAACCCGCTGTTACCAAGCTGATCAAAAGCTTTGAGGACAGTTGCGGTTTTCCCCTGTTCAACCGCACGTCCTCGCGGTTGCAACCCTTGGCCGAAGCGCACCGTCTGTATCTGGAAACTGACAAGCTCATCACCGGCGTGGCCCGGATTGAAAACCTTGCGAGCTCCATCAGAAACCTTGAGCGCGGCGAAGTGTCGATCGTGGCCTATCCGGCGATGGCCCTTCGTTTCCTCCCCAACGTCATGGCGGCATTCTTGAAAAAGAAGCCGGATGTGCAGGTCTCGATTGATACCCGCAATTCAAAGCAAATATTCGAATCCATGCTCACAGGAACCGCCGACGCGGGGCTCTCGCTGGTGCCCACGCGTCACAATGGACTGGACTGCCGGTTGTTCAACGAATCCGATATGGTTTGCGCCCTCCCCCCCGGCCATCCTCTTTGCGAGAAAGCGGTGGTGGACCTGCGTGATCTTGTGGACGAGCCTTTCATCGCCCTGGGGCACCACGACCTGTCGAGCGAGAACACGCAAGAAGCCCTTGCCCAGGCGGGAATCACAATAAATCCAGTGATCCGCGTGCAGATGGCGGACAGCGCCTGCACCTTTGTTAGCGCCGGGCGCGGTGTTGCACTGGTCTCGGCGCAGGCAACCTTGGGGTGGCGGGATGATCAAGTTATTTTCCGCCCAGTGTATCCCGCGCCCCGCACCTCGATGTGGCTTTACAACCGGACCAACGAACCTCTTTCCATGATGGCCGCGAACCTGCTGGAGATGGTCCGAGCGGATCTGGATGCCCTCGAGCGACGGTACAAAGCCTCGCCCGAGGAA
>Ga0209344_10005669_pt1 | contig 10653 bp, 10 predicted proteins | sample Cruoilmetagenom6_FD_187293 | JGI IMG/M metagenome (GOLD analysis project Ga0209344, IMG submission 187293) | Oil polluted marine microbial communities from Coal Oil Point, Santa Barbara, California, USA - Santa Barbara Oil Seep Sample 6 (SPAdes)... | ecosystem: Environmental > Aquatic > Marine...
CTGATATCTGAACTTTTATCACCTTTGTATGCCGACCAGATCGCGGCAAGTGACCTGGATATCCGCGTCGAGGATAATGAGACAATCGGTTATCGCACACCGGGTTGGCCAAAAAACATGACAGAGGTACTGGCCCTTATACGGCTTCCAGATAATAAAATGATCGAGTTCAGTTTTTCGACGTCGCGTTCGGGGGATCAAACCGCGCGATGCCATGCGCACCTGAAAGAGATTTATCCGGTGCTATCAAGTGCTGTTCTGAAACATTATGAATTTGCCGCCGAAGATTTTGATACATCAACAGCCAACCCAAGTCAGGAACACTGGTTTCAATCCTTCGGTGAAGGCGTGCTGACGAAGCGTGAACGAAGTGTTGCCAGAATGATCCTAACAGGGCATTCAAGTAATGCGATTGCGCTGCATTTGGACATTTCATTACCAACGGTTAAGACGCACCGTAGAAATATTTATGCCAAATTACACATCTCATCACAGGCGGAATTGTTCAGTCTTTTTGTGCAAAAACTGATGGAAATCACGTAAAATACCGTCTCATCCCTTAGGATGATATGACCTGATCCGGAAAAGAAGAATACTCATTGCATCTGCTACAGACCCTGATTGCTTGGGGTCCACAAATAAAGGTGCCTGAATTGCTCTTCCCCGTTACTGAAATCCGCTCACTATTTCCCGCTCTCAATCAATCTGACAATGGTCAGGCGCGGACCTATCTTGATAATCCTGCCGGCACACAAGTGCCTGCATCTGTCGCAAAGGCGGTTTCCGATTACATGCTGACCAATGCCAGCAACATGGGCGGGCATTTCACCACAAGTCTCAACACGGATGCGCTGGTTCTCAAGGCGCATGAAGATGCAGCCCTGTTTCTGGGGGCTAAATCTGCCGCTGAAGTAATCATCGGCCAAAGTATGACATCACTGACCTTTCATCTGTCACGCAGCATTTGCCGTGACTTTCAACCGGGTGATGAGATTGTGATCTCTAGGGTTGAACATGAAGGTAATGTCGGGCCTTGGTTGGAAATCGCCAAGGATAAGGGTTTGCGCATCCGCTGGGTTGAATTCGACCGTGACAGCTGGCTAATTGAACCTGATGCTTTGGCAGCTGTCCTGACCGATAAAACCCGCCTTGTGTGCCTGAATTTTGCCAGCAACATGACGGGGTCAATCAATGATATCCCCGAGTTGACCCGCATTGCACAAGATGCAGGGGCATTGGTTTTTGTCGATGCCGTACAACTGGCCCCACATCATCTGGTTGATGTGCAGGCTCTTGGTTGTGATTTCCTGGCGTGCTCGTCATATAAGTTTTTCGGCCCGCATCTGGGCCTGCTTTGGGGCAAGGAACAGGTTCTGGCTGCGCTGCACCCCTATAAAGGTCGTTGTGTATCAGATGCTTTGCCTGATCGTTTTGAAACAGGCACACCACAGTTTGAGTTATTGGCAGGCTTGTCGGCGACGGTTGATTACTTTGAAAATATGGGGCGCCGTGGCGCATCTTCCGAAAACCGCCGCAATCTGATTTCTGCGGCTTATAAGATGTCACGAGACTACGAAGAACCGCTGACCAACAAGTTAATCGATGGGTTAAGCCAAATCCGTGGTATATCAATATTCGGGATCACCAACCCGAACCGTGTGCATCAACGGGTGCCGACAATTTCAATACGCCATACCCATAGTGCGCCGTCCGATATTGCTAAATCATTGGCGGATGCGGGCATTTATGTCTGGCACGGTCACAACTACGCATACGAGCCGACACGCTTTCTGAACATCCCGGAAGATGAGGGCGTCGTGCGCATCGGATTGGCGCATTACAACACCGAAGCCGAGGTAGCCCATGTAGTGCAAGCCATCGATATGGCAACTGCGAATAATAACTAAGAAGACAACAAAAAACGAAACCAACCAAGGAGGATACTATGAAATTTCCATTATTAAAATCACTGGCTGTGGGGGCCGTTGCATTGTTTGCAGCGGGATCTGTTTCAGCTGAAACACTGCGCGTGGGTATGGAATGTACTTATGCACCGTTCAACTATCGTACTGCGGATGGTGAACTGGCCGGTTACGATGTTGATGTCGCCAAAGGGGTTGCTGAAATTATCGGGGCCGATCTGGAATTTGTCTGCCAGCAATGGGACGGCATGATCCCGGCACTTCTGGCTAATAAGTTCGATCTGATCGTGGCGTCTATGTCGATCACGGATACCCGTAAGGAAAAAATCGACTTTTCCGGACCGTATCGCGATTCTGTTGGCCGCCTGATTGGCAAAGCTGACGCCGACTGGAAACTGTTTGATGACAGCGGCGCACCGATTGCGGAAAACTTCAACGGCCTGCGGGTTGGGTTGGAACGTGCGTCAACGTATGAAAACTGGTTCAATGCGAAACTGCCGGGTGCTGAGATCGTGCTATATGACGGGTCAGAGCCACTATATCTTGACCTACAAAACGGCCGTGTCGACATGATCATGACCAATCCGATGAAAGCGCAATTACGGTTCTTAAGTAAAGAAGCGGGTAATAAGTTCGGCTTTGTCAGCCCCGCGATCAGCGAAGTTGAATTTTTCGGTATCGGTGTTGGCATTGGCCTGCGTCAAGGCCAGGATGAGTTGCGTGAGCGATTAAGTGCAGCGATCCGTGATTTGATCAATAATGGCTCGTTGAAAGAGTATGCTTTGAAAATCTTCCCGTTCCAAATTCACAATGACGAATGGGGTAAAGGATAATACCTGAACTAATCCAATGTGGCGGCGCAGATCATTTGTGCCGCCACAAGTTTAAAGAAACTGGGGAAGCCAATGGACGCAGTAACAGGATGGTGGGATGATTATTTCTGGGGGTCGATGATTGTCCTTCAGGTGTTTTTCTTCTCGCTTTTATTGATGGTTCTGTTTGGCTTGATCGGGGCCGCTGCCAAACTGTCAGATAACCGACTGGCGCAGAAAATTGCCGGGGCTTACACGGTAATATTTCGTGGTACCCCTGAAATTTTAGTGATTTTGTTGCTCTATTTCGGTTCGGCCATCACCCTGACTGCAATCGCGCAAATGTTTGATCCGGACATAAAGTTTATCGACGTCCCGCCTATGTGGGCCGGCACCATTGCCATCGCCTTGATCGTTGGTTCTTACGCCACCGAAACCTTTCGCGGTGCGTTTCTGGGGGTAAAACCCGGCAGCATAGAGGCTGCGCGCGCGCTGGGCATGTCGAATTTACAAACCTTCATTTATATTCGTATCCCTGAAATGTGGCGCCTAGCCCTGCCGCCTTTTGGCAATCATATGTTGTCACTGATCAAAGATACTGCCCTGATCTCTATCATCGGGTTGAATGAAACGTTCTTTGTCGCCAAACAGGCGATCGGCACTACGGGTGAGCCGTTTACCATGTATATCGTAGTCGGCTGCATCTATCTGGCATTTTCCACCATTATCACCCTAAGTGTGATGGGAATGGAAAAATTCGGTGCCCGGACAGGGGAGGGCGCGCGATGAGTTTTGATCTGTCCCTGATCACCGAAAGCATTCCCAAAATGCTGGCAGGGATCGGTATTACCTTTCAGCTAATGTTCTTGTCAGCAGTATTGGGCTTGATATTGGCGGTGATCCTGCTGTTGATGCGGATCAGTGGCAAATGGTATCTGTCTTGGCCTGCACAGGTACATATCTACATTTTCCGTGGCACACCCATATTGGTGCAAATCTTTATCATTTATTACGGACTGCCACAGTTCGAATTTATCCGTGACAGCGTATTCTGGCCAATCCTGCGTGAACCTTTTGGTTGTGCGGTTCTGGCTCTGACCCTGAACACGGGTGCCTATGTTTCCGAAATCCTGCGCGGTGGCGTCTTGGGTGTGGATCGTGGCGTACTGGAAGCGGGGTCAGCACTTGGCCTGTCAGCAAGGCAGAAATTCATCTACCTGACCACCCCGATTGCCACCCGTCTGGCACTACCTGCTTATAGCAACGATTTTATCAGTCTGATGAAAGCCACATCGCTAGCCAGCACGATAACCCTGTTGGATATGACAGGTATTGCGCGCACAATCGTGGCCCAAACCTTTGCACCTTATGAGGTTTTCATATCACTGGCTATTATCTACATGATCCTGACCTGGATCATTCAAAAAAGCTTCGGGCGGATTGAAAAATATCTTAGCCGCTATGTAAATCCGTGAGGTCTGACATGACAAACCCTACATCTGACGCCTTGATACAAATGATAAACGTGGACAAATTCTTTGGTGAATTTCAAGCGCTGACAAATATTAATCTGGAAGTGAAACGCGGTGAAAAAATCGTAATTTGCGGCCCTTCTGGTTCCGGTAAATCAACGTTGATCCGTTGTATCAATCGGCTTGAAGAACATAGTGCGGGCCGGATCATTATTGACGGCAAGGAATTGACTGATCAGGTCAAGGATATTGATGCGGTACGGCGCGAGGTTGGCATGGTGTTTCAAAGTTTCAACTTGTTCCCGCATATGACCATTGTCAAAAACCTGATGCTGGCGCAACAACTGGTGCGTAAAATCCCAAAAGCCGAAGCACACAAAACCGCGATGCATTTTCTGGAGCGGGTAAAAATTCCCGAGCAGGCAAACAAGTATCCTGTGCAGCTTTCAGGCGGCCAGCAACAACGTGTCGCCATTGCACGGGCTTTGTGTATGAAGCCAGAGATTATCCTGTTTGACGAACCCACATCTGCCCTTGATCCCGAAATGATCAACGAGGTGCTGGAGGTAATGACCGATCTGGCAAAAGAGGGCATGACGATGATCTGTGTCACCCATGAGATGGGCTTTGCCCGTTCTGTGGCAGACCGTGTGATATTCATGGATGCAGGCGAAATCGTTGAAGAAGCTGAACCTGAAATATTTTTCAACAGCCCCAAAAGCGCACGTACAAAAGCCTTCCTCAGCCAAATATTGACCCACTAAAGGACGACGATTATGAAGACCGACTTTCCTCCGCATCAGGACTATTTAGCCTTTGCCGAAAAGCTTGCGGATGCCAGCCGTGGCATGCTGTTAACCGCGGCAATGCAGATACCAGAGGTGCAATTGAAAGCGGATGCATCCTTTGTGACCAGCACCGACAAAGCGGTCGAAGCAAAGATGCGAGAAATGATTGCCGAGGCGTTTCCTGCTCACGGTATTCTGGGCGAAGAATTTGAAAACACCAATGTGGATGCCGAATTTGTCTGGGTGCTTGACCCGATAGATGGCACTGCACCTTTTATTGCGGGCATTCCGGTTTACGGCACGCTGATTGGTCTTGCGTGGAACGGCAAACCTTTCATCGGTGTGATGGATCACCCTGCTACGGCAGATCGCTGGACAGGTGTGGCGCATCTGTTTGCCAAACGCAATGGACAGCCGGTAAAGGTTAAATCCTGCGCCAGATTGGATCAGGCCTTTGTGACATGTAGCAACCCTGATTTCATGACCGACAGTGAACTTTCCCGTTTCACAACACTGCGTAAGCAGGTGCCTTATGTGCAATATGGCGGCTCATGTTTTGCCTATGGTACTTTGGCGTCCGGGCGCACGGACATTGCTATTGATAGCGGTCTTGAACCCTACGATGTCTACGCAAGCGCAGCCGTCATTCAGGGCGCAGGCGGTTACATGACTGATTGGAAAGGCAACGATATTGATTTCAATATGACTGGTACAGTTATCGCTGCAGGGGATCATGATCGTCTGCAAGACACGATAAGAATATTGTCAAAGTAAGGTTGGTAATTGTTATATTTGTAATTTTATATAGGTATTTAAGACACTTGGGGCAGTTCCTTTAAATCCCCTGTTTGGGGTGGAGAGAATTTCCAGAACAATGAATAGTGTGATATTTACATGATCTTTCCCGTGTTTGGAGCGGCACTAAAGTGCCGCAGGTCCGTGGGTGTTCAATTTAAATGTCTTTACTTTCCATCACCAAGTTAGCCAGCGCAGAACGAACGGGTTCTTGCGCCTGACTAAAACCCTTCGCAGTTCGTCGCCCAAAAAGATAGCAAGGGCGAATGGCATTGACAAAGCTAGATGCCAAAACTGGAGTGGTGCCGTTCCGAAGAATGCATTGAAGGCTGGTATATATGAAATTCCCGCCAACAAGAGTAGTTCCGCCGCAATGCCAAAGAGAACAAGTGGGTTACTCAGAAAGCCCACAGTAAACAGGCTTTGTGTGCGCGTCCGGCAGATGATCACGTCCGCGACTTGGCATATGATGATCGAGGCGAAAAAACCGGTGATGGCAGTACGATAGAGCGGATCGGAATTGGCAAGATCCTGCCCCCATTCCCACCCCCCGGAATACAAGATCGTAAAATAGGTAAAGAACCCCGCTGCCGCTTGGATCATTCCAATGACGCCATAGCTCATGAAAAGCAGGTTCCGGCTGAGTAACCGCTCGGATCGCGGCCTTGGTTTGCGTTTCATTACGTCGGTTTCCGGTTTTTCGGCCCCAAGCCCCAAAGCAGGCAGAATGTCGGTGCCGAGATCGATCGCAAGGATCAAGATAACCGTCAGTGGAAGCGGGATGTCGAGCAAGACAAATCCGATGAAAGGTAAGATTTCCGGAACATTCGATGTCAGGATATAGGCGATGAACTTCTTGATGTTGTCAAAAATTGTTCGCCCTTCTTCAACCGCGACGACAATTGTAGCAAAATTATCGTCCATGAGAACCATATTCGACGCTTCCTTTGCCACCTCGGTACCACCAATACCCATAGCAACACCCATATCGGCATTCTTCAGCGCAGGGGCGTCGTTTACGCCATCACCAGTCACAGTCACGATATGGTCAAGCGTCTGCAGTGATTGCACGACCTGAAGCTTTTGGGCCGGCGCGATCCTGGCAAACACGATTTCGGGTTCGTCGCGCAGTACCTGTCGCAGATCATCATCCGTCATCTTCAGAAGCTCGTCACCTTGAACGACTCTGCCAGTTGACGAGAACATTCCGATCTGTTCGGCAATGCTTTTGGCTGTCAGGCCAAAATCACCAGTCAACATGATAACCCGAATTCCGGCAGACCGGCAGCGTGCGAGTGCCTCTGGCACTTCAGGTCTAGGCGGATCTATCATGCCTGTCAGGCCGAGAAAGATATAGCCTGTTTCGGGGATCGGTCCACGTTCTGCCGGTCGTGCTGCAAATCCAAGACCACGTTCTCCGCTTGCGGCAAATTTGCGATACGCGCTGATCACATCCGCCCGACGTTCGGCGGATAGCGCGACAATGTCCCCGTTCAGCGATATCCTGTCGCACATGTCGAGTACGACTTCGGGCGCACCCTTTAAATACGCCTGCGGGCCTTCGCCTGCATCGGTCAATGTTATCATCCGCTTGGAGACAGAATTAAATGGCTGCTCTGCAATGCTCTCGACCTGTCGCAACGCCGCGACATCAGCGAATTTGTTTGCAAAAAGCAACAACGCCCCTTCGGTAGCGTCGCCGGAAAATCCGCCATCAGTCAGGTAGGCATTGTTGCAAACACACATAACCTTCAGCAAGTCATCGAATGCGGGAGCGCCCTGCACGAGCTTGTCCGAAGCGGAATAGACATTCGGTCCTATGGCAACGGTTGTCACAGTGATTTTATTCTGGGTCAGCGTTCCGGTTTTATCGGTGCAAATTACAGTGGTCGACCCAAGGGTTTCGACGCTTTCAAGATTCTTGATCAGGGCATTCTTCTGCGCCATGCGTCGGCTTGCCATAGTCAGGCTCAGTGTCACCGTGGGAAGCAACCCTTCGGGGACGTTGGCCACGATAATTCCAATAGCGAAAATCAGACTCCCGATGACAGGGTTGCCGATCAGTACCGATATGGCAAAGAAGGACACGCCAAGGGTGATAGCAATAAGGCTGATCACCTTGATGAAGTATTTCAGCTCTTTGTGAATTGGGGTTTCCGTCTCGTCGGTTGATTTTGTCAGTTCCACGATCGAGCCGATTTGGGTTTGCATGCCAGTAGCACAGACAACAACAAGGCCCTCGCCGTTTTGCACAAGGCTGCCGGAGAACACCATGTTCGGGCTTTCAAGGACGTTCTCGTTGGACTTGCTTGCGTTCAGAAGTTGCGGCTCGCTCTCACCTGTCAGACTGGAGTTGTCTACGCGTAGCTCTTTTGCCTCGATTAGTCGTCCGTCTGCTGGAACACGGTCCCCTTCGTTCAGAATAATAATGTCACCGGGGACAAGGTATTCGGCCGCAACTTCGCGTGGTTTGCCGTCCCGAACAGCCGTTATCATCGAGGGCATCATCTTCTTGAAGCTCTCCATAATTTTTTCACTCTGGTTTTGCTGTAAATATGTGAAGGCCGCATTCAGAAAAACAACGGCCAGCAACGCGATTGCGATGTAGGAATTGCCCTGTCCAGGATCGAGACGTTCAGCGGTGAGTGCCAACATCCCGCCGACGATAAGCAGAAGGGCAAAGAAGTTTTTGAACTGCATCAAGAATTTCAATAGCTCGGGAGTATCCTTGGCTACCTTCAGTTCATTTTTTCCAAGGATTTCCAACCTTGAGCGCACTTCGGAGTCTGTCAGCCCGTCTTGCGTCGCTTTCAGCGCGCTGAGCGTACGTTTAAGTGGTCCGGTATGATAATCTGTCATTCCAATTATTCTCTGCTTGTTAGCAATACACATTCCTAACAGTACGAAAAGCTTTTAAAAATGACTATTTTCGAAGACCCGATACTCAGTGACACAGACCGCTGGGATTGTTCCAGCGGCGATGGATGTTCTCCTGACCTCCACGAAGTCTGTCTTGTTCATTAGCGTTTCTATTTTTTCGCCGTGCGCTTTACACTATCTGGCCGATCATTGTCCAGCGGGGGCTGTTAGGTGGTGAAAACCTGTCCATCGGGTGCCAGACATCCGTAGACGGCCTTGAGAAAATCAGGCTTGTCCGGGATGAACTGAATGACGTTCAGGGAATACAGCCGGTCGAAACGTCCCTCCCAGTGTCGCCCCGTAAACGCTGTCCGTTTCCTTGTAATAGGACCAATGGTGTACTCTGTGCATATCTGGGGTGACAATCAGAAGACGAAGCACACGGTCCAGCTCACTTTGTCCGCATAACTTGCATTCACACAAAACTTGATGCTCTTGTGGAGACTAATGGCTGCTTGGAGCCAATTTAAGACATTCGCAATCATATCCCAATTACCGTTGTCGGCATAGCTGCCGTTCATTGGCCTTTGTTATGCCGCCGCTGTCCGTCGTCAAGATAATATGGACTCATGAGTGCTTGATTTAATGGAGGCTCTGGTTCGTTTGTCTTTTGATTGCAAACACTTTCCTGAAGTGTTGCAAACAGCGGTGATTAATGGTGTTTCGTTTGATCTTTTTCCTTTCACTGATGTCCGATTTATCACGCCCAAAATAGACATCTGAAGGCGTTGCGTTGTTGAGGTTCTCTTGAAATCGTTTGCGAATCAAAGGAAATAGATTAAGCGGACGGATATAAGGCATTTCGGCCTCTAAAAATTTACTAAATTGGGATCCAAAAATGAAAAAATACCTAACCGTGCTTAGCAGCGCAGCCGTAAGTGCGTGTTCAACAGGCGCAGAAATAACTCAGGCACCTATTGAATATGTAAAGACCGGATCATTCAATTCAAAGGCATACGCAAGCGACACGTCATTTGAAATAAGAACTTTCACGAAATCATCTGGGTCGAATAAAGAGCTAACCGGCGTACCCTGCAAGTTTTCCGGTAAAGGCTTTCAATCTCATTTTAGCAGCCCCGCTTACGTCATGGCACCAGACTTTGGCACCCAAACTCCAATTGCTTTACTTAAATGTAAATACAACGCAGAAGAACAAGCTTTCACGCAAGAACCCTACAATCAGACGATAGCTTCCATCAAACAAAGAAACCAACAGGCTACCGCGAACCAAGGCCTGATTGGTGCCTTGATTGGAGGTATCGCAACAGGCATACAAACTTCTCGACGTGATCCCACCAAAGACGTTTACGCCTACAGGTCAAAAAGAATCACTTTCGAGGCAAAAAAATAGGCCACAATGAACCATGTTAGCCTTCGATCATATTGCGTTTGCAGCAAATACCTTGATCGAGGGCTGAAAAGTGTTTTTAGCAAACCTGAAAGGACTGGCTAAGGTACCAGACGAACGTCAGCTTTGTCCTGCATAACAGACGTTCAATGCTGAAAGTGCTGCGTCTTTAAGGAAAGTCTAACGTCAGCACTTGTGGGACAAAATTGAGTGTTTGAGTAACGGAGGGTTTCTGGTTCATCTTAACCGTAAGGAGTTAAAGATGAATAAGAAGTCCGGAAGCAGCAAGCTTGCTGCAGATAAATTAGTTAAGAACATTCGTCGTAAAACAAGACAAAGCTATTCTGCCGAAGAGAAGATCCGCATTGTTTTGGCGGGTCTGCGTGGCGAGGAAAGTATTTCCGCTTTGTGCCGCCGTGAGGGCATTGCAGAAAGCTACTTAAAGCTCCCCCAACGCCCTGATCTGCGCCAATGCCACGTGTAACTGGGCATCGGTTAGTCCACGCAACATCGATGCGGCTTCGGTTTTCAACTTCAATCGGTTCTGACTAATATTTTCGCCCACAGCCCCTGTCGGGAAGAAATCCCGCACTGGAT
>Ga0209344_10005670_pt1 | contig 10649 bp, 6 predicted proteins | sample Cruoilmetagenom6_FD_187293 | JGI IMG/M metagenome (GOLD analysis project Ga0209344, IMG submission 187293) | Oil polluted marine microbial communities from Coal Oil Point, Santa Barbara, California, USA - Santa Barbara Oil Seep Sample 6 (SPAdes)... | ecosystem: Environmental > Aquatic > Marine >...
CTAAATGACGAACGCGGTTTTCTTCAACACCACGGTTATTTTTAAGTACTAATAAGCTTTCAACTTCTAAATGCCAAAGCGGATAGAATAGCGTTGCTGCGCCGCCACGAACGCCGCCTTGTGAGCAACTTTTTACCGCGGTTTGAAAGTGTTTATAAAACGGAATACAACCTGTATGGAATGCTTCACCGTTACGTATAGTACTACCTAAGGCGCGAATACGACCGGCATTGATACCAATCCCAGCACGTTGCGAGACATATTTAACAATTGAGCTAGTTGTCGCGTTGATGGAATCTAAACTATCACCACACTCAATCAAGACACAAGACGAGAATTGACGTGTTGGTGTACGTACACCCGCCATAATAGGCGTGGGTAGTGAAAGCTTAAAAGTAGAAATTGCGTTGTAAAAGCCTTTAACATAATCTAAACGGTTTTCTTTCGGGTACTTAGCGAATAAACAGGCGGCAACTAAAATGTAAAGAAACTGTGCACTTTCGTATATTTCACCGCTAACACGGTTTTGAACTAAGTATTTACCTTCAAGTTGCTTAACAGCGGCATAACTAAAATCTAAATCGCGGCCGTGATCTAAAAAGCCTTCTAATTGTTCAAACTCTTCCGCGGTATAATCCGTCAGTAAGTGCTGATCGTATTTACCTGCATCGACTAAAGCTTTTACGTGTGGATAAAGCTTAGGTGGCTCAAATTGGCCGTAAGCTTTTTTACGTAGATGAAAAATAGCTAAGCGTGCTGATAAATATTGATAATCAGGTGTTTCTTCCGAAATTAAGTCCGCAGCTGACTTAATAATGGTTTCATGAATGTCAGCAGTTTTAATTCCATCGTAGAACTGAATATGCGATTTCAGCTCTACCTGAGACACAGAAACATTGTCTAAGCCTTCAGCAGCCCAGGCAATAACCTTATGGATTTTTTCTAAGTCGATGGGTTCTTTTGAACCATTGCGTTTTGTAACAAAGAGTTTGTTATTCATGAATGACCTGTAAATCTATTTATTGTTTTAATCACCTAAAAATAGGTGCTAATAATGTTAATTGCCTCAAGTTGGCATTTATACGAGGAAAATCGTATATCATTCAAAAAGCCACTGAATGAAAAATGCACTATATCTTGGGGTTTTTGAAAAACTAATCACAAGATAGTGAGGTTTGCATAACAATGCAAGCGATATAAATTTTCCTTTTTCGGTTGATTTTTTTAGAGTAAAAGTTCTGTTAGTGATGACTAACTTAGTAAGGCTTTTTAATTTTGATTTTTCTAAAACGCAATGCTTATTTTAAGTTTTTTTTTTGGGCTAAATTATTTTAAGTTAATTTTTATGGTTTATATGACTAAAGGCTATATGTAAATGTATATTTCTTATTAATCAGCCACTTAGCTTGTTCGTTCAAATTTCACACACTAGAATTGACGAGTGATTACTTTATCAACGCTTATCGAAGACATTTAATATCTAAGCAGAAATAAGTCTAATTTTTTTAAATTTTAATAACGGTAACCCTGTGCGTTAAGGTTAGCAAGAGCAATGATAAAATTATCACCTTAATCAGCGATAACGCGACGCTTATGGTAGTAATTTATTCACTATAATCTAGCGACGAAATCGACTCTTTTTGACGATAGATTATGATAGATAAAAAATGATCCAGCCCGCTATTTGGAGCTAGGTCATGCTAGTACACATAGCTTACTGGATAAAGGCGAGTAGATCCGTTGGCATGTTAATTATGTGATCTGCCTGCCACGTTTGACAGTTTTCATTCGCCAAAATATAGCCCCAGTTGGCGACAAAAGTTTTCATCAAGGCGCTATTACCTGCCTGAATATCGCGCAAGGCATCACCGACATAAAAACACTGCTTATGATCAACGTTAATTTGCTGACATGCATGCAATATTGGCTCTGGATCTGGCTTACGCTTCGCTAAGGTATCACCACCAACCATCACTGCACAGTTGCTAAACTCAGGGTAGTGTGGCAGCAGTAGTTTTGTTAAGCCCTCTGGCTTGTTGGTGATAATTCCCCAAGGGATATTATCGGCTTCAAGTTGTTGTAGTAGCTCTGCAACACCTGGGTATAGGCAAGTATGTTCAGCGATATTTTCTTGATAGTAATCGAGAAATTGTTTCCGTAAGACATCATAGTCATATTGTTTGATGTCGCTCCCAAAACCGAGATTTAACAAACCTAAAGCGCCGTCTGAGGCTATAGGGCGATAATCTTTTGCTGCCACTAAGGGCTTATTGTAGTGGGCTAAGACATGATTTAACGCCGCGCCTAAATCATCAGCGGTATCTAGTAAAGTGCCGTCTAAATCAAAAAGTACACTGGCAATATGATCGGGAGAATGATTAACAGTTGACATAATAGTGCTCTATTTCGTTAAGGTTAAAAGCGGGAGTAGCGCTGCTATAAATGAAAAAATCTACAGCGCGTGAGCAGCTTACCGGCGTTAAACGCGTTGACAACATAGGATATAGTTAACATCTAGCGATGAGGTTAACTTATGGTTTTCTGTCAAAGGATTATAATGAATGCCGGCGGCATCAATACATTTTAAGTCAACTGACTCAGCCCATGATATAAGTGTTGACGGGCGAATAAAACTGTTGTGATCATGGGTACCATTTGGTACCAACTTGAAAATTTTCTCGGCCGCCACTATCGCCAGTAAGTATGCTTTTAATGATTTATTTAGGGTTGAGAAAAACACGTAACCGCCGGGTTTAACCATTTGTGCACAGGCATTTACAATCGAGGCTGGGTCCGGTACATGCTCGAGCATTTCCATACAAGTGACCACATCAAAATACTCAGGCTGTTGTTGGGCTTTTTCTTCGGCGGTAATTTTTTCATAATCAACCGTAACACCCGTCTCTAACGCATGTAATTTGGCGACATTTAACGGTTCTTGCCCCATATCTATGCCCGTTACCTCAGCGCCAAGTTGCGCGAGACTTTCTGCTAAAATGCCGCCACCACAGCCGACATCGATGACTTTCTTGGCAAATAACTCGCCGACATGTTGGCAAATGAATTGTCGTCGTAAAGGGTTAATTTGATGTAACGGTTTAAAGTCGCCATCTAATTCCCACCATTGGCTGGCAACTTGTTCAAATTTAGCAATTTCGTCTTGATTAACATTTAAAGTGTTGGGCATGGCTATGATCATTGTTTGGCTTTTAATATTGGCAATTCTAAACCAATAATTACAGCAAGCCCAGTGGGAAAATAAAATCCGATGAAAAATCGTCTAATGATTTAGTAATAACGATGTTTCTTTAATATTGCTTACTATTTGGTTGTGATAATCAGGCTATTTAGTACATTTCTCGGCTGGCTAAGCACTGTAAGGTCTATAAAATAAACACTTCAGTTAGCTATCTGCCTAAAATGCGAACAATGGCTAACATTAGCGCATAAGTGTATTTTAATTAGCCTAATAAATATCATTTAAATCAGTGCTGTATGGGTAAAAAGGTTAATATCTTGCATTTACTTGAAACTTTAGCCTTTTAACGGCAGAATTAAGCAAAACAAAGCGGTAGGGCATAACAAATAATTATGCTAATATGCTGCGTTAATTAAAAATAATAATTTCGAAGTTTTCTAAATTAGATTTACGTTAAGGGATACCATCAATTTATGACCGATTTGGCGAATAATATTGCTCCTGTCAATATTGAGGATGAGCTAAAAAGCTCCTATTTAGATTACGCGATGAGCGTAATCGTAGGTCGTGCATTACCAGATGTACGTGATGGCTTAAAACCTGTACATCGTCGCGTACTTTTTGCGATGAACGTATTAGGCAACGATTATAACAAGCCGTATAAAAAATCAGCACGTGTTGTTGGTGATGTAATCGGTAAATATCACCCTCATGGTGATACCGCAGTTTACGATACGATTGTACGTATGGCTCAGCCTTTCTCATTACGCTATATGCTTGTTGATGGCCAAGGTAACTTTGGTTCCGTTGATGGTGATTCAGCGGCAGCCATGCGTTATACCGAAATTAGAATGTCAAAAATTGCGCATTCTATTTTAGCTGATTTAGATAAAGAAACCGTTGATTACGTTGCTAACTATGACGGCACGGAAATGATCCCAGCGGTTATGCCAACACGCATTCCTAACTTACTGGTCAATGGTACCTCAGGTATTGCGGTAGGTATGGCAACCAATATTCCTCCTCATAACTTAACCGAAGTGATCAATGGCTGTTTAGCTGTGATTGAAAACAGTGATATCAGCTTTGAAGAGTTATTAGAATATATCCCAGGACCTGACTTCCCAACCGCAGGTATTATCAGTGGTCGTGCCGGTATTCAAGAAGCTTACCTTACCGGTCGCGGTAAAATCAAAATTCGCGCTCGTGCTCGAATTGAAGTGGATGAAAAATCCGGTAAAGAAACCATTGTTGTTTATGAATTACCGTATCAAGTTAACAAGGCGCGTTTGATTGAAAAAATGGCCGACTTGGTGAAAGAAAAACGCTTAGAAGGTATTTCGGCCTTACGTGATGAGTCTGATAAAGACGGCATGCGTATGGTTATTGAAGTAAAACGCGGTGAAGTGGGCGAAGTTATTTTAAATAACTTATATAAGCTGACACAAATGCAAGTTTCATTTGGCTTGAATATGGTGGCATTGACCAATGGTCAACCGAAACTATTCAACTTACGTGAAATGCTTGATGCCTTTATATTGCATCGTCGTGAAGTAGTAACACGCAGAACCATCTTTGAATTGCGTAAAGCACGTGAGCGCGCCCATTTACTTGAAGGTTTGTCGATTGCGCTGTCGAATATCGACCCGATTATTGCATTAATTAAAAACTCACCGACTCCTAGTGAAGCGAAAGAGCAATTATTAGCCCGCGGTTGGGACTTAGGTTTAGTTGCGGACATGTTAGCCGCTGCCGGTGATGATGCGGCTCGTCCTGAATGGGTTGAAGAAGAGTTTGGTATTCGTGATGGACAATACTTCTTAACGCCACCACAAGCACAAGCTATTTTAGACCTACGCTTACATAAGTTAACCGGTCTAGAACACGAGAAAATTTTAAGTGAATACAAAGCATTATTAGATCTTATTGCTGAGTTACTTCATATTTTGGCAACGCCTGCACGTTTAATGGAAGTTATTCGTGAAGAGCTTGAAGCCATTCGTGATGAATTTGGTGATGAGCGTCGTACTGAAATTACTAATGCTTCACATGACCTATCTATGGAAGACTTGATCACCGAAGAAGACGTGGTGGTGACACTTTCACACGAAGGTTATGTTAAGTATCAAATATTAAGTGATTACCAAGCTCAACGTCGTGGTGGTAAAGGCAAAGCAGCAACGAAAATGAAAGAAGAAGATTTCATTGAACGTTTATTGATTGCTAATACTCACGACACAATTTTATGTTTCTCAGATCGTGGCAAACTCTATTGGCTGAAAGTGTTCCAATTACCATTAGCCAGTCGTACGGCACGTGGTCGTCCAATTGTTAACATTTTACCCCTTGAAGCAGATGAGCGTATTACAGCGATTCTTCCGGTACGTGAATATGAAGAAGATAAGTTCATCATCATGGCAACCGCATCAGGTACAGTGAAGAAAACAGCGTTAACCGCTTATAAAAATCAACGGGCTAACGGTATTATTGCCTTGAACCTGCGTGACGACGATACCTTAATTGGTGTTGATATCACTGATGGTGAGAATGACATTATGTTGTTTTCAGATGCCGGTAAAGTCGTGCGTTTCAATGAGAAAAAGCGTGATAGTGAAACCGGTGAAATAAAAATTGATCCTGAAACCGGCGAACAGCTATGGGCACTAAAACCTATTGGTCGTACGGGTACCGGTGTTCGTGGTATTAAGTTAGAGGGCGAGCAAAAAGTTGTTTCTTTAATTGTACCAAAAAATGATGGCCCGATATTGACCATTACTGAAAACGGCTATGGTAAGCGCACTGCATTGGAAGAATATCCGGCGAAGAGCCGAGCCACTAAAGGTGTTGTTTCAATTAAAGTTAGCGAGCGTAATGGCCCAGTAGTTGGCGCAGTTCAAGTTGAAGAACAAGACGAAATAATGCTGATCACAGATAACGGTACCTTAGTACGTACCCGTGTCGGTGAAGTCAGTGTTATTGGCCGTAATACCCAAGGTGTTCGTATTATTCGCACCATTGAAGGCGAGCATGTAGTAGCCCTGCAACGTATCGATGAAATAGAAGAAGTTGAAGTGTTCGAAGAAGCAGAAGATGGTGAACAATCTTCCACTCAATCAGTTGCAGGTGAGCAAGTTGATGCACCTGAAACTGACGTTGAGAGCGAAGACTCGACACTCAATAATGACGATACTCCCGAGTAACCGTTGTTTAGATAAAAAAAGGCGGTAATTACCGCCTTTTTTTATGAGTAAAATTTAGTCCAGATAATAAAAAAGTTATATTAAAGTGCATTTAAGAATTGATGCCAGAAACTAAATAGGTATGCTAGCGATAGTCATATTAGCGTGGTCATAAAACCAAGCGATAATAACAAAAGCATAGGGTTGATTTCAGGGTTTAGCGTTAAAGAACTCAGCGGTTGAACTTGACTGAGCAACAGTCAAATACAGCAAAACAAGTTAATTGAAGAAAGGTGTAGTGTTAAATGTCTAGTGTTTACAATTTTTGTGCAGGCCCGGCGATGTTGCCTGTTGCTGTGATGAAAAAAGCGCAAAGTGAATTTTTAAATTTTGCCGATACCGGCAGCTCTGTGATGGAACTGAGTCATCGAAGTAAGGAATTTATTGCTGTAGCAGAAAAAGCTGAAGCAGATTTACGCAATCTGATGGCGATACCTGATAATTATAAAGTCCTGTTTTGTCATGGTGGTGGCCGAGGTCAGTTTTCTGCCGTTGCCTTAAACTTGTTAGGTGAGCGCAATAAAGCGGATTATATTGTCACCGGTGCTTGGTCTAAAGCGGCAGCCGAAGAGGCCAGTCATTATGGTGATATAAATATCATCGATGCCATGGATAATGTTAATGACGCACAACGCGTCAAACCAAGTGCTGAATGGCCTATTAGCCAAGACGCCGCTTATGTGCATTACTGCCCGAATGAAACGGTCGATGGTATTGAAATTTTTGAGACTCCCAATACCGGCGATATCCCACTGGTTGCCGATATGTCGTCGACAATTTTATCCCGTGAATTTGATGTCAGTCAGTTTGGACTGATTTATGCTGGTGCACAAAAAAATATTGGCCCGTCAGGTTTAACCTTAGTGATTGTCCGTGAAGACTTACTCGGTAATGCCCATATCGATACACCATCTATCATGAATTATCAGGTCTTGGCGAAAAATGGCTCTATGTATAACACGCCGCCGACTTATGCCTGGTATCTATCAGGGCTGGTTTTTGACTGGCTATTATCACAAGGTGGCGTTAGCGCGATTGCCGAAATTAATGCACAAAAAGCGCAGTTACTCTATCAATATATTGACCAAAGTGATTTTTATAACAATTCAATTGTGCCAGAAAACAGAAGCCTGATGAATATTCCTTTTTGGTTAAACAACGATAGCTTTTCAGCAGCGTTTTTAGCACAAGCAGAAGCGCAAGGCTTAACTGCACTGAAAGGGCATCGTATGGTCGGCGGTATGCGAGCCAGTATCTATAACGCTATGCCAATAGCAGGCGTACAAGCGCTGATTGATTTTATGCAAAAATTTGCTCAAGGAGCTAAATAGTATGGAGCAATTAACCTTAAAGCCTATTGGTAAAATAAATGGTGAAATATTCCTGCCAGGATCAAAGAGCTTATCTAATCGTGCTTTGTTAATCGCGGCTTTGGCGAGTGGTGAAACGAAAATCACTAATTTGTTAGTCAGTGACGATATTAACCATATGCTAAATGCCTTAAAGAGCTTAGGTATTCAATATAGCTTAAGTGATTGCGGCACAGAGTGTACAGTAGTTGGCAATAACGGCTTTTTTAAGACGGATAAACCCTTAGAGTTATACCTAGGTAATGCGGGCACCGCGATGCGGCCTTTATGTGCAGCACTTGCTGCTAGTGACGGCGAGTTTGTTTTAACGGGCGAGCCAAGAATGAAAGAAAGACCTATTGGTCACTTGGTGGATGCGTTAGCGCAACTCGATGCTGATATAGAGTACTTGGAAAACAAAGATTATCCGCCGGTAAAAATTAACGGTAAGGCGCTAACCGGCAATACCGTAACAATTGATGGCTCGATTTCAAGTCAGTTTTTAACCGCGATATTGATGGTAGCGCCGTTGCTGAAAACCGATACTCGTATCGAAATTGAAGGGGATTTGGTCTCTAAGCCGTATATTGATATTACCCTTGATATTATGGCGAGATTCGGTGTTACGGTGCAAAATAACCACTATCAATCCTTTACAGTTAACGGTAAACAAAGCTACCAAGCGGTTGAGAAGTACATGGTTGAAGGCGACGCATCTTCTGCTTCATACTTTTTAGCAGCCGGGGCAATCAAAGGTGGACAAGTCACGGTACACGGCGTTGGTAAGTTAAGTGTGCAGGGTGATAAATATTTTGCTGATGTGCTAGAAAAAATGGGCGCAGAAGTTATTTGGCACGATGAGTCAATTACTGTGATTGGTAAGCCGCTTACTGCTGTGGATATGGATATGAACCACATACCTGATGCCGCAATGACAATAGCGACCACGGCGCTTTTTGCTCAAGGCACAACCACTATTCGCAATATCTATAACTGGCGGGTAAAAGAAACCGATCGTTTAACGGCAATGGCAACAGAGCTTCGAAAAGTCGGTGCGAGCGTTATCGAGGGTGAAGATTATATTTCGATCACGCCGCCTTTGACGTTAAAACATGCGGCAATTGATACCTATAATGATCACCGCGTTGCCATGTGTTTTTCGCTGGTGGCCTTAAGTGATACAGCGGTTACTATTAATGATCCTAAGTGTACGGCGAAAACGTTTCCGGACTATTTTGATCAGCTAGCGCAAGTCTCTTGTTAAAATGTCACTAAATAAATTTTTAGGCGATTTTGCATCGTAAATCCCGTATAATGCCGCCGATTTTCGACTTTAGGAGATAAATGTATGCAGGAAAGCATTCCAGTCATTACTATTGATGGACCCAGTGGCGCTGGTAAAGGTACGGTTGCGCGTATTGTTGCTGAGCAATTAGGCTGGCACTTATTAGATAGTGGCGCAATTTATCGCGTACTCGCTGTCGCAGCGCAACATCATAATATTAGTGTCGACGATGAAGACTCGCTATTACCGGTAGCAGCGCACCTCGATGTACAATTTCAAACCTGTACTGAAGGTGAAGGTAAAGTTATTTTGGAAGGTGAAGATGTCTCTACAGCCATTAGAACCGAAGAAGTAGGCGCATTAGCGTCAAAAGTTGCTGCATTTCCTCGCGTAAGAGAAGCGTTATTACGCCGTCAACGGGCTTTTAAAGTCGCCCCAGGTTTAGTCGCCGATGGTCGTGATATGGGCACGGTAGTTTTTACTCGAGCACCGGTGAAAGTGTTTTTAACAGCAAGCGCTGAAGAAAGGGCACAAAGAAGATTTAATCAGTTGAATGACAAAGGCTTTGATGTTAAAATCGGGCGCCTTTTGGATGACATACGTCTGAGAGATGAGCGAGATCAAAACCGTAAGGTGGCGCCGCTTGTCCCTGCAGAAGGAGCGTTAATTATTGATTCTACTGAGCTTTCTATTGATGAAGTGGTCAGTAAAATTCTATCATTTTGCAATGAAAGATTAATGTAAACGAAGTAATAATGCTTCAAAATAACCTAAAGTAAGGATGCGTTAGGTCTTATTAACAACCCCATGAAACATGTATGTTGATTGGATTAACTCTGAGTTCATAGACAAATTATGACTGAAAATTTTGCACAACTTTTTGAAGAAAGTTTAAAAACAATCGAAACACGTCCTGGTTCAATCATCAAAGGGACTGTAGTTGCCATCACTAAAGACAACGTTTTAGTAGACGCTGGCTTAAAATCTGAATCTGTTATTTCAATTGACCAGTTCAAAAGTCTTACAGGCGAAGTAGAAGTTGCTGTTGGCGATGAAGTTGATGTATCGCTTAAAGCTACAGATGATGGTTTCGGTGAAACGATTCTTTCTCGTGATGACGCAAAACGCCATGAAGCTTGGCAAGTGCTTGAAAAAGCATATGAAGAAAAAGAAACTATTATCGGTGTTATCAACGGTAAAGTTAAAGGTGGTTTCACAGTTGAAGTTAGCAACATCCGTGCTTTCTTACCTGGTTCATTAGTAGATGTACGTCCTATTCGTGACACTACTCACCTTGAAGGTAAAGATTTAGAATTTAAAGTTATTAAGCTTGATCAAAAGCGTAATAACGTTGTTGTATCTCGTCGTGCTGTTATCGAATCAGAAAGCAGTGTTGAACGTGATGAACTTCTTGCTTCTCTTGCTGAAGGCATTGAAGTTAAAGGTATCGTTAAGAACCTTACTGACTACGGTGCATTCGTAGACTTAGGCGGCATTGATGGCCTACTTCACATCACAGATATGGCTTGGAAACGTGTTAAGCACCCAAGCGAAATCGTAAATGTTGGTGATGAAAT
>Ga0209344_10005671_pt1 | contig 10649 bp, 8 predicted proteins | sample Cruoilmetagenom6_FD_187293 | JGI IMG/M metagenome (GOLD analysis project Ga0209344, IMG submission 187293) | Oil polluted marine microbial communities from Coal Oil Point, Santa Barbara, California, USA - Santa Barbara Oil Seep Sample 6 (SPAdes)... | ecosystem: Environmental > Aquatic > Marine >...
ATCGAGCCCTGGTTGTCTGCATGGTCGAGCGCGCAGATCGGGGTCGAGCCGACCGGGCTGAAACCCTATTTCTGGAACTCGATCAAGATGGTTGTTCCAGCGGTTTTCATCTCAACAGTAATGGGAGCCTTGAACGGTTATGTACTGACTAAGTGGCGGTTCCGCTATGATACTATTTTGTTCGGTTTGATGCTGTTTTCCTGTTTTATCCCGTTCCAGATCGTGCTGATCCCGATGGCGCGCGTCCTTGGCGAGCTTGGGCTATCCGGATCGACATACGGCCTTATTTTAGTACATGTTGTCTATGGCATCGGCTTCTCGACACTTTATTTTCGAAATTATTATGCGGCTTTTCCGACCGAGCTGGTTCGTGCAGCACAAATCGATGGGGCCGGATTCTTTCAGATTTTTCGGCGCATCCTGTTGCCATCCTCTGGCCCGATTATCGTCGTCTGCGTTATTTGGCAATTCACCAATATCTGGAATGATTTCCTTTTCGGCGCCTCTTTCGCATCTGGCGGCGGAGCACCAATGACCGTCGCACTCAACAATCTCGTTCAGTCCTCCACTGGTGTGAAGGAATACAACGTTCACTTTGCAGGCGCGATCCTGGCCGCCCTGCCCACTCTGCTCGTCTACATCGTGGCCGGTCGCTATTTTGTGCGCGGTTTGATGGCAGGCTCTGTGAAAGGATAAGTCAATGGGCTTTCTCGATATTAAAAACGTCACTAAATCCTACGGAAACGTCGAGGTTCTCCATCAGGTTGATATTTCGGTGAAAGAGGGGGAATTTCTGGTTCTGGTCGGTCCATCGGGATGTGGCAAATCTACGCTCCTGAACATGATCGCGGGTCTTGAAAACATCACGTCCGGCGACATAGCGATCAATGAGCGGATCGTAAACGGCGTGCACCCGTCGAACCGCAACATTGCGATGGTTTTTCAGAGCTACGCGCTCTATCCAAACATGACCGTCGGACAGAACATCACCTTCGGACTTGAAATGCACGGCACGCCCAAGCCTGAGCGGGACAAGGCGATGAACGACGTCGCCAAGCTATTGCAGATCGAAGAGCTTCTGGATCGTAAACCCGGACAGCTCTCGGGTGGTCAGCGCCAGCGCGTGGCCATGGGGAGGGCTCTGGTCCGTAATCCGGATGTTTTTCTTTTTGATGAGCCGCTTTCAAATCTAGACGCCAAATTGCGCGTGGATATGCGCACCGAAATCAAGAAGCTGCACGAGAAGCTGAAGACCACCATCGTATATGTGACCCACGACCAGATCGAGGCGATGACGCTCTCAACCCGGATTGCAGTGATGTATGAGGGGTATGTGCAGCAACTGGGAACACCAAAGGAAATCTACGACACCCCGGCAAATCTATTCGTGGCAACCTTCATGGGCTCTCCGGCTATGAATATTGTTCCTGCCCGAGTTATCGTGCAGGCAGGAAAACCATGTGCCTCTGTCGTTACTTCTGAAGGAAACGAAGCTGTACTCCCATTTTCGCAGGGCAACCTTGCTGAATGGGAAGGCAGGGATATCTTGCTTGGAATACGACCAGAAACGATCACCGATCCAGACGGAGCTGACCGCAAGTCGACTAATATCGTCAATATTCAGAATCGCATTGGTGTGACCGAACCGGCTGGATCAGACACATTCGTAACAACGACAATTGGTGGCAAGGATGTGATTTCACGAATGCGGGCCGATGTGACTGTAACAACCGGAGAGGTGTTCGACTTCGCCATCAACATGGAGAAAGCCGTCGCATTTGATCCCGAGAGCGAAAACAGAATAGAACCGTGAACTCCGCTGACATCATAATCGTCGGCTCGGGAATTGGGGGGGCCAGTATGGCGGCCGCCCTTGCCCCAACCGGCAAGCGAATACTGATCATCGAGCGTGGGGATCATCTGCGCCAGTCGCTGCATGATCGAAATGACCGGTCAATCTTTGTCGATGGACATTACCGTCCGGAAGAGAAGTGGCTGGACGGCAACCGGGTAAGCTTCAATCCCGGTAATTATTATTACGTTGGCGGCAACTCAAAGTTCTTTGGCGCAGTTTTCCTGCGTTATCGAAAGGAAGATTTCGAACCGATTGTACACATGGGCGGTACCACGCTCGGATGGCCGATCAGATATGAGGATATGGAACCATATTATTGCGAAGCTGAAAACCTTTATAGAGTGCGTGGCCAGATTGGCGAGGACCCGTCGGAACCCCAGCATTCAATGCAGTATCCGTTTGCCCCTGTCCCGGATGAACCGACGATAAAGGACTTTCGAAAGCGGATGTCATCGGTAGGATTGCACCCTGCGTCCCTCCCTCTCGGGGTCAATCTTGACCGGTGGCTATCAAGGGCGAAAACACCATGGGACGCCTTTCCCGATACAAACGGCGGTAAGATTGACGCTGAAAGCGGTGCATTGAAAGCAGCAATAAAACACAAAAACGTCGCTTTGCGGACCAATTCAATGGTAACGCGGCTGCTCACCTCAGAAGGGCAAGGGATTGCCGGTGTGGAACTGGATACGGGCGAGGTTCTGGCAGCCCCGACGATTATTTTGGCTGCCGGTGCTGTGCAAACTGCGGCATTGCTACTAGCCTCGGCGGATGAGGCGAACCCAAACGGCATTTCAAATCGCTCGGATCAGGTCGGTCGTAACTTTATGAATCACAATTGTTCCGCAGTCCTTGCCCTGCATCCATTCCGCCGAAATAATTCCGTATATCAGAAAACCGTGATGGTGAACGATTTTTATTTGACCGGAGGACCAAACGGAGAGCCGCTGGGTAACATCCAGCTTTTGGGCAAGATCTCCGGACCAATCCTCCAAGCGTCATCTCCGATACCGAGGCTGCTGGCAAACTGGATCGCGCGTCATTCGGTCGATATCTATGCAATGTCTGAAGACCTCCCAAATCCGGAAAGTCGCGTCACCCTGCAGAACGGTCAGATTGTGCTCGATTGGAAGCGCTCAAATTTGGAGGCCCATTTGACGCTGGTTTCCAAACTGAAACGGAAGTTACGAAAAGCGGGATACCCGATCGTGTTGTCACGGCCGTTTGATCGCCGAACACCATCGCACCAGTGCGGCACGGCACGCATGGGCAAAGATCCAAAAACCAGTGTGGTAGACCCGTTTTGCCGCAGCCACGACCATCCAAATCTGTATATCACTGACGCTTCGGTTCTACCGACTTCTGCGGCCGTGAACCCGGCATTAACAATCGCGGCACTGTCCCTTCGGGCCGCAGAACACATACAACAAGACCAAATGTTGGCGTAAGCCACCATTCGACCAAGGAAGGCACAATGTTAAAAAGTTACGACTTCATCATCGTCGGCGGAGGTTCGGCTGGTTCGGTTCTAGCGGGTCGCCTGTCTGAAGATCCTTCGGCACAGGTGCTGCTGCTCGAGGCCGGTGGTAGCGATCGCCATCCATTTTACCATTTACCAGCGGGTTTTGCGAAGATGACCAAAGGGATTGGTTCTTGGGGCTGGGATACGGTTCCCCAAAAGCACATGCAGAACAAGGTGTTTCGTTACACTCAGGCCAAGGTGATCGGCGGTGGATCGGCAATCAACGCTCAAATCTACACTCGTGGCAACGCGCAAGATTATGACGACTGGCAGCAGATGGGCTGCGAAGGCTGGGGATATGATGATATCCTGCCGTACTACCGCAAGGCCGAGGACAACGATACCTACGACAATAAATACCATGGCAAGGGTGGCCCCTTAGGGGTCAGCCAGCCCAGAGCGCCGCTTCCTGTCTGTGAGGCCTATTTTGAGGCTGCCGCTGGGTTGGGAATTCCACGTAACATGGATATCAACGGTGAAAAGCAGGACGGTGTCTGCTATTATCAGCTGACGCAGCGCAATGTGCGCCGCTCTTCCGCCGCGATGGCGTATATCACGCCGAACCGGTACAGAAAGAACCTGACGGTCAAGTTGGGAGCACAGGTGCGTCGGATAATCGTCGAAAGTGGTCATGCAAAAGGTGTTGAATTGATCGATGGCAGCCGGCTGAGTGCAAACAGCGAGGTGCTTCTTTGCTCGGGTGCCATTGGCTCGCCACGCTTGCTCCAACTGTCTGGTATCGGACCTGCGGATCATCTTCATGCGGTCGGAATCGACACGGTGTACGATCAACCGGAAGTCGGATCGAACCTGCAAGATCATCTTGATCTTTATTGCATTAGCGAGCTCAAAGGTCCTTACAGCTACGACCGTTTTGCAAAACCTCATTGGGCAGCGATTGCCGGACTCCAATACATTTTCGGTCGCAAAGGACCGGTTGCGTCGTCGCTATTTGAAACGGGGGGATTCTGGTATGTGGATTCCGAAGCACGCTCCCCCGATATTCAGCTTCATCTTGGCTTGGGCACCGGGATCGAACACGGCGTAGCAGTAATGCCGCAGGGCGGTATAACGTTGAATTCTTGCTACCTGCGCCCACGTTCGCGCGGTTCGGTGCGACTGCAAAGCGCCGATCTGGCGAAATCACCGTTGATCGACCCAAATTATCTTCAGGACCCGCTTGATCGGGAAATGTCGATCCGCGGTCTGAAACTGACGCAGGACATTTTGTCTCAATCATCGCTGGGCAAATATATTATGGCCGAGCGCTTACCTGGGCCAGATGTCAAAACCGATCAGGACTATTTCAACTTCATCTCCGAGCATTCCAAAACTTCGCATCATTGCGTCGGAACTTGCCGCATGGGGGTTGATGATACTGCCGTAGTAGATATTCGATTGAGATTCAACGGTATCGAAGGGCTGCGCATCGTTGACAACTCGATCATGCCTACGGTGATCTCGTCGAACACCAACGCTGCTGCAATGATGATTGGTGAAAAGGCGGCCGACTTGATTAAAGAAGACAACGGGTTAACCTAAGGAGCTCCCATGATCCGACATATCGTACTCATCATCTTTAAACCCGAAATCACCAACGAACGAGTTGATGAATTGTTTGCTGAACTCGCTTCAGTTGGGGACCAACTGCCAGGCTTGTTGGCAGTTTCGTCAGGGCGTAGTGAAAGCCCCGAAAAAATGGAACGCGGATACATGCATGGGTTCGTTGTCGATTTTACCGATTGGAACGCGTTGCAGGCTTATCAGGATAATGCCGACCATCAGGCGCTTGGTGCCAAGCTGACGGAAGCCGCTATTGGAGGGAAAGAAGGCATCCTTTGTTTCGATTATGATATCGCGGACTAAACTCGGCGCTCGATTCATTGTCTATTTCGATCAAATAGTGCAAAGAAGCGGCGAAACACGGAGAAATTAACTGAGTATTGATATGGGGAAAACCAGACCAACCATCATTGATGTGGCGCACAAAGCGGGTGTATCCAAATCCACCGTCTCTTTGGTTTTACAGAACAGCCCCACAGTACGCGAGGAAACCCGCAAACGCGTGCGCGCTGCGATGGCAGAATTGGGTTATGTCTACAACCGTTCTGCTGCAAATATGCGTCAATCCAATGCCGGGCTTATAGGCCTTGTGATTAACGATCTCCGAAACACGTTTTTTGCCGAATTCGCGACGTCGCTTCAGATGACTTTGGCTGAAAAGGGATATTCGACCGTTATCGCGAACACAGACGAAAACCCCAAAGTGCAGGAACAGGTTGTCAGTTCCATGATTGAACACGGTGTCGCGGCTCTTATCATCTGTCCTGCATACGGGGATACCGCGACGACGTTTGATGCCATCGCGAGCGCAAATGTCCCAGCGATGCAATTGTTGAGGTGCGTCGACGATAGGCTTGACTTGTTTCCATTCATGGCGCCCGACTATTTAAAGGGTAGCGCTGAAGCGACCAAACATCTGATCGATGTTGGAGCAAATCGTATTGCATTTGTCGGTGGCCTTGAGGGGCGTGCAGTAACCAATGAGAGGAAAGCTGGGTATCTTGACGTTCTGAAAGAAGCCGGAATGGAGCCGGTCGTCATCACAGGCGCGGCGAGCCGCGACTATGGTCGAAAGGCAGCTAAGCTTCTCAGTGACAAATATGCCGATATCGACGCTGCTGTCTGCTTTAACGATTTGGTCGCGTTGGGTATGCTCAGCGGTTTTCACGAAATCGGACGGTCGGTGGGAGAGGACTTCAAGATTGTCGGCTTCGATGACATTGAAGACGTAGCTCATGCCTTTCCTTCAGTTTCGTCTGTGAGTTGCGGCATTACATTGATCGGTGCACAGGTGGCGGGGATGGTCGTAAACTGGCTCGAACAAAATGAAATGCCGCCACCCGAAACCCGGACACCGGTCAGTTTGTCCATTCGCCAATCCAGTGCGCGACGCAGTTCTGAAGACAACTGATCAGACTAGCCACCAAAACAGCTTAGTCATCGCGTAAGGAAATCTCCGGAATTTCGTCCTTTGGGATTCTTGCACCAAAATGCCGGATAACTTCCCGTGATATTTTCTGACCCCAAACAACAGCGGTGGCAGGATCCTTCCCAAGGAGTCGCGCCGCCAGATAACCAGCATTGAACGCGTCACCCGCCCCAGACGTATCGCGGATGCCCGAAGCGGTTGGCGTATCGACAACAAATTCGTGTCCGTCTGATATTGCCGAAACCGGCCCTACCCCGTTCTTGACTACTACCTCAGCCACTCCCGCAGTTGTAAAGCGTCTGATTGTTGCGTCTGGCGAAACATCACCCCAATGTGCCTTTTCATCATCGAAGCTCGGCAGGGCGATATCCGTCACTTCAAGAAAACGAGGGATTGTTGCGAGCAGGTCATCAAGCGATGACCAGAGCTTTGCCCGGATATTCGGGTCAAATGACACGCGTGCTCCATTTGACCGGGCTTGGGCTAGTGCTGCGAGCAACCGATCGCGAGCGTCAGGAGAAAGTATGGCTACAGTGATCCCTGAAAGATGAATCAAATTGGCTCTATTAATGGCACTTTCAAGCCAGCCCTGATCATCGGCCAGCATACTCGCAGCGGAATCCTTTCGCCAATAGTGAAAGCTGCGTTCGACTCCTTCCAGCTCTATCAGATAGATACCCATCGTTCGATCAGGATCGAGGCCAATTGCCGACACGTCCAATCCGTCTTGCACCAGCTCTGAAACAAAGGCATTCGACATTTTGTCCTGACCCACCTTTGTCACGAAACCTACACTCGCCTTTCCACCAAGAACCTGCGCCATATGCCAGGCAGTATTAAAGGTATCCCCTGCAAAGCCGCGACGATAGTGCCCGCCACCAACTGGGGCCATTTCGATCATAGCTTCACCCACAGCGACTACCTTACCCGATTTGAATTTCATCTCTTCGTGTCTGCCTTTTCATCGAAGTCATAGACCGCCCCGGTCAGCCACGCCGGCCAGTCACGTTCGAAAAAGACCTTCGCGTTTTCATCGTATTTCCGGTTTGGTCGGATTGAGATTACCATTTCGCTTTCCACCATACGGACAAAAATCTGTTCGGTCTTGTCTTCTTCTCTCTCCATTCGGAACCGAACTTCCGGCAAAGGCCCATGGGCTGACAATGGCAATGCCTCTCCATCCGGATCGCAGATCGCACGCGCGCCACGACTACCACCGCCATTCGAGATAAAATAATCAAGTGCAGCGAGCACCGCCTCAGATGCCAGCGCCATCTGTTGCCATTGTAAAACCCGCGCAACTTCGCCGCTACGGCCAAAGGATATCCCCTTGTTGTGGATGGCAGTGTTCAGGGCTCGAGCATCTTTGTACCCACCGGCAACGCCGTCAGGTGTACATAGAATGCCTGCCCTGTCACTCATCCGTGCCTGAACTTGATCGCGGATCGCACGAACGGACAGATCGCTTCCCTCTTGCAAGACGGCTTCCAGCTTTCCAATCGCTTGCGCGACACTGTCCATCAGTTTGTTTATCACGGGCGAAGTAGATAGCCCACTGGCTGCAATGTGTTCGGCTACACGCGTTCCGAAAACCTGACCGGCGTTCAAGGCCGAGCCACCTGGGCGCGTTGCGCCGTGAGTGCCGGCAGCTTCGCCAATAGCATAGATGCCACCAATGTTGCTTCGTCCCCAGATATCGACAGCAATTCCACCATTCATATGCTGGTTGTTGACGGCGAATTCCAAAGGTTCGGAAGTTATGTCAACCTTATAACGCCGATAAAGTTCGATCGCTAGCGGGTTCATGTGCCGTAGCCTGTCGATCGGCAACGCGTGATTTGCACCTGCGCTTTTCAGGTAGGTATGAACGTCATCATCCAACCGCTCCAGACTAAATTCGGTATCGCCCGGAACTGACAAAGGGTTGCGATTAAAGTCCATGATAACCCGTCGCCCTTTCTGGCATTCCCTTAAAATTGCCAGATCGACAAGGCTCGATCCAAAATCCAGCATCCTTGTCGCGTGAAACGGCCATTGATAACCCTTGCGGAAAACATTTGATGCCATTTCCTGTGTCGTGCGGTAGTAGTCGGCGAGAAAGTGGTACTCTTCGCCGCTTCCATCTATCGAATAGATATGCGGGATAACCTGCACATATGTACCTGACAGGTTCCAGGGGAATCCCTCGCGTCTCGTGCCAATGCCGAACTGGCTCTCGGTGATGTTGACTAATTCTAGGCCAGTATCCAGCGCCAACCCGAGCGCGCCAAAACATCCATTCGGGAAAACACTGTCACGGTAGAGCTCTCCCGGCCCTCCCGCAGCCAGCACAAGAGCAGAACATTGGAATACTGCCAATCCATAGGGGTTCTTTTCGGATTGTTCCTTAGCGCGGATCACAAGGATTCCGACCACCCTGCGCTTCGCACCTTCACCCTCAGTCAAAACTTGCGCCGCTACTGACTGATTGAAAAACGGGATATCCAGACGGATCGCTTCCTCTGCAAGCACCTTGACCATCAACCGCGAGGTCCGTGGCCCGCAACTGGTCGCACGACCAACCTCATCATGATCTGTCCTGTATCTCAGCGTGCCGCCCAGCGAGTCCTGCGGTAAAGGAAGCCCTAGAAATTGCAGCGACGCCATAGCGCGTGCCGAGCCAACCGCCTCTACGTAGGCGGTATCTTCGTCCATCGCACCACCGGCGCGGATGGCTCGGGCCATACAATTGAAATTATCACCTTGATCCGCTGTGTTAGCGGTATGAAGTGTTTGCTTGTCCGAGCCGGAACAGGCCGATGTTCCGCCCCACGCACTTTGGCTAATGATCGTGACATCACTGCCCCGCCGTTTGAGTTCAACTGCCGCCCGTAATCCGGCAGCCCCACTGCCAACAACGACACAACCGCAAAGATGAACCGGCACTTCATAACCGGAAATTTCCAGAGTGTCAGCGGATTCCGGATCAGTTTTCAGACGCGGCATATCGACATCCGTCAGTGTATCTAGAATGTGTTGTGGAATAGTATTGGACATGATTGATTGATCCATTCGTTCAAATTAGATGTTCAGGAGTTTTTTTGTTCAGCGTTTCAGTCAATCGGATCCAAAGAAAGAACCCTCGATCTGAAAAAAACTATTGTTGATGGCTAAACTAAGAAGCAGCATAAAAGTCTCGTTCCTTGTTCCCGCGGTGATTTCCTGAATGCTCCGCCACCCTGTCTGTTCAAAGTGTGAATGGAAACGTGGCCTACTCTCTTCGTCAGTCATTTCAGCCAAGGTAATTGCACGATAGTCAGCTTTATCTGACAGCCAACCAACTTTGCTGGCCTCGTAGTGCAAGCTTTCAGGCAGTAAAATACTGATGAGATCGACCTTTGAATTAGGAGTTACCCCTCGCCGATACTGCAATTTCCTTGCACATAACGCCCTAACCGCAAACACTTTTGCCCTCCTTGGACTGATTTGCACCTGCGCACCCTCTCTTACGGTTCTGCCGTCAGTTTCAAAGACCAGCAGACCTGTCGAATGGGTCGTGTTGAATACCTTGCCTGTCCAGCCTAAGGTACTCAAAAAAGCCACTTTAACTTCTGAAATATCCATTTTTCTAGTATCCTTTGGCTATTTAGCAGATCGTTCTAGTCTCCATGAACGGCGGTGTATCTAGGGGTCTACAAACATATTTGGAACGTTCCATTTCGTCAAGTTCAATTGTTAAAATCAAGTTTTAATAGGCAGACCTCTATTGTCTACATCTAGAATATCGCGTAATTCAGGATGTCAACTGCGAGCATTCCGCTCGACGGTCTATGGTCAACTGGTTTCCTGATGAAGCCATGGTAGCTTGCCAACCGGATTGCTCTGTCTCCTAATAGGACTTTAAGAGCAACCAGTCTGCCTGCAACGGAAAGAACCTTCCCTGTTACGCCAAATTGTTTCCCTGTTACCAAAATAATTTCCCTGTTAACTTTTCCAGGGAAATCACCTGTAAACCGCTGTAATCGTGTCTCTATTCGAGATCATTTTAAGTAATTCGGCCCAAAATCGCAATATTTCCCTGTATTTTCCCTGTTATCAGGGAAATATGAGGCGAGACTGGTTCGCTCGGGACTGCGTGCACAGCCAGTAGATTTTTCCTTTATTGTCAGTGTATTAGCTTGGGTTTTCTGCCGACAATTCGGGGGTTTGGCACCCTGTTTTAACGACACAGACACCAATACAGGCTGTGTTGGGGCGATTTTCCCGCAAAGTCTGGAATCGCCATTTCCACGCTAGCCGTTTGA
>Ga0209344_10005672_pt1 | contig 10649 bp, 7 predicted proteins | sample Cruoilmetagenom6_FD_187293 | JGI IMG/M metagenome (GOLD analysis project Ga0209344, IMG submission 187293) | Oil polluted marine microbial communities from Coal Oil Point, Santa Barbara, California, USA - Santa Barbara Oil Seep Sample 6 (SPAdes)... | ecosystem: Environmental > Aquatic > Marine >...
TCGGTTCGTCAGCCAACACTAATTGCGGTCGCGTGATCAATGCGCGTGCGACGGCCGCCCTCTGGCGTTCGCCGCCTGATAACTCACCTGGTTTGTGATGCAAACGCTCTCCAAGACCAACTCGACCGAGCAATTCTCGTGCTTGCCCAATTGCAGCGGCGCGCGACTCACGACGAATCATTAATGGCATGGCGACGTTCTCTTCGGCAGTGAATTCTGGCAGAAGGTGATGGAATTGATAGACAAAGCCGACGTTGCGATTGCGAAGATCACCTTTAGCTGCCTCGTCAGTGCCGTGCATCGCTTCACCGTTGATGAACACCTCACCTTCGTCCGGCTCATCGAGACCACCCATGATTTGCAGCAATGTCGTTTTGCCCGAACCCGATGTGCCGATAATGGCGACTCGCTCGGCCGGCTGCACTTGCAAGTCTACGCCGTGCAAAACAACCAGCGTTGAGGCGCCCTCGTTAAATCGGCGCACAACATTGCGGCAGTCAAGTACAGGATCAGTCATATCGTAGAGCCTCCGCCGGCGCTGTTCGTGCAGCAACCCAGGCAGGATAAATTGTGGAAAGCAGTGCCAGCACCAATGCGATGCCAGCGACGACCACGACATCCATCCATTTCAGATCGGACGGAAGATCGCTGATGAAATAGACGTCAGCGGCCAGAAACTTAATGCCGAGAACGGATTCGAAAAAGCCAATGATCGACTCGAGATTGAGTGCCAGGATAACTCCGGTTAGCACGCCTGCCAGGGTACCCGCTATGCCGACGATGCTGCCCTGTGTGACGAATATCTTGAGTATGCTCATTGGCCGCGCACCGATAGTACGCAAGATAGCGATGTCGGCCTGCTTATCTTTCACGACCATCACCAGCGTCGACACGATATTGAAAGCGGCCACGGCGATGACCATCAACAAAATGACAAACAAGATCGATTTCGTGATCTGAATCGAGCGAAAGAAATTCACATGGCGCCTTGTCCAGTCACCGACAAGAACCAGCTCGCCGTTTTCGAGCGCCACCTCGCGGACAATTGCTGCCGCCTCGTAGATTTCCGTAACGGACAGCCGCACTCCACTAACGCCGTCCCGCAGTCGGTATAACTTCTGCGCATCACTGATATTGATGAAAGCCAAACGTCTATCGAACTCGTACATGCCGACGCGATAAATACCACTGACCGTGAATCGCTTCGTACGCGGCATTACCCCAGCCGGCGTAACACGCCCTTGAGCCAGAGTAACAGTTACCTTATCGCCAACGTCGACCTGCATTGCAGTTGCAAGCTCTATACCCAACACAATATTAAAATCGCCGCTCTGAAGTTCCTCCAGGCCGCCTTGCTGCATAACACCACTGATTCCAGAAACAGCATTCTCGAGCTGCGGGTCAATACCGCGAAGTTCTGCACCGCTGATCTGTTTTTCGAATACAAGTAACGCCTGCCCCTCCACGTAAGGTGCTGCGCCACTCACTCGCTCATTTCGAGTGGCGGTCTCAATCAGACTTTCGTAGTCTCCCAGCTCACCATTAACGCCCTCGATACTGGCATGCGCCGTCATCGCCAACAGGCGGTCTTTGAGCTCGCGTTCAAAGCCATTGACCACCGACATCACAACGATCAGTACAGTGACTGCTATTGCGATACCTAACATAGAGATCGCTGATATCAGCGAGACGAAGCTGTTGTTACTTCGCGACCGCACGTAGCGATTTCCGATCCAGTACTCGAAACGTTTTCCCATGCGTTGCTACTCGTACCGCAATGCGGCGGCGGGGTTTACGAGGGCCGCCCGACGTGCCGGATACAGAGTTGCCAGCGAAGTCAGTATGAATGCGGAAACCGCGATAATCGTGACATCCTGAGTTTCGAGTTCAGACGGGATATTGGTCACGTAATAGACGTCGCCCGGCATAATCTGGAAACCAAAGAGCTGCTCCAACCATGGCACCAGCGTCGGCACATTAAGCGCCAGCAGCACGCCGAGAATCACACCGAGGGCTACGCCGGCCCAGCCAATGACAGCACCTTGTACGAAAAACACTTTGACCACGCCTTGTGGGCCCATGCCTAGTGTCCGCAATACAGCGATATCGGTGGTTTTGTCAGTAACGACCATCACAAGGCTGGCGACAATATTAAATGCTGCGACGCCAATGATGAGAGACAGAATCAAAGACATCATCATCTTCTCAAGCCGTATCGCGCGAAAGTAGCTGCCGTTTTCGATGGTCCAGTCGCTACTGGTGAATTCGGTGCCAAGTTGTGACTGCAATGAGCGCGATATGGCGGGCGCCGCCATCACATCATCTGCTCGATATCGGATTGAGCTGACCGCTTCTCCGAGGCCCAGAATACTGGCGACATCGTCAGCATGAACCAGCGCCAGGACACCGTCATGATCCTGTAAGCCAGCCTCAAATATGCCGCGCGTAACAAACCGTTCCAGGACTGGCTCGAGGGTTCCATCACCGACGGGTCTGGGTACCAGAAGTACAACGGCATCGCCGATTCTGGCGCCGAGGTCGTAGGCCAGCCCGCGGCCCAAGATAATGCTGCGCTCGCCAGGCTGCAATACATCGAAACTGCCGTCGATGAGATTGATCATGTCACCAGAAAGGCGTTTTTCGTGAGCAGGTTCTACACCATGGACCAACACGGCGATCAGGTCTCTGCCCGACTGGATCATGCCCTCCATTTGCACAAATGGGGCGGCAGCATGAACGCCTGGCTCGTCCTCGACACGCTCCAGCAGCCCCTCCCAATCCTCCGTACTGCCATCCGCCGCGGCCACCGAGCCGTGCGCGGACATACTCAGCAAACGATTGCGCAATTCGCCCTCAAAACCGTTCATTACCGACAGAATTACGATCAACGCAGCCACACCAAGCGATATCCCAATCAGGGATATCAACGTGATAAAGGACACGAATCGGGTGCGCCGTTTTGCCCGTAGATAGCGCAGCCCAACGAAGAGTTCGACTGGATTTAGCATTCGCGAGCATTAAACCACATCCAAGTACTTGTGACGCAGTTCGCATGGGGTAATACGGCCGGCAGTGATATAGTCTGGGGACCACAAACGGGAGTTGTACCAATGATCAAGCTGCGACACATATCTGCAATCGCATTGCTGCTGGCCTTCGGCTCGCTGGCGAACGCTGAGACCGTCAATATGAAAGGCGCATCAGCAGGATCCAATAATGGCCATCCGTCTCGTGGAATGACGCAAGCAAGCGTCGAGTCGAAATATGGTAGTCCAGTCGCAACCGACGCTGCCGTTGGCGACCCACCTATCACACGCTGGGAATATGCCGATTTCGTCGTTTTCTTCGAATACGACAAGGTCATTCACGCCGTTGTGAAACGCTAAAGGCTACCGCCAAACAAATATTTATCAGAAGCTCGAGTCGGAAACGACCCGGGCTTTTTTTATGTCTGTGTATAATCGCGTGCCGCCGATCAGATCTGGCTGACTAACACATTGACCCATTCCATTCTCATACCGGCCAAGCCGCCAATCCCGGGTGCTGGCCACAATACCGCCTGGGGTCGTCTGATCGGCGCCAGCGGATCACTTGCGGCCGCGGAACTTGCCGAGTTCCTGCTGTCCAGCGGAGAACGCCCTCTCCTGTTGCTGGCTGAAGATCCGAAACACGCCGACCAGCTGGAAGCAGAGATTCGCTTCTTTTCAGGTGGCCAGGTGCCGGTGGAACATTTCGTCGAGTGGGAAACTCTGCCCTGGGATAGCTTCTCCCCGCATCAGGACATCATTTCGCAGCGCCTGCGTGTGCTCTCAGCGCTTCCGCACATGTCATCCGGCGTCATTATCGCAACTGTCGGCATCCTGCATCAACGCCTGCCGCCGTTGGACTACGTTGCAGCACGCTCGTTGTCCCTGCGTTCCGGACAGCAGCTACCCCGCGAGACCTTTACGAATTCGCTGATCGAAGCGGGTTACTTGCGAGTGCCGCAAGTGTCCGAGCACGGAGAATTCGCGGTTCGCGGTTCGCTGATCGATATTTTTCCGATGGGCACGGATGCACCCATTCGCATCGACTTTTTTGATGAAGACATCGAATCCTTGCGTTATTTCTCGCCAGAGACTCAATTGTCCGGCGAGAAGATTGAATCCCTACGGATCTTGCCAGCCCGGGAAGTGCCTCTGGACGCCGATGCTGTCAGCGCCTTCCGGCACAGCTACCGAGAGAGATTCGAGGGGCAGCCTGGCAAGTCACGGGTGTATCGCGAGGTTTCCGACGGCATCGCACACGGGGGAATCGAGTATTACCTGCCGCTATTCTTCGAGTCGACGGCTTCATTCATAGACTACCTGCCTGACAACTGCGTTGTGATGTTTCCGGACTCGTTGGATTCGCTGCTGCAACAGTTCTGGGGCGAGACCGAAGCACGCTTTACGATGTGTAATCTGGACGGCGAGCGTCCAATCCTCAGCGCGGAGGAGACGTTCCTGAATCCCGTCGAGATTGCCGCGGGCCTCAAGGCCTTTTCAGGCATTCGATACTCCTCGCAAACTCTGCAAGGAGATGCGATAAATTTCGAAACACGAATGCCTCCGGCGATGAAGATCGAAGCACGTTACGAGGATGCCGCCGCCGCACTGGTTCAGTTTCTGCAGAAATTCAACGGTCGGGTCCTATTTAGCACAGACTCTGCGGGCCGGCGCGAGCAACTACACGATCTACTCTCGGGCCGTGGTCTGGATCTCGGGCGTGTTGATGGCTGGCAGGCGTTTCGAGATGACACGCAGCGGATCGGCGTTACGATTGCGCCGATCGACAATGGCGTGCTGCTGCCTGCTGCCAGGACGGCCATCGTCAGCGAACAACAGTTGTTTGGTGAGCGCACCAAAGCGAGGCGCCGCCGCAAGCGTAACGACCGCGATCCTGAAACCATTATCCGGCAACTCAATGATCTTGAAGAAGGCTCGCCGGTGGTGCATGCGGAGTATGGCGTCGGACGCTATCTCGGTTTGATCACCCTCGAGGCCGGTGGTATCAAGGCTGAGTTTCTGCATCTTCAATATGCCGACAGCGACAAACTCTATGTTCCTGTTCACGCACTCGAGCTTATATCGCGTTATACAGGTGCTTCGCCCGACAACGCACCTCTGCATCGTCTCGGCAGCGATCAGTGGGAAAAGGCTCGCAAGCGAGCCATTAAGAAAATTCGCGATGTTGCTGCAGAACTACTCGACATCTACGCACGACGTGCGGCGCGCGCCGGACATCGCTTCCGCTGGCCAGAGAACGAGTATCGATCGTTCGAATCCGGCTTCCCATTCGAACTCACTGAGGATCAGGCGAACACGATCGACGAAGTGTTGGAAGATTTGGCCTCTGACCAACCGATGGACCGGGTGGTGTGCGGTGATGTCGGCTTCGGTAAAACGGAAGTAGCGTTGCGAGCGACATTTGCGGCCGTGCATGGCGGCAAGCAGGTCGCGGTCTTGGTACCGACGACGTTGCTCGCCCAGCAACACGGCCAGAATTTTCGTGACCGCTTTGCAGACTGGCCAATTCGTGTCGAGGTGTTGTCTCGATTCCAGACTGCCAAGGAAGTCAAAGACACTGTCAAGGGACTACAGTCCGGCGCCGTCGATGTCGTTATCGGGACACACCGCCTATTGGGCCACACGAAGGACTTTGATGATGTAGGTCTTGTTATCATCGATGAAGAACATCGATTTGGCGTGCGCCACAAAGAAGCAATCAAATCACTGCGCAGTGAAATTGATGTCCTGACTCTGACCGCAACACCTATTCCGCGAACGCTAAACATGGCCTTCGGCGGTATTCGCGAAATGTCGCTAATCACAACGCCACCCGCGGAACGACTCGCCGTAAAGACTTTTGTTTCGGAGTGGAATGACGTTGTTATTCGCGAAGCCTGTTTGCGTGAGATCAAGCGCGGCGGTCAGGTTTACTTCATCCACAATCGAGTTGAAGATATTGGCCGCGTTGAAGAGCAGCTACAGAAACTCGTACCCGAAGCCAAGATTCGGATCGGCCATGGCCAAATGCGTGAGCGTGATCTCGAGCAGGTAATGCTCGACTTCTATCACCGGCGATTCAACGTCCTTCTGTGTACGACAATTGTCGAGAGCGGCATTGATGTACCGACCGCCAACACCATCATCATCAACCGCGCGGATCGATTCGGCCTCGCGCAATTGCATCAGTTGCGCGGGCGTGTAGGCCGATCTCATCACCGAGCCTACGCCTACCTGGTCGCACCACCGAAAGCATCTATGACAGCCGACGCCGTCAAGCGACTTGAGGCAATCGACTCTCTCGAGGATCTCGGATCCGGGTTTACGCTCGCGACCCACGACCTTGAGATCCGTGGTGCTGGCGAGCTGCTGGGCGATACGCAGAGCGGGCAGATCACCGAGATCGGTTTCTCTCTCTACACAGAACTCCTCGGCCGCGCTGTAGAGTCACTGAAGGCCGGAGAGGAACCGGACCTCGACGCTCCACTCGACACGGGTGTTGATATCAACCTGCATGTTCCGGCACTGCTGCCCGACGACTACGTGCCGGACGTCCATCTTCGTCTGATGCTCTATAAACGTGTTTCCGCCGCCAAGAATGTCGAAGAATTGCGGGAGCTACAGGTCGAACTGATTGACCGCTTCGGCCTGCTGCCCGATGCAACCAAGAATCTGCTGCGGATTGCCGCGATCAAGAAGTCAGCCCGGGCCCTTGGTGTTGAAAAGATTGATGCTGCGGATCGAGGCGGCTATCTGGTTTTCGCGGCCGAAAGCCACATTGACCCTGTCGCATTGGTGCAATTAGTGCAGAATGACAGCCGACGCTATCGTTTACAGGGCTCTCATCGGCTGCAGATCACCGATGATCTCAGCGATATCGACAAGCGCTTTCAAATGATCGAGAAACTTTTGCAGACTCTGACTATCAAACAGAGCTAACAGGATGAATCACTGCATGAAGAAAACTGGCTCACTGTTATTACTGGCCGCGATTGGCTCTGGCGCGATGGCGCAGGAAGCTCTGCTGGAAGAGGAGATACCGGAGATCCGACGGTATACAGTTGAGATGATCATATTTTCATACGCGCAGAGCGTTTCCTCGGGCAGTGAAATTTTCGTTCCAGATGCGCCCCCGCCCATCGACTTCATGGGCAATCTCGGTGTTGACGGTGTTAGCGACGACGCTTCGCCACTCTCTTTGCCTGGAGTCATACCCGACCCAGAACCGGAAGAGACAACTCGAAAACACGAACTCGTCATGCTCGCTGAAGAAGATTTCCAGCTCGACGATACCTATGAACACCTGCGGCGGCTGGGTGCCTATAAGCCGCTGCTGCATTTCGGTTGGACGCAGCCGACCTATCCCGAAGAGGACACAGAATCGCGCCCATTGAGTTCTTTCGTCACGCCACCGGCGGGCCTCGAAGGCGAGCTAAGTCTGTATCTCAGTCGCTACCTGCACCTGGCCGTCAAACTGCAACTCGATGCGCCGACCAATGATGCTGTCGATGACTCTCCGCGTCGTCGCGACTTTGGCGACAGTTACGCCGATTACAGCGAAGACCCCATCAGCTTTCCGGTTCGCTATCGCATTGACGAAGATCGCATCTTTCGCAATGGCGAGCTGCGCTACTTTGACCATCCGAAATTTGGCGTGCTAGCGAAAATCAGCCGAGTTGAAGAAGAGACAGAAGAAGAACTCGAAGAGGAGTTCTTGGAAGACGGCGAAATGCTCGGAGACATCGAACTAGTCGACGGCGAGTAAGTCCTTAAGAAATTCGCGCGCATTGCGCTTGTCTACGCTGACCTCGGCAACTGACACATCGTACGATACGGTTACAAATTTCGAAGAGCTTGCGCGCGGATGATGCAAGCCAAGTTCGCGTACAGCCGTCGAAATCTTGCCGGCAAATTCGCGTACGCCATCCTCGTCGGATGCATGCGACAAAACCACGAACCGCTGCCCGTCCGGCCGCGCGACAACATCACTCGCTCGCCGCAAGCAACGACGAATCGCCTGACCAACCCGGCGCAAGCAGGAATCTGCTGCATGTCGCCCAAAGACCTCGATGTAAGCCTCGAAGTCCTCGAGAACAAATGTGACGAGCGACAGCTTGCCTTTTTCCCGGTCGGCAACCGCCCAGTCATGTTCGAATACATCGGCAAACGCGCGCCCGTTGAGCAATCCAGTAACCGGGTCGTCACGTGACAAATCTCTGATCCGCCGTTTGGCTTTTAGCAGCGCATGGTGCATCTCGGCACTTTCCGCACCACCCGCGCCTGCACCGGATCGCCAATACGCCGCATAAAACCGTGCGTTGTCTTCATTCGGTAATCGTAGCGGCTTCAACACCAGCAGGTATTCGCGGCTATTGGACTCGATCGGCAGGCTGGTTTCCTGCTGCGAACGAACTGTCTCGCTGACTTCCAGAGCGAGTTCACGGCCCGCGAGTTCCTCGATGACGTCTGCGAATGGTTTTTTCAACACCTCGTCGCTGCTAATGCTCTCGAACGCAGGATTGACGAGTACCACCGGCCAGTCCGGCTGATCAATTCGCACTAGTAGCAGCGGCTCGGTCGTGGCGGCAATTACTTGCTCAAGAATCTTTCGGTTTACGGATTTCAATTCAGGCATCCAACTTTAATTCGGGTCTGTCGCTCCAGTTGGCGAACAGAGTATTCGCTTCCTGCCAAGGCTCACTGCTCAACAATGTTTCTCGCAATACCTGGCCGGTGCCGTGCAGGCGTGCCAGTCGAACCAGCGAGAGAGGATTGGAGTAACTACTCAATGCATCCACAGCCTGATGCGCCGCATCGCGATCGTTGCAGACCAAAATCATGTCACAACCCGCGTCGAGCGAGTGTCGTGCACGCTCCGCCATGCGGCCATAACTGTTGGTGGCTTTCATACTCAGGTCGTCACAAAATATCGCGCCACCAAATCCGAGTCGCGACCTCAGCTCGCGCTGAATCCAGAACTCCGAGAAGCCCGCGGGCATGCTGTCGATTTCCTGGTAGACGATGTGCGACATCATCACGGCTGCAACTACACCAGTATTCATCATGCGTTCGTAAGGTCGCATATCGTCGAGAATGAGGCCGTATTCACGCCGGTCGATCGGCAGACTCAAATGCGAATCGGCAACGACAGCACCATGCCCCGGATAATGCTTCGCCACCGAGGCCATTCCCGCGCTGCGAAGGCCGCGTGCAAACGCCTCAGCCAGCTCACTGACGGCATCGGGCTTGCGATGAAAAGCGCGATTACCAATGATGTCGCTAATACCCCAATCCAGATCCACACAGGGGGCAAAACACAAGTCGATGCCGACAGCCCGTAGCTCCGACGCTATTAACCAACCGGCCTGACGTGCGATCTGCAGTCCCGAATTACGGTCCCGATCGTACTCTCGACCAATATGCCGCATCGGTGGCATGACGGTGAAACCTTCCCGGAAACGTTGCACGCGCCCGCCTTCGTGGTCGACGGCGACGAGCAATGGCGGGCTGCGTAATGCCCGGATCTCCGAAACGAGGTCGGTTACTTGCTCAACGGATTGGAAGTTACGCGAAAACAGGATGACACCGCCCACAGCAGGCTCCCGCAACAGATCGCGGTCTGCAGGACTCAGCGCGAGTCCATCGATATCAAGCATCACGGGTCCCAATGACATCCGTTGCGCCTCGCGTTTTGTGGTTATGTTCGTGTGAATACCGCGATCGATTCTACATGGGCTGTGTGCGGGAACATATCGATGATTCCCGCAGATTCGAGCTTATAGCCCTGCTCATGGACCAACACGCCGGCGTCTCGCGCCAAAGTTCCCGGATGACACGAGACATAGACGATCCTCTCGGGCGACAGGAGCTTCATGCGTTCCACAACTTCAGCAGCACCGCTACGCGCTGGATCAAGCAGTACTCGATCCCAGCCCGCCTTGACCCAGGCCTCGCTGCCGTCGACCTTACTCAAGTCAGCGACGCGAAACTCAACATTGTCGAGTCCGTTCTTTTGCGCATTCTCGGCGCCTCGGGCAACCAGTGTCTTTTCCCCTTCGATGCCGAGTACGACTGCGGCTTTTCGCGCCAGGGGCAGTGAAAAGTTGCCGATGCCGCAGTAAAGATCCAGAACCCGGTCGTTAGGACCAAGTTGCAACTGCTCAATGGCAAAATGCACCATGCGCTGATTGATGTCGCTATTGACCTGTACGAAATCGATAGGCTCGAAATCGACCTTGATATCAAATTCGGGCAGCGTGTAGTAAAGCGACTCAACGCTCCCTGCAGGCTCGATCAAATGCAGCGAATCGAGACCGCCTGGCTGCAGGTAGATTCTGCATTCGTGCGCTTTGCCGAACGCAATCAGGTGCTCCATGTCCGCATCGGTCGGTTCATCGAGAACACGAAACACGAGCGCCAGAGCGTTCTCTGCGGCGGCGACTTCGATTTGTGGCAAACGCGCACGTATCGACAGTTCGGCGACCAATTCGCTGAGCTCATCGAGCATTCCGCCAACGGGATTGACCAAGACCTCACAGCGGTGCATGTCAGTAATAAACGGCGCATGACGTTCACGAAAACCTACCAGCACACGTCCTTTCGCAGGAACGTCTTTAACCGCCA
>Ga0209344_10005673_pt1 | contig 10649 bp, 9 predicted proteins | sample Cruoilmetagenom6_FD_187293 | JGI IMG/M metagenome (GOLD analysis project Ga0209344, IMG submission 187293) | Oil polluted marine microbial communities from Coal Oil Point, Santa Barbara, California, USA - Santa Barbara Oil Seep Sample 6 (SPAdes)... | ecosystem: Environmental > Aquatic > Marine >...
TTTTCACTGCCGAAGGTATCGCAACCCCAACTCCCACGATCACGGCGACACCAACTCCTTCTGATACACCGGAAGCGACAATAACTCCTACGTCAACCATCACACAAGAAGCGGAATAACTTCAATCTCTGAGATCTCGACATGAAGAAAAACTCCTTTTATCTGGTTTCCCTCGGTTGCGCAAAGAATACGGTCGATTCAAATTCTATGGCTCAACTGCTTCAACAGGATGGATATGAAGCAGTCAATGATCCAGCGGAAGCTGAAGTTATCCTTGTAAACACATGTGGTTTCATAGAACCCGCCCGAGAAGAATCATATGCTGTCCTTAGTGAATTGGTTCAAGAGAAGAAAGACAACCAACTACTGATTGCTGCAGGATGTCTGACCCAGCGTTATGGTAAAGAAGTTCTTGAAAGGGTATCCGGGATTGATGGTCTGTTAGGGACCCGACGCTGGATGGATATCCTTCAGGTTGTCCAGAAGTTACGAAAAGATGGACAACCTCAACCTTTATATCACCTTCCAGAAGCTGAAATAGTCGGCCAGAATCCGGATGGAATTCTGGGAGCCTACTATCAAGGTGGCAGTGCATATCTAAAGGTGGCTGATGGCTGCCGACGGCCATGTGCATTTTGTGCAATACCCTCCATCAAGGGAACTGCATCCAGCCGTTCTTTGGAGGAGATCCTGGAAGACGCTCGTGGTCTGCAATCTCGTGGAGTCAGTGAAATTAACTTGATTGCCCAGGACACCACGGATTACGGTTCTGACCTGGGCCAAAAGAATGGGTTGGCGGGTTTGCTGGAGGCATTGACAAAAGAAGTTCCCGATGTGAATTGGTTCCGTATTTTATATGCTTACCCCGGATTTATTACAGATCGACTAATTGATGTAATGGCTAAATCAAGTCAGATCCTTCCGTATATTGATATTCCCCTGCAGCATGCCGACCCCGAGATATTAAAAAAGATGCGCCGCCCTTCGAATATGGAGTGGGTCTACCGCACAGTTGAAAAACTCCGGAATAAAATGCCTGATCTGGCGTTGCGGACGACTTTTATTGTTGGCTATCCCGGAGAGACCGACCAGGCATTCCAAAAACTAGTTGATTTCGTGGAAGAGATGCGATTTGATCGGGTTGGAACTTTCCAATTTTCATTTGAACCAGGTACGACCTCCGAGGTCTATGGAGATCCAATACCAGCTGAGGTGAAAGAAGAACGACAGGAAATATTAATGCTTAAACAGCAGGATATATCACTTCAGATCAATCAGGCACTCATTGGGAAAACTGTAGACGTATTGATCGAAGGACAAGGTGAGGTCGAAGGCTCAAATGAAGTGATTTCGCTCGGACGAAGTTATCGCGATGCACCGGAGATTGATGGCATGGTAATTGTGGAAGGCGCCCTTCCTGAAGGGAAAATTGCACCGGTAAAGATTACTGGAGCGATGGTATATGACCTTACAGCCGTCCCTCTTTAGTATAAATAGATAAGCAGGCAGACAGGAAAATATAATGATTAGTCTGGACGACAAAAAAAATGAATTTGCACTGAGGGCTGTCAAACAGGCTGCCTCACTGGCAGCTGATATTCAGGACGAGATGGTTTCTGAGGCGCTAACCAAAGACGACCGTTCACCTGTGACCGTGGCAGATTTTGCTGCGCAGGCGGCAGTCGGCTATTTACTAGAGAAAACTTTTCCGGGAGCACTCCTGGTAGGAGAAGAAGCTTCTGAGGCCTTACGCTCTCCTGATGAGCGCGCTAGTTTGGAAAAGATCACTGCTTTTATGCAGAGAGTAATTCCCGGAGTAGGCCCGGAAGAGGTCTGCAACCTGATTGATCGGGGAGTGGATGCCCCCGGAGAAAATTACTGGACTTTGGATCCAATAGACGGAACCAAGGGATTTCTACGGGGCGCTCAATACGCTACCGCCCTGGCATATGTGGAAAATGGTGTTGTGCAACTGGGAGTGCTTGGTTGTCCTAACATCACTCCTGACCTGCAGGAAAATTTTAGTGGAGAAGGATCTCTGGTAATCGCCCAGCGGGGAGGGGGAAGCTGGATAAGTACCCTAAGTGCTCAGATCAATGAGAATGATTTTTCCCCCTTGTCTGTTTCCACCCAATCCGATCCTGCGCGAGCTCGCCTGATGCGATCCTTTGAATCCGACCATACCAATACCGCTTTGATCGATGAGTTCCAAATCGAAATAGGCGGGGAGGCAGATCCTGTGCGAATGGACAGCCAGGTGAAATATGCCTTGCTGGCGTCAGGAGAAGGTGAGATCTATTTGCGCTTGTTATCACCTGACCGTATGGATTACCGGGAAAAGATCTGGGACCAGGCAGCTGGATCGATCATCGTCGAAGAAGCTGGAGGTATTGTTACTGATCTGGATGGAAATATTCTCGACTTTTCCAAGGGGCGAACTCTCAAGGAAAATCGGGGCATCTGTGCCAGTAACGGGCTGCTTCATGGAGAAGCTCTTGAAGCTCTGAAAAAGGTGAATGCCTGATTAATAATATCCGCTAAGGAGACCATTTTGGCTGAAATCAAATATCCCCGCAGAATATTGATCCGATCCATCCTTAAGGGATTGATCAGTGCTGCACTGAATACCTTTTCAGAATTTGAGGTTATCGGAAAAGAGAATATTCCTGAGAAAGGACCATTGATACTTACTGCCAATCACTTCAGTTTTGCCGATTCTGTAGCTATGCTGCATATCGCACCGGCTTCAATTGAAATGTTCTCTGGAGCTAACCCGGCATTTACTCCTTGGTGGGGGAAGTTATTACCTCGATTATGGGGCGTTTTATATGTGTATCGAGGGACCGGTTCCCGCCAGGCAATCCGGGATGCGGAATCCATATTGAAGCAGAACGGATTCTTTGGGATTTTTCCAGAGGGTGGGGCCTGGGCAGAGATGATCCGCCCCGCACGTCCCGGCGCGGCATATTTGGCGGCCAGGACTGGTGCTCCCATACTTCCAATCGGTTTTACAGGATTTAATGAAGTTTTGCCATTGAGGTTTAGGAACCAGAGTAAAGTAACCATCCAGGTTGGAAAACCTTACCAGCCAGCGCCAGTAACCGGGAGAGGAAGGGAGCGCCGTCAGCAATTGGACGATCTTGGAGAACAAATAATGAAAGAAGTAGCCGCTTTACTCCCGGATCATTTGCGAGGTAAATTTTCCAGCGATCCGGTAATACGTGAAAAGGCGAAAGAGGTGGAAGCTTATCCATGGGAAAGCGCTTCCTGGGATGAGGTATAAACCCTACTGTAAAAGATTGGCTAAATAGAAAACCCCGGTCAGCCCCAGGAAACTAAGAATTGATGTCAGGCTGACAATCCCCGCTGTTTCTGTGACTTTATATTCATATCTTTCAGCAAAAACAACCAGTGCAATTGCAGCTGGCATGCTGTTTTCCAGCAGCAGGAACTGATTGATCTCCCCATTACCCGGCAAAATATACTGGATCGTAATCCATGTTATAAGCGGAAGGGCCAGCATTCGAAACAAGGAATAGGGCAGTGCAATCTTGATAATCTCCAGGGAAAATCGATCATAGATGAACATACCAAGCACAAAGATCGCAATCGCGCTGGCCGTCTGTCCTACAAGAGTGAAGGCATGGTTTAGAAAGTTCAGCTTTATGCCAATAAGAGAGAATAAAGCACCAATTAAAATTGAAAGGATCAGGGGGTTAGTAAAAATCTTGCCCAGAAAATTTCCTCTTCTGTCCTGTTGACTGGCAAATTCCAATAATGATAATGTAGAGAAGATGCCCAGGATACCCAGTATAGATGCCGCCAGAATGGAGTGCTCTAGCCATATCCCATCCTGGAAAGTTTCAAAAAACGCCACACCAAAGAAAGCATAACTGCCAAAACTAATGGATAAGCTGAGAAGAAGAAAAGTGTCTTTTTGGATTAGTCCAGTCAATTTCAGGATGAACAGAAAAGCCAGAAGGATCACCGTTGGGAGCAAAGCGCCTATAACAAGTTGGGGATTTAGAGCAAGTAAGTTCAGATTCGAGATCTTGACGAAGAATAAGGCAGGCAGGCCAAAATAGTACACAAAAGAAGAGAGCGTTTTGGCGTGCTCCGCTTTGAAGATCCCGGTTCTTCGACTCAAGATTCCCAGGACTACGATTATCAGGATTGTAAATAAACTGGTCAAGACTTCCATATAAAAACACTCATTTAAAAAGAAAATTTCTTAGCAACCCATTATACCTTTACAGACATTCCAGCGTTAGTTGTTTGAACATCTCTAATGTTTCTCTTAGAATGGGAGTCTGAGTTCGATGGTATTTTCATTTGTTCTGCTTGCCAATCTCTGTTCACTTTTTCAATTCAAGTATAATGGTTTTATGTCCGATTTTCGCTTCTTCCATCCCATTGTGGTCCGCTACGGGGATCTCGATCCCCAAGGACATGTCAATAACGCCGCCTTTCTTACCTACCTTGAACATGCCCGGGTTGCCTATGTGCGGTATTTGGGATTGTGGGATGGCAACTCTTTTTTGGAGATCGGTATCATCCTTGCCCGAATCGAGTTGGATTATATTGAACCGATCCTGATGACTGATGCGGTAGAGGTAGGATTGCGCACATCACGACTGGGAAATAAAAGTCTGGATATGGAGTATGTGGTCCGGGAGACCAACACAGGACAGATCTATGCGGAGGCTAAGACTGTTCAGGTGGCCTATGACTACCAGAAAGGAAAAACGATTCCAATTAAGGAAAATTGGCGAAAAAAACTCCAAGATTTCGAAGACATAGACTAGAATTTACAAAGGTGCCTCATGCAAAAACTCCCTGCAATCGATCAAAATTTCTTAATTTCCCTGCTCAATGAACTATTGGCTATTCCCAGCCCCACAGGATTTACTGAAGATGCAATCGAATATCTTGAAGGGAGATTGGCGGATTTCCCATTCATAAGCTTCCATAAAACAACCAAAGGCGCGTTGGTGGCCAATTGGACAGGAGATCTTAAAACGTCCCTGCGCGGGCTCACAGCTCATGTTGATACCCTGGGCGCTATGGTGAAGGAGATCAAGAGTAACGGGCGGCTGAAGCTTAGCCAGATCGGAGGTTATGATTGGAATACGATCGAGGGGGAAGGATGCACGATCTTCTCTTCGGAGGGCGGAAAAATTAGAGGAAGCATTTTGCTCCACAAAGCTTCCAGGCATGTTGCTGGACGAGATATGGATAAGATGGAACGGAGTGCCGAAACCATGGAAGTGAGGTTGGATATTATCACCAACTCAGCTGAAGATACCAGAGAGGCAGGGATCGAAGTGGGGGATTTTGTAGCCTTTGACCCCCGGATAGAATCCAGCCAGGGTTTTATCCGATCCAGACACCTGGATGACAAAGCATGCGTGGCTTGTGTTTTAGCGGCTATTCAAGCTCTGGCCGCCGCCGAACTGCAGCCAGCTCAGGACACGGTTTTCCATTTCAGTAACTATGAAGAGGTTGGGCATGGAGCGGCAAGTGGTTTTCCTGATGGGTTGAAAGAATTGATTGCAGTTGACATGGCAGCTGTTGGCTCTGGCCAAACATCGGATGAATTCCATGCCACTTTATGTGTTAAGGATTCGGGAGGACCATATCATCATGGCCTCAGTCAGCACTTGAGATCCCTTGCTGTTGAATATGAGATTCCTCACAAAGTGGATATCTATCCCTATTACGGCTCAGATGGAGAAGCTTTTTGGAGAGCTGGTGGTGATGTTGCCGTGGCTTTAATTGGGCCGGGTGTAGATGCTTCCCACAATTATGAGCGCACACATATTGACGCCTTGATCGCAACAACAAAGTGGATCATGGCCTATTTGTTGAACTAATTCGATGGATATGGGATAGAAAGTGGCTTTAATTGATTATCAAGCAGCCCGAAAACGCATGGTGGATGGACAGATAGCCATCCGGGGCATAACTTCTCCTGGTGTTCTTAAAGCCTTTTTGGAGGTTCCCCGTCATCTTTTTGTCCCCAAAAACCAGCAATTCCACGCCTACCAGGACAGCCCTTTGCCAATTGGTTTGGGGCAAACGATATCCCAACCTTATATTGCTGCATATATGACAGATCAGCTCCAATTGCGGGGAATAGAGCGGGTGCTGGAAATCGGAACCGGTTCCGGTTACCAGGCCGCCATTTTAGGGCAACTGGCTGATCAGGTTCACACGATTGAAAGGCACCCATCTTTGGCAGATAAAGCTGATCGTTTGCTGCAGAGTCTGGGATATGAAAATATTCTAGTTCACGATGGAGATGGTACTTGTGGTCTGTCTCAGATAGCTCCCTTCCAGGCGATCATGGTAACGGCCGCTGCACCTGAAGTCCCGGAAACCTTATTGGAGCAGTTAGGAGAAGGTGGTAGACTTGTCATGCCGGTAGGCGGGCGAGGCGGTCAGGTGTTATTACTTTACAGGCGAGAGGGAAAGACATTTCACAAGGAAGAACTAGTGCCAGTTGCTTTTGTTCCTTTGATCGGTGAACATGGTTGGGCGGGAAAGTAATTGAAACTTTAGCCCAACAAGGTTTTGTGGCGTGAAGTATAAAAAAAGGCGACTCATCGAGTCGCCTTTTTGTTTATGAAATCGCTTTCTTAGAGGAAATTTATTGTCGCCAATACAACCGGTCGTTTCTTTGTTTTGCTGTACAAGAAAGAACGAATCGATTTCACTAGATCGTTGTGCAGATCGCCCTGGGTTTTCTCAACGATCTCTACAATCTTCTGGCGGGTTTGATCAATGATGTTATCATCATCGTGCTTGTATACAAATCCCCGTGAGATGATCTCTACTTCTTCGTGCAATTTGCCTTTGCGGTCGAGGACCAAACTGACAAGCACGACGCCATCCTGAGAAAGCTGTTCTCTTTCTCTGACAACAGAAGGGCCGATCTCTCCAACGCGTGATCCGTCTACGAAGACATAGCTTCCGGGGATGCGATCCTTAATCTGCAACTTGTCATTATCAAATTCAATGACCTCTCCGTTTTCAATTACCAACACGTTATCCATCGGGAAGCCGGATTCTTCAGCTAAAAAAGCATGCTGCTTGAGATGTCTCAACTCGCCGTGGATAGGTATCAAGTATTTTGGGTTTACCATATTAAGCATCAATTTCATTTCATCCTGATTGGCATGTCCAGAAACGTGCACTCCGCCAGCAATGGGTTCGTAAATCACGTTAGCTCCCCTGCGGAAGAGCCAGTTGATGGTTTTGAAAACTGTTTCCTCGTTACCTGGAATGGCATGAGAGGAAAGCACAATGGTGTCATCCTTGATTAGCTCGAACTGTTTGTTCGTTCCCCGGGCCAACCTGCCCATAATGGAGTAGGGTTCCCCTTGAGAGCCAGTTGCCATCAAAACGACATCCTTGGGCTTCATATTTAAAGCTTCATCAATACCCACTTCCAGGTTCGAAGGGATTTCCAGGTAGCCCAATTTTTTGGCCATCTTGGAATTTTGTTTCATGCTGCGGCCCACGAATGCAATCTTGCGCCCGTGGTGTTCAGCAGCATCAATTACTTGCTGCATCCGGGAGACCAGTGAGGCAAACGAAGCAACAATGATACGTCCTGGCGCGTCGCGGAACACCTTGTCCAGAGAATCGTTGATCACCATTTCTGATGGTGTCCAACCCGTTTTGTCTGCGTTGGTGGAATCGGCCAGTAATGCTAAAACGCCCCGTCCTGAGAACTCAGCCAGCTTGGAAAAATCTGTCGGCCAGCCGTCCACAGGGGTGGGATCAAATTTATAGTCTCCAGTATGGACAATTAATCCATCCGGGCAGGTGATGCCCAGGCCTACACTGTCGGGGATTGAGTGGCAGACATGGAAGAACTCCACTTCGAATGGACCCACTGTAACACTTTCTCCGGCATGAACGGTATTGATCGTGGTTTTATCCAGCAGTCCTTTTTCAGACAGGTTGGTTTCGATCAAACCCTTGGTCAGTGGAGTAGCATAGAGGGGCACGTTGATCTCTTCTAAGACATGCGCGATAGCTCCTGTGTGATCCATGTGTCCGTGGGTGATTACCATACCCCTGACCAGGTCCTTGTTTTCTTTGATATACTCGAAATCTGGGATTATGTAATCAATTCCCAGCATTTCATTATCAGGAAACATCAATCCGGCATCGACGATGAGAATATTCTTCCCATATTCGTAGACCATCATGTTCTTCCCAACTTCCCCCAATCCTCCCAGGGGAATAATTCTTAACTTGTTTTTACTCATATTTCTTCCTTCATTTTTCTCTCGATCTGAAATTTCTATTCAGCGAGAGTTGATAGTTTAATAAAAAACCCGGCGGTTAAAACCGGCCGGGCAGTGCTGTTTGAAACCTATTCAATATTATATCTTGCGATAAAACCTAAATAATCTTCGTAGAGCAATGATGCTGCTGGATAAATCCACCAGCCGGGTGTTTCTATTTTAGAAACCGGGCACATTTTAGCATGATAAGCGGGATTTGTCAAAAGGAGTCCCGTGGAATTCTTATTGGTCAACAGGTCAATTCCCTTCGTATGTGATCCTATATATTACCCCTGCATAGTCGTCTGATAAGAATAGACTGCCATCTGGGCCTTCGATCAGGTCCATGGGGGTACCCCAATGAGTGCCGTTATCCTGCAGCCAACCAACAGCAAAATCTTGAATCCCTTTATTTCCTCCAACTCCCAAGGGTTTCCGGACGATTTTAAACCCGACAGCAGAATCTGCTTCTCCAGAACCGTGAAGGGCAATAAAATAATCATCCTGATATTCTTCTGGAAATTGTGAGCCTGTATAGAAATCCACACCATGTGGTGCTGTATGAGCTTCTAAATTAAATCTTGGCTGCAAAATGTCGTCTGTGCAGGAATTCTTATCCCCGAAATCGGGATCAACTATAATTCCCGCATGACAATAAGGCCAGCCGCCGTCAGTTTCAAGATAGAAAGTATAAACTGATTCCGGAGGAATGTCGTCACCTAATCCTTCCCTTCCAATAACAGCACCCCAGAGTGTTTCCTGTTCGGGGTGGAAATCCAGGCCAACTACATTTCTTACGCCCCTGGTGTATATCTGGATATCACTGCCATCTGGTTTCATAAGCAATATGCTTGCTCGGCGTTCATCTTGCTCAAAACAAACATTGCAGGAAGACCCGACGGCTAGAAACAGTCTTTGCCAATCAGGGCTGAAGATGATAGTGCGGTTGGTATTTCCTCCAGCTGATATCCCTGCGAAAATAGTTTCTCGTTCCTGGTAGCTTCCATCCCCATCGGGGTCTGTTAATCGGAAGATCCTGGTCGTTTCAGCAATATACATCGAATCATCTACGTAGAAAGCCAGCCCGGATGGTTCAATAAAACCTTCCGCTACAATTTCGATCCCGTCTGCCGTGCCATCTCGGTCCTGATCGGGAAATCTAAGAATCCTCCCTGAACCGAATTCCGATACATATAATTTCTGATCCGATCCAAAAGCCATCATTTTTGGTTCCTGCAAACCATCAACAAAGACATTGATCTCAAAACCTTCCGGAAGGACTATGGAGTGTCCCGGTGAAATCAGACTGGTTGATGTGTTCGAAGTACCGATTTCCAGGGGAACTGATGTAGGTGGAGGCGAATAATCAGCGTTGGGGTTGCAACCTGCCAGAATTATGATTATCGGGATCAGAAGCCCGAGAAATTTTCTTTTCATAAAGATCCTAGGTAGAGTGATTACTACTTGGATTATACTCGGTGATCGGAGATCACCAAATAATAGTCAATTCTTAAAAAAAAGTAGTGTGGACCTTTTTCCTGTCCACACTACTTATCTTTCTTATTTTGTGGCGCTAATTACATCATGCCGGGCATTCCGCCGCCCATGCCGCCCATTCCTCCGGGGGGCATCATATCGGCATCATCTTTCGGCTCATCAGCAATCAGTGCTTCAGTGGTCAAGATCATGGCCGCAATGGAAGCAGCGTTCTCGAGCGCGCCGCGGGTCACTTTGGCGGGGTCGATCACACCAGCGTCAACCATGTCGATATATTCCTCGCTAAGGACATCGTAGCCAATTCGAATGTCTTTCTTTTCTTCTTGGTAGCGGCGAACATTCTCAAGGATCACGGCGCCGTCTTTGCCGGCGTTCTCAGCGATCTTGCGCATGGGAACTTCCAGCGCTTTGCGGACGATCTTCACGCCTACCTGGGCATCGGCATAATCCATTTTGAGTTTGTCGATGGCTTTAGTGGCATTGATGAGGGCAACACCGCCGCCAGGTACGATGCCAGCTTCAACAGCGGCTCGGGTGGCGGAAAGAGCATCTTCCACGCGGTGTTTCTTTTCTTTCAGCTCGGTCTCAGTTGCGGCACCAACTCGGATGATGGCAACACCGCCTGAAAGTTTAGCTAAACGCTCCTGCAGTTTTTCGCGATCGTAATCGCTGGTGCTGGAGTCGATTTCGTTGCGAATTTGCTGGATGCGGCCCTTGATCTGGGCATTATCGCCAGCACCGCCCACGATGGTTGTATCGTCTTTGGTGGAGATGATTTTTTCGGCTTTACCGAGATCTTCAACTGTGGCGCTGTCTAACTTGCGTCCTAGATCTTCGGAAATAACTGTGGCGCCG
>Ga0209344_10005674_pt1 | contig 10648 bp, 7 predicted proteins | sample Cruoilmetagenom6_FD_187293 | JGI IMG/M metagenome (GOLD analysis project Ga0209344, IMG submission 187293) | Oil polluted marine microbial communities from Coal Oil Point, Santa Barbara, California, USA - Santa Barbara Oil Seep Sample 6 (SPAdes)... | ecosystem: Environmental > Aquatic > Marine >...
AAAACATCAGCATATTCGCTCTCTTCAATATCCAATTTTCTTGCGAAACGTTTCAACAATTTTTCCTCTTCAGCATTAATGGCCCCATTAACGGAAGCAATATTTGCAATTGAAGCAAAGTGCCCTAAATTTCGGGAATGTTCCCCACTTTCAAAAAGATCTGTAAATGACATAATTTGGTTTTTATCCTGCAAATATAAAACTTGTAAATGACAATTACGAGCAAAGCGAAGCAATCTGTTAAAGTTTTTAGAGCTTTTGTTTTAGCAACATTTCACCCTAAACTTTTCTTAATAACCAATACATCAAAGTTGTCTTTCAGTATTTTTAAACTGCTATTTAAAGAAAAATGAAACAACCCCTACTGGTCTTTAACGAAAAAGGAATTTACTGCCAAAAAGCCGATGTTTATATAGACGCCTGGCGGCCCGTGGATAAGTGCATCGTTACCCACGGCCACGCCGATCATAGTCGGTGGGGGCATAAACAATACATTACGCACACCAATAATGTTCCCATAATTAAACATCGTTTGGGCGAAATTTCAGTAACAGGCAAAGCTTGGAACGAGACATTTACTATAAATGGAGTGAAATTTTCTCTGCATCCCGCGGGTCATATTATTGCTTCTTCGCAAGTTCGCGTGGAATATAAAGGGGAAGTCTGGGTTTTTACGGGCGATTTCAAAACCGAAGACGACGGCTTGGCGGAAATTTACGAACCGGTAAAATGCCACACATTTATAACAGAATGCACCTTCGGCTTACCCGCTTTTAAATGGGAACCGCAAGTGGAAGTTTTTAAGGATATAAACGAATGGTGGGCAATCAATAAAAGTGAAGGTAGAACTTCGATTCTTTTCGGTTATAGTTTGGGAAAAGCCCAGCGTTTGCTGAAACATTTGGACACTTCCATCGGAAAAATATATACGCACGGCGCAGTTGAGAATATGACTGAAGTAGCTCGTGCGAACTACAAATTGCCCGAAACTACTTTAATTACCCGCGATACTTCTAAAGAAGAAATAAAGGGAAACATAATCGTCGCCCCGCCAAGCGCCCACGGCAGCACGTGGATTAGACGTTTTGTGCCGTATGTTACCGCTTCCGCCAGCGGATGGATGACGTTTCGCGGCGCACGAAGAAGACGTGCAATCGACCGCGGATTCGTATTGAGCGACCACGCCGATTGGGAAGGTTTGCTTTCCGCAATTAAAGCCACAGGTTGCGAAAAAGTAATCGCAACGCACGGATACACAGATATTTTTGCGAAATATCTAAGGGAAGAATTAGGCTACGACGCAAGAACAGAAAAAACGCAATACGAAGAAGAAAGCGCTGAAATTGATAAAAAAATTGAAAATGAAGATTAAACTGTGAAGGATTTCGCCCAACTAATAAAAAAGCTCGATAGCACCAACAAAACCAATGAAAAGGTGGCGGCGCTAACCGAGTATTTTCAAAATGCGAACGATGCCGATAAGCTTTGGACGATTGCAATCCTTTCGCACCGCCGACCAAAACGCCCTGTAAATACTACCCTTTTACGACTTTGGGCAACCGAAATTAGTGGAATTCCGCTATGGCTTTTTGAGGAAAGTTATCACATCGTTGGCGATTTGGCAGAAACTATTGCTTTGATTTTGCCAACTTCCGAAGAACATTCCGAAAAATCACTTTCAGAATTTGTTTCAGAAATTATTGAATTACGAACCCTTTCCGAAGAAGAAAAAAAGAAATATCTGCACGACAATTGGTTGGCGCTTAATTATTTTGAACGTTTCGTTTTCAATAAAATCCTTACCGGAAGTTTTAGAATTGGGGTCAGCCAAAAGTTGATGACTCGCGCCCTTTCCAAAGCCACAGGAATTGATGAGGACATTTTAGCCTATAAATTAATGGGCGATTGGACGCCTGAAAAAACGACATATAAAATATTAATTTTAGAGAAAAATAAGGAAGATTACCTCAGCAAACCGTATCCATTTTATTTGGCGTATGCCGTGGAAGGGAATTTTCAAGAAGATTTGGGCCCAATTTCAGATTGGAGTTTTGAGCACAAATGGGATGGAATCCGAAGTCAGGTAATTATCAGAAACGATGAGGTTTTTGTGTGGTCACGTGGTGAAGAATTGGTAACCGATAAATATCCGGAATTTCAGGATTTTCTAAAAGTAATTCCCAACGGAACCGTAATTGATGGGGAAATTTTGCCTTTCGGCGAAGGGGAAATTGGTAATTTCAACGCACTTCAAACCCGCATTGGAAGAAAGAATATTTCAAAAGCACTGCTAAAGAAAACGCCCGTTATTTTGAACGCCTATGATTTGTTGGAATGGCAGGGTGAGGATATTCGCCAAAAACCTTTTTCGGAACGGAGAAAAATTTTGGATAAATTGATTCAAAATATCAATTCCGAAGAAATTGGTATCTATTTAAGCGAAACAATGAATTTTGATACTTGGGAAGAAGCCGCCAAGGAAAGAGACCTTTCACGAGAAAAACGTAGTGAAGGGCTGATGCTGAAACGGAAGGATTCACCGTATTTAGTAGGAAGAAAAAAAGGCGATTGGTGGAAATGGAAAATAGATCCGTTCACTATTGATGCGGTTTTAACCTACGCAATGCGCGGCCACGGAAGACGCGCAAACCTTTATACAGATTACACTTTTGCACTTTGGGACGAAGGCGAATTGGTAACTTTTGCCAAAGCCTATTCCGGACTGACGGATGCGGAATTTCGGCAGGTTGACGCATGGATAAAACGGAATACTTTGGAGCGTTTTGGTCCCGTGCGGAGCGTAACGCCACAGCACGTTTTTGAAATTGCCTTTGAGGGAATCGCGGAAAGCAGTCGGCATAAAAGTGGGATTGCCACGCGTTTTCCACGGATTCTTCGTTGGCGAAAAGATAAACCCATTGAAGAAGCAAACACCCTTTCTGACCTAAAAGCATTAATCCCGAAATGAAACAATCCGAACTCATTTCCATCGCCGAGGATTGGTTTCAATCAAAAAATTGGAAGTCATTTCCCTTCCAACAAAAAACCTGGAAAGCCTTCCTCAACGGCAAGCACGGTCTGTTGAATGCCCCAACCGGAAGCGGAAAAACCTATGCCCTTTGGGTACCGATTGTGCTTCAATATTTAAAGGAAAACCCCGATTATAAAACGAAACACAAAAAAGGGCTCAAAGCAATTTGGATTACACCTTTGCGAGCACTTTCCGTAGAAATTCAGCAAGCGGCACAACGTTTTGCGGACGATTTGGGCACGGGTTTGACCGTGGGAATCCGTACGGGCGATACTTCGCAGAGCGAACGCGCAAAACAGAAACGCCAAATGCCCGATCTATTAATTACCACGCCCGAAAGTCTGATGCTTTTATTGGCTTCAAAGGGATACGATAAAACCTTCAAAAACTTGACTGCAATTGTGGTGGATGAATGGCACGAACTGTTGGGAAGTAAACGCGGCGTGCAAATGGAACTCGCACTTTCACGTTTAAAAACAGTTTCAAAAGAGTTGCGGATTTGGGGAATTTCTGCAACAATTGGCAATTTGGAGGAAGCGCAGGATGTACTTTTGGGCACTTCGGCTCCGCTCAGTGACCAATCTTTATCGGTGGTTGAGCGAAGTCGAAACCACAGCAGGCAGAATTCGGTTTTAATAAAATCCACTCAAAAGTCAAAAGTTGAAGTCCGCTCTATCATTCCGAAGAAAATGGAAACTTTCCCGTGGCGTGGGCATTTGGGGCTGCATCTTTTAGAAGAAATCGTTCCCATCATAAAAGCCAGCAAAACCACGCTCATTTTCACAAATACCCGTGGACAATGCGAAATTTGGTTTCAGAAAATATTGGAAAAACATCCCGAATTTGCGGGCGAGATCGCGATGCACCATGGCAGCATTGGCAAAGACACGCGGCTTTGGGTGGAACAAGCAATCCGCAACGAATCTCTGACGGCGGTAGTTGCAACTTCAAGTCTGGATTTGGGAGTAGATTTTGCGCCTGTGGAAACCATTATTCAAATTGGCGGACCCAAAGGTGTCGCAAAATTTCTGCAACGCGCCGGCCGCAGCAACCACAGGCCCGGCGAGCCATCAGTGATTTATTTTTTGCCCACTCACGCGTTGGAATTGGTGGAAGCTTCAGCTTTAAAACGTGCTGTGAAAGAAGATGTGGTTGAAGATAGAATCCCGTATTTGTTGAGCTTTGACGTGCTCATTCAATATTTGGTGACGTTGGCTGTGGGTAATGGATTTTTTCCGAAAGAAATTTTTGAAGAAGTGAAAAATACTTTTTGTTTTCAAGGAATTACCGAGGAACAATGGAATTGGTGCCTAAACTTTATAACAATTGGAAGCCAAAGTTTACAAGCTTATGACGAATATAAAAAAATAGAAGTAACGGCCGAAGGCCTTTTTAAGGTAGAAAGCAGACAGATTGCAATGATGCATCGTTTGAGCATTGGCACAATTGTGAGCGATAGCATGATGCTCGTGAAATACGTCTCCGGCGGATTTATTGGTACGATTGAGGAATGGTTTATCAGCAAAATGAAACCCGGCGACACCTTTGTTTTCGCGGGGCGAACTTTGGAATTGGTCCGCATTCGGCAAATGATGGCACAGGTTCGAAAATCCTCAAAAAAGACCGCAAAGGTCGTCAGCTTTATGGGCGGGCGGTTGCCGCTTTCTTCGCAAATGAGTAAAATTCTACGGGAAGAATTGCAAAGCGAAGCCGACCACAAACGAAACACTCCGGAATTAAAGGCTTTAAGCCACATTTTTGACAGGCAGGAACGCGAAAGTATCGTTCCGCGGCAGAATGAATTTTTGATTGAAACCTTTAAAACCCGCGAGGGCTATCACGCACTTTTTTATCCGTTTGAGGGGCGATTTGTGCACGAGGCGATGAGCAGTTTGCTGGCTTATCGGATTAGTTTGCTGTCGCCGATTACTTTCTCTTTGGCATATAACGATTACGGTTTTGAACTGTTGAGCGACCAGTTTTTGGACATTCAAAATGTAATTGACAACAATCTTTTTTCTTCGGAATTTCTTTTTGACGACCTTCAAAAAAGTTTAAATGCTACAGAATTGGCACGCCGGAAATTTCGCGATATTGCCGTTATCAGCGGGATGGTTTTTCAGGGGTATCCAAACAAAGTAATTAAAACGAAACATTTGCAGAGCAATAGCCAATTGCTTTTTGACGTATTTCGCGATTATGAACCCGACAATCTTTTGTATCTTCAAGCCTATCGGGAAACCTTTGAGCATCAAATGGAAGAAGGCCGATTGCGATTGGCTTTGGAACGCATTAATTCACAAAAAATAATTTGGAAACAGTGTGAAAAAGCAACGCCTTTTAGCTTTCCGATTATTACGGATAGGCTTCGGGAAAAGCTTTCTTCGGAAAAATTGGCGGATCGGATTAGGAGAATGACTTTGCAATTGGAGAAGTGATTTCTGTTTAAAACCTCAAAGGTTTTAGAAACCTTTGGGGTTTTTAATTTTACATTCCCAAAAACCCACGGAAATTTTCAGTATTTATAACTTCAACTTCAGTATTATACGTTTCCCCAAAAAGCTTTGGAATTTTGATTTTTGCCTTCGGATTAAACTTAAATTCAAAACCCTTTATTTCTTCCGCATTTTCTTCTACATAATCAATTTCCTGTTGTCGTACGGTCCGCCAAAAATACATTCGTGCATCGCTTTTTGAATAACGCAAGACTTTCAACCGCTCCGACATTAAAAAATTTTCCCACAAAGCGCCTTTGTCTGCGCGGGTTTCCAGAAAATTCAGATTTCCTATTACAGCGTTCCGCACCCCATTGTCATAAAAATATATTTTTTGATTGGTCTTTATTTCGTTTCGAAGGTTTTTGCTGAAACTTGGCAATTTGAAAATTACATAGGCTTTGCAAAGCATATCAATATAATTGGAGACCGTGTTTTTATCGATCCCGACCAATTGCGACAACTCGTTATAGCTCACCTCGCTGCCCACTTGAAAGGCCAACGCACGCACCAATTTATCCAAAACCTCGGCTTTTCGAATACCGCTTAACGCAAGAACGTCTTTGTACAAATAACTGCTCACAAGTTCTTTGAGAACTTCTTTTTCGGAACCTACAGAAGTGAGCACGTCGGGGTACATTCCATAGATCAACCGAAGATTTAATTGTTGTTTTGCCTCCAAATAGCCCACGGAATTTTCCAACTCTGCCCAAGAAATTGGAAAGAGCTCAAACTCCCATTTTCTCCCCGTTAACGGTTCATTTATTTGGTTGTTTAGGTCAAATGCCGAAGACCCGCTGAGAAGTAATTGCACCTTTGGAAAGTAATCTGTAATTATTTTTGAGGTCAGGCCGATGTTTTCAATCCGCTGGGCCTCGTCAATAAACACAAATTTTTTTTCGCCAATTATATTTTGGATTTCCTGTGTGTTGGGCGAATTCAAAATCTGGCGCACCGTCGGGTCGTCCCCATTTAGGAACAGAAAATCTTTGTTTTTAAGTATTTCGCGAAGAAGCGTGGTTTTCCCCACCTGTCTTGGACCAATGAGAACAATGGCTTTTCCGCCACCCAACCTCTCTTCAACAGATTGCAGGATTTTTCTTTTAAATTGCATAATCGGTGATTGTGTTCACCAAAAATACGTATTTTTGGTGAATACGTTCACTAAAATTGCATATTTTTCTATAATAAACCTAACAGATTTCCAAAACCTGTTAGGTTTAAATGACTTAATTTTGTAACTGCAATGAACACTATTAAAATAAAAAACCACAACTTCACCCTCCATCCCAGCGGCGCAATCTATTGGAAAGACAAGAAAATGCTGTTAATCGCCGATGTTCATTTGGGAAAAGTGGCGCATTTCAGAAAGCACGGCGCGCCCGTTCCCGCAAATGCAGCATATAAAAACCTTGAAAAACTTACAGAGATAAGCAACCATTTTCAACCGGAAACCATCTGTTTTTTGGGCGATCTTTTCCACAGCAAACTGAACGAGGAATGGCAAGATTTTGAAAAGTGGACGGAATACACAAAGGCGGAAATAGTCCTGATTTCGGGCAATCACGATATTATTCCACAGTATTTATACGAAGAATTAGGAATTAAGGTTTTTGACGAATGGTTGCTCGACAGTTTTTTGTTGACCCACCATCCCACCGAGATTAAAGGCACTTTCAATTTTTGTGGTCACGTGCACCCGGGCGTTCGGATGAAGGGCGTGGGCAGGCAATACCTGCGGTTTTCGTGTTTTTATAAAACCCTTAACAGCCTTATTCTCCCTGCTTTTGGTAACTTTACGGGAAAACACATTTTAAAACCTTCGGAAATTGACGAAATATATGCCATTGTTGAAGGGGAAGTGATTTGTGTTTCGAAAAATTGATCCTTTATGAAAAAAACACTACAACTAGCAAACATCATCGCTTTCGTAACAACGGTTTTCGTCAATTATTTGTCAAATACAGGCGCGATAAACAATACCACAATAGGCGAAATTTCCGAAGCTACTAAAAATCTTTTTACGCCTGCCGGTTATGCTTTCTCCATTTGGGGACTTATTTATTTAATGCTTTTAGGATTTGTAATTTATCAAAGCCGAAGCCTCTTCACCAAAGTGCGCGATGATGACTTCATTTTAAAAACAGGTTGGTGGTTTGTGCTTTCCTGCTTCGCCAATATAATGTGGATTACGTTTTGGCTTTACGGATATATGGAATATTCCATCCTCGCCATTTTCGTGCTGCTCTTTTCACTGTTAAAGATCGTGATGAACAACCGGATGGAACTTTGGGACGCGCCAATTTCAGTAATCGCTTTCCTATGGTGGCCCTTCGTTTTTTACAGCGGTTGGGTAACGGTTGCGAGTATTGCAAATGTAGCCGCATATTTAAAAAGTATAAATTGGGAAGCCTGGGGTTACAGTGAAGTATCTTGGGCAGTAACGATGATTATTATTGCCGGAATAATAAACTTGGTGGTAACGTGGCGAAGAAATATGCGTGAATTTGCCTTGGTGGGCGTTTGGGCTTTGGCCGCAATTGCAGTCGCCAATTTGGACGTGAGCCAAACCGTTGCCTATGCAGCAATTGCGGTGGCCGCCGTTTTGTTTGTAAGCAGTAGTTACCACGGGTTTAAAAATAGAGCTACAAGTCCCAATATTAAATTAAAGGAACATCTCAATTCTAAAAAGTAATTTTGGAATTTGAATTTTTGGGAATTTCTCTTTTAAACCATTCCCTTAATATCATTTCCCCAAGTAGGGTATGCAAAAATCATGGCTTTAATATTTTCGGTAGTCAGTTTTCCACACATTGCCAGCACGAATAGATTGATCATTTCTCCAGCTTCGGAAGCGATTATATGCGCGCCCAAAACAATATTTCGTTTTTTGTCCACGATCGTTTTATAGGCGTAAACGTCGTCATTAATACGTTTTGCATTGAACCATTTCGGGACGCTTTTATATTCCACTACAAAATCATAACCTTTTTCCTTTGCCTCTTCCTCAGTCAAACCGATGGAAGCAAGCTGCGGAATGGTAAAGACAACCGAAGGCACCGGCGGAAAATCCATTTTTGTATGGTTTCCATTTCTGATATTTAAGGAAACAATCCTCGCTTCCTGAGATGAAGTTGGCGTTAATGGTAACGCCCCACTTGCTGAAACATCGCCACAGGCATAGACAGATTTATTGGTTGTATTCTGAAGAAATTCGTTCACCGAAATCCCGCTTTTTTCAAATGCGACATTTCCTTTTTCCAAATCGAGTTCGTCAATGGAAGGAACGCGACCGGCAGTATTAAAGACCATTCGCGCGTCAATAGATTCTGTTTTGCCATTCTTTTTAAATGAAACCCGATAATTTTTCTGAAGTTTTTCCACTTCGGAAACTTGTGCGTTGAAGATAAATTCAATTCCAATTTTTTCAGAAACTTCGGTTAGGTGATTTACAATATCTGCTTCAAAAGGTTCCAATGGACGCGACCCGAATTCAACGATTGTAACTTTTGCGCCGCAGCGTGCTGCAATGTGTGCGAATTCCATCCCAATATAACCTGCGCCAACAAATACGATGCTTTCGGGCAATTTTTCCAATTCCAAAAAATCATCACTAATCATTAAATGTTCCCGTCCGGGAATTTTTAATTCCATCGGTTTTTGCCCGGTGGCTATAACAATTTTTTTTGCTTTCACGGTTTTCCCTTCCACTGAAAGCGTGTTTTCATCCATAAATTTGGGCGATTGGTGAAACATTTCAATTCCAGCTTCTTTCAGTTTTTTTTCCGTGGAAGCGGGTACGGCATCGGTAAAAGTGGATTTAAATTTTTGAAGATCCTGCCAATTAATTTCGGGAATGGAAACAATTCCTTTTCCTTTCAAATTTTCTGAAAGTTGCATAGCTTCGGTAATACCTACTAAAACTTTTTTCGGGTCGCAACCACGGTTGGCACAAGTTCCGCCAAATTCGCGATTGTCCGCAATGGCCACTTTCATTCCTTCCGCAGCACAATCATACGCCACACTTTTCCCCGCAGTTCCGGTTCCAATTACAAAAACATCGTATTCTTTTATAGCCATAAACCGAAAATAGAGAAACACTAAAGTTTTTTGTGTTATCAAAATGATAAAGTTGGCTGAAAAACCTAACAGGTCTTTGAGACCTGTTAGGTTTGATTTATATTTGCCGTCCCGATGAGCAAAACACTCGTTACTTCGCTTTATTCACAGTCTTCGCAAACACGAAAACTGGGAGATTCTATTGCCTCATCCGAAAATAAAATTCAAGTTTCCGGCCTCGTTGGCTCATCGCTTTCACTTGTAATTGCTGAAACTTTTTCTACTTCGGAATTGCCTTTTCTTTTAATTTTTAATGATAAAGAAGAAGCTGCCTATCATTTAAACGATCTCGAAAATCTTTTGGGCGACCAAAATGTGCTTTTCTATCCTGGAAGTTATCGGCGTCCCTATCAAATTGAAGAGACTGATAACGCCAATGTTTTGTTGCGAAGCGAGGTTTTAAACCGAATAAATTCGCGGAAAAAACCTGCGCTGATCGTAACCTATCCCGAAGCGCTTTTTGAAAAAGTGGTCACCCGAAAGGAATTGGAGCGAAACACACTGAAAATTGCAGTAAACGACCAACTTTCAATCGATTTTGTAAACGAGGTTTTATTTGAATACCGCTTCAAACGCACTGATTTTGTTACCGAACCGGGCGAATTTTCAGTGCGCGGGGGGATTTTGGACGTGTTCAGTTTCAGCAATGACGAACCGTACCGAATTGAATTTTTTGGCGATGAGGTTGACAGCATTCGGACTTTTGATGTAGAGACACAGATTTCTCTGGAACAAGTTAAAAAGGTTTCAATCATCCCAAATGTGGAAAATAAAATGGTGGATGAAAACCGAGAAAGTTTTCTGAAATATATCGCGTCCAAAACCATAGTTTTTCTGAAAAATGAAGAACTTTTTAGTAGTGCCATCTACAATCTCTTCAAAAAAGCAACTGAAGCTTTTAATGCAATCGATTCTGAAATAAAACGCGCAAAACCTTCGGAATTGTTCTGTACTTCGGAATTATTGAAAGCTCAACTTTCCGAATTTACAACGGTTCATTTAA
>Ga0209344_10005675_pt1 | contig 10647 bp, 13 predicted proteins | sample Cruoilmetagenom6_FD_187293 | JGI IMG/M metagenome (GOLD analysis project Ga0209344, IMG submission 187293) | Oil polluted marine microbial communities from Coal Oil Point, Santa Barbara, California, USA - Santa Barbara Oil Seep Sample 6 (SPAdes)... | ecosystem: Environmental > Aquatic > Marine...
CCGCCCGCCTCAAAGGCGCAAACCCCTTCCAGGTCATCGCATCCGTCCTGGCATAGGTCGGTAGAAGAACCGGAAATCACGAATTCGGGGGTGGGTAATTACCGCTGCTCTGCGTATTGTTCTGGTGGGTCAGCCCATGCGGGATTTAAAGAGGCTAATCCAAGTGCAACTGCTGTGATCCAATGGCGTTTAAACATTGCAGTAAGAAAGCCGCCGTGAACTTGCCCCGAGAGAGCTTATTCCGCACGTTCACTTCCTTCTCGTCAACTCCTATTTGTGCCAGCGCATCGACTAGACCCGCATAGGTCACGCCCTTACGCTTCAATTCCGCCTTTAGGAGGTTGGCGGCTTTCATTTCCCAGTCTGTTTTTTCGGCCATTGTATCGCTCACGTTGTAAAAAGTAACATATTCGATACATATGCCCTTGCATGCAGTGCGTCAACGTACTATATACGTTACATAGGTAACGGAAACAGTACATCGTGGCTCAACATTTTCTCCTTTCGGCTCAGGCCCGCACACTCTCCCTCAAGGAAATCTACAAGGGCGGTGAGGACAAGGCTTATCAGGTCTTCAAAAAGTTGCGTTGGGCTGCAACGGATGGCAACCCGGTTTGCCCCAAGTGCGGTTGCCTTGACCATTACGAAATCAGCACCCGTCGCAAGTTCAAGTGCGCTGCCTGTCATGCTCAATTCAGCGTGACTTCGGGCACCATCTTTGCCAGCCGCAAGATGGACTTCACCGATCTGCTCGGCGCTGTTTGCATCTTCGTCAACGCTGTAAAGGGACTTTCCGCTCTCCAGCTTTCCCGTGATCTGGACGTTCAATACAAGACTGCATGGGTACTGGCTCACAAGTTGCGTGAAGCTCTGGCTCTGGAAATCCAGAACGAAGAACCGCTTGAAGGCGACGTTGAGGTTGATGGCGCTTATTTCGGTGGCCACATTCGCCCGCACAACGTTGCTGAGAAGCGTGTTGACCGCCGCCGTGCAGAACACCAGACCGGCAAGCGCCGCGTCGTGGTGGCCTTCCGTGAGCGTCTTGGCCGCACCCGTCCTTTCGTCACCATGTCAGAAGCGCAGGGCGTTGAACTGGCAAAGCAGCACGTTGACCGTCTGGCAATCATGCATGCCGATGAAGCCAGCCATTGGGATATGCTGCATGCCGGTTGGGAAACCGAACGCGTCAACCATTCCAAGACCTACAGCGACCACGGCAAGCACACCAATTGGGTTGAGAGCTACTTCAGCCGCCTTCGTCGTATGGTCACTGGCCAGCACCACCACGTTTCGCCTCAGTACCTGCACCAGTACGCAAATCACGCTGCATGGTTGGAAGATAACCGCCGCAACTCAAACGGAGAGAATGCAGCCGATGTTCTCGGCAAGGCAATGGCTCATGGTGTTAGCCGGGTTTGGAAGGGGTATTGGCAGCGGGCAGCGGCTTGACAGAAGTCTGCAACCACAATTTGCTGAACCCTCATATGGAGTGGAAGACATGAATGAAACTAGGCGTTTTGAAATCAACGAGTTTGCTCAACTCATGAACGATAGGGTCGAGCGTTTAGAAGGTAGGTTGAAAGGGATGCATATTGTCATGAACGCATTTGCAAACGAACTTCGGAACCAAGACCGAGACGCAGCCGAGAGGATAGCCGGGACTATTTCAAAATTTGCTGAGAGCGAAACGCCGTCAGAATATGTCGAAGAGATTGCCAGAAATTTTGTTTTCGTATTGACGCATGAAGACGATGGCCGTCCGCTTCAATGAATGGCGTGATAATCCCGTCATTTTGATTCGAGTTTATGCGTATCGTAACGGTGTTTTCTGACATATTGGCTCCAATATAGGTATTATAATACCACATTAGAGTCAGCAAACAACAGTTTCTTTGCGGTCCGCGCCCGATATTGCTTGGCGCTCTTCACGCTGTCTGTAATCTTCGCGACAAGTTCGCGGTCCCCGGCATCCCACCCCTTATGCTCGATTATCCGCAAGGCGATATCCCGATTGGTGCCGCCTTCATATTGGCGCAGCAGTATGGACAGTTCGCGCCGCTTGAACCGGTACACTTTGTGCTGCTTTGGCTTGATGGCTCTTGGCGGGTCTTTATAGCCGAATATGGCTAGTACGTGATCAACATGGGCGATCTGGTCTTTCAGGTGCGCCCCTTGTTGACGGAGTGCCAGGCGCATTCCGTCCAGTTCGGCCCGCTTGGCTACCAGTGCGGATATGACGTGAGGTTCTCCCATAGTGAGAATTGTACCGGATAACGCGGTTTAGGGATTCCGTTTTCTTGGTGCTTTTGATACATAAGACCGGAAATTCGCATTCTCCCCCACCGAGGGGGAGAGGGTGCGCGCCGCACCATCGCGCAAAAATTTCCATCCATTTCATCCCCACCCCGTGAACCCATGCCATGCTTCCCCTGCTCCCGCTGCCGGATGGAACGCGAACGTGTTGGACCAGGCGGGTGGAATGCCTTTCGGGGTTTGCCGTAACGTGCGGCTCACTCCGAAAGGAGGCGGTGACCATCGTGGCTCCGCTGGCAGCCGGTTGTCCTGCAAGGGGGAACGGGCCAAGCCAGCCACCGGGCCGGGTCTGCATTTCCATCTCGCCTCAGGGCGGGGATCCTGCTCTCGGGCGGGATCAGGACTGCGGCACCGGAACGGGCCTGTGGCGGATTTCTGGTCCTCTTGACCAGGAAAGACGTGCCGGACCACGAAAATCATCTCCCGTGGCCAGTCCAGACCGCGGCCGGAGCAATCCGGGCGGGGGTAAAATCCCGGGAATGCGAGGTGCCGCCTGTCGGATGCGGACATCATCCGGCGAAATTCGGGCCGCGCGCAGGTTGCGCCACCCATTTTCACTTTATCCAGAGGCAAAGCCCGCGTGCGGCCCTCCGGACTGACATCTTCACACCCCGGCGACCTTGTCGCGCGGGATCATTTTTGCATGCCTCGGCATATCCTGCCTTCGGTCAGAGGGGACAGGCGATGCCCCGGAAAGGAGCTGGATAGGAGCCTCGACAAGCCGAGGCGCTCAACCGATTCAGCTATGGGCGAAAATGTCGGTTTCGCCCCAACCCAGCAGATCGAGCTTGGCGCGGGTCGGCAGGAATTCGAAGCAGGCCCTGGCGTGGGCCTCGCGGCCATCGCGGACCAGACGTTCAGTCAGCTTCCCGGTCAGGGCATGCAGATGCAGCACATCAGAAGCTGCATAATCGAGTTGCGCCTTTGTCAGCGTCTCGGCGGCCCAGTCAGAGGATTGCTGCTGCTTGGACAGATCGACCTCCAGCAACTCCTTGGTGACGTCCTTGAGGCCGTGGCGGTCTGTGTAGGTACGTGTCAGCCGCGAGGCAATCTTGGTGCAGAAAACCGGTGTGGCGGTGACGTCGAAGGTATGGAACAGCACGGCAATGTCGAAGCGGCCGTAGTGGAACAGCTTGCGCTTGTTCAGGTCCTCGAGCAGCGCCACCAGATTGGGCGCATGTTTCTGACCAGCGGCGATCTGGATCACATCGGCCGATCCGTCGCCCGGCGAGAGCTGTACAACGCACAGGCGGTCGCGGCGCGGCACCAGGCCCAGGGTTTCGGTGTCCACCGCAATGTCGCCGGTGTAACGCGCCATTGCCTCGTCGCTCAGATCGCCCTTGTGGGTGCGTATTTTGGCCATTGGGAATGCGTCCTGTGATTGGGTCTAACGGGCTAGAGCGCAACAAAGCGGCCGGGCAAGTTGTTGCCCAGCCGGATCGGTTATCAGTTCAGCGAAAGCGCTGAAAGCGTGCCTCAATAAGGGCAGGCGTTGTCCGACATGTAGTCATGAACGGTGATCTTGCCGGCAATGATGTCGGCCTTGGCGGCTTCGACAGCAGCCTTCATCTCGTCTGTGACCAGCGGAGCATTGTTGTCGTCCATGGCATAATCAACGCCGTCTTCGGCCAGACCGAGCGAGCTGAAGCCGTAGGAGAACGTGTCATTCTTGGCATCCATGAAGGCATTGTAAACAGCCACATCGACGCGCTTGACCATGGAGGTCAGAACCTTGCCAGGCTGCAGGCCGTTCTGGTTGGAATCGACGCCGATGCCGAGCTTGCCGGCGTCAGCCGCGGTCTGCAGCACACCGATGCCGGTGCCGCCAGCAGCCGCATAGACCACATCGGATCCCTGATCGATCTGCGACTTGGTGATTTCACCGCCCTTGACCGGGTCGTTCCATGCGTCCGGCGTTGTGCCGGTCATGGCTTCAAGCACCTTGGCGTCGGCATTGGTGGCCATCACGCCGCCCTTGTAGCCGCAGGAGAACTTGCGGATCAGCGGAATGTCCATGCCGCCGATGAAGCTGACGGTACCGGTCTGGGACGCCTTGGCGGCCATCACACCGACCAGATAGGAGCCTTCCTGTTCCTTGTAGACCACCGAACGGACGTTGGGCGCTTCCACCACCATGTCGATGATGGCAAAATTGGTGTCCGGATATTCCGGTGCGATCTTTTCAAGTGCTGCGCCCCAGGAGAAACCGGCCATGACGATCGGGTTGTTGCCGTCCTTGGCAAAGCGGCGGAGCGCCTGCTCGCGCTGGGCGTCATTGGCGATTTCGAAATCGCGGTAATCAATACCGGTCTCGGTCTTGAACTTCTCGGCGCCACCATAGGCAGCCTCGTTGAAGGATTTGTCGAACTTGCCGCCGAGGTCGTAAATGATTGCCGGCTTGATTTCGGCGGCCATGGCGGTCGCCGACATGGCGGCCATAGCGAGGAAGCTCAAAAGCGTGCGTTTCATGGTGTGCAGCCCTGTAGGTTACTTGTTGATCTTATTGGTTCCTCCCGCATGCCCGATTGGGCAGACCTGCGGAATTTGCCGACCCTGGCAGGCCGGAAGCACGTATCGTTGCATGGCTTTTGCGAAAAATCCAACGTCGATTTGCGTCGTCTTGAGATAACCCAAACTGTCCTTGCGTCAGCTTCGCGATGGGCCGTGCCTCAAAGCTTCAGACAGGATCGGGGAAACGGACGCCGGTGCCCCTGGCGCCTGGCTGGCTGCCGGTATTCCTGGCCGCATGCTGCTGATGGCTGGCCTCGGCATAGTAGAACGCCTCTGAAGGGCAAATTTCAGTGACGATCCTGCCGGTGTGTCCCGCCTGCTTGAGGGCAGCCTGGTAATCGTCCCTCACCCGCCCGGCCTGCGCAAGCTGGGCATCGCTGGTGGTGAAGATGGCGGAGCGGAAAAATGTGCCGATATCATTGCCCTGCCGCATCGCCTGGGTCGGGTCATGACGCTCGAAAAACAGCTTCAGCAACGCCTCATAGCTCAACTGTTGCGGATCAAAGACCACCATGATCGTTTGCGTGTGTCCGGTCAGGCTGGACAGCACCTCCTGATAGGTCGGATTGGGGGTCAGCCCGCCGGCATAGCCAGTGGCGGTGACATGGACGCCAGGCAGCGCCCAGAACAGCTTCTCGGCCGCAGAGAAGCGTCCCATGGCGAAATAGGCAATCTCGAGGCCATCGGCAAACGGCGGCTTCAGCGGCTGGTTGGAGACAAAATGCAGGGCCGCCGTCTCAACCGGCTCGGCCCGGCCGGCCAGCGCTTCGGCAGCGGTCGGCATCGTGGTCTTGCGCTGAAACATCTCGACAAGAAACATGGTTCTCTCTCCCCACCTCCATTTGAGATGTTATGCTTGACGGCGTAGCGATGGGTCCGGCCAATCTGCAAACACCAAGCTTGTTGAACCGCCGTGCCCTAGTGGTGCGATCCTGACAGATGGTTCCCATCTGTCAGGACAAATCGCCCCACCAGATCCATAGCAACAACAAACCTGTTTTCCGCTTGACCATCCCGCCGAAGAACGGACCAACCGGAGAACAGGCCAACCCGGCTCGGATTTGGCCTCTCATTCAGGCCGCGAACCGGCCGGCGGGCCTGGGGCGGCGATAGGTGGCGAGATATAACAGCAGGGAAAGCACCAGGAAGACTGCAGATGCGGGCTGCTCCAGAACCCGGACGACACCGTCATCCCAGACCTGCGCCGGAGCATATTGGGAAAACAGGCTTTGCACGAATGCCAGCGTATCGGGACTGTTGAGGTTCCACATGTCAATCAGCGGCGTCAGCACCAGTTGGCTGGCGGCCACAGTCTGAATGGCGTCCACCAGCCCGGCCAGCACAGCAAGCACCAGGAAAATCAAGCTCAATGCCCGTACGAAAAATCGCATGTCGTCCTCCGGTCCCACGGTTTTGCCGCGCCGGCAGCCCAGGCCGGCAGCAAAGCCTAAGCCCGTGACATAGAGGCCCGAAAACCGTGTGGCAATGGCAAGTTGGAAGCGACCGGTGAAGCTTGTGAGAATAATGTCATGAAAGCGCCGAATTGCGGTTGCCAAGCAAGTGGTCTTGGCTATAGTGCCGCCCGATCCGGACCGGGGAATTTTGATGCTTCGTCATCAGTTTTTTCCGGCAGGGCGACCGCCTTGACAGCGGCCGGCATGTCCGGGTACTTGCCCGTCAGACGGATATGCGGAGAGGTGGCCGAGTGGTCGAAGGCGCACGCCTGGAAAGTGTGTAGGCGGGGAACCGTCTCGTGGGTTCGAATCCCACTCTCTCCGCCATTTTCATCTTCTAATTCATTGTTTATGAAAATATTTTTTAGCTGACGGACATTACGACCCTAACCTTAGCCCTAACTATCCGGCTGGCAGAACGCCCTGTAACGTCCCCCTGAAGCTCTCTCTTGAGCGCCCTTGCCAGCACGCAAGCTCGCCTGGTTCCGCCCGGCGACTACCGGCAATTGATCCGGAAGATAATGCGTCCGCGGGTCAAGAAACCTCTGGAAAATGAGGGGCGCAGTCAGAAACCGGTATCGAAAAACCAGGCCTGCATTGTAAGTTGTGGCCGAGGGTCTGCCAGGCCTGCATGGTGAAACGCTGCCGGTGCAAAAGCCCGAGCGTTGGGGGACAGCAAGATTACAGCAAACGACATACAGGCCTTCGTCATCCACCTGACCCGCGCTGAAGCGCGGCGGCCGCAGGTGGATCGTATTCTTGAGGCCTGCCCGGTACCAGCCGAAGTGATCGAGGCCATTGATGGCCGGGCGCTGCCGGCTGGAGAGATCGACGCGGTTTATTCCCGCAACAGGCTGCATGCGCCGCGCTATCCGTTCCCTCTGGGACTTGGCGAGGTGGGTTGCTTCCTCAGCCACCGCAAGGTCTGGCAGGCGATTGTCGACAGTGGTCTCGAGGCTGGCCTGATTATCGAGGATGATGTCGAAATCGATGCACCGGTGTTTTCGCAAGCCGTCGCGCTTGCCCGGCAGCATGTTGGCGACCTGGGCTATATTCAGTTTCAGACCCGCCCGGTCAAAGGCCCTTCGAGCGTTGTTGCGCGTGAGGGCAACGTTTCGATTGTCAGGCCACAGGTCGGTCAGCTCCGGACCTCGGCCCAGATGGTGAGTGCTGCACACGCGGCACGTTTGCTGGCTCTGACGGAGCGTTTTGACCGTCCTGTCGACAGCTTTCTGCAGATGAGCTGGGTGACATCAAGCCCCCTGTGTTGTGCTGTCCCGCCTGGCATCAGTGATCGAACCGCCCAATCAGGCGGTAGCACCATTTCCCAGAAGAAACGGCTCTTCGATAGGCTCTCGCGGGAAGTAAAGCGCTTCGTCTATCGCTCGAGAATTCGGGCCTTCTCGGCAAAGTTCGCGACACCGGCTGAGTGAGGCCTGACAAGGCAACCGGCTTGCCTTCGGCATCGATATTCTGCATGAACCTCAAAGAGGAATATGTGGATGAACGTCGGCCGCGGCCGGGCCGTTCTTCTGCGAAGCCGGACCGGGACCAGGACATGACCATCCCCTGCTATTACATCAATCTCGACCGCTCGCCCGAGCGCGCCGCATCGTTTCGCGCCGAATGCGCCCGCGTGGGCATCGAACCAACCCGTGTGGCGGCTGTCGACGGGCGCACAATCGATGCAGCGGAGCAAGCCCGGTTGTCGTCGCTCAAAAGCGGCAGGCTGGGTCTCGGCCCGGGCGAAATGGCCTGTTACCTTAGCCATCGCAAGGTCTGGGAAATGATCCGGGACGGCGACGATGAGTGGGCCTTCGTCGCCGAGGACGACATCCATTTCAGCGACGATGCCGGGGTGTTCTTTAACGATACCAGCTGGCTGCCCGGCGCGGATGTCGACATCATCAAGGCAGAGACCGCGCGGCAAAGAGTCAGGCTCTCGCCGAAGCTTCATGCTGCGGCCCATGGGCACGAGATGCGGCTGCTGCAGTCCTATCACGGCGGCACGGCAGGCTATTTCGTCAGCCGCCCGGGGGCTGCGAAGCTGCTGGAACTGACCGAAAATGTGTGTGACGCGCTTGATCATGTGATGTTTCATGAATGGATCGGCGTAGTCGACAAGTTGTCGATCCTGCAGCTTGATCCGGCCCTGTGCATTCAGGACTATCTGGTTGCCAAGCCCGCCAGCCGGATCGGTTTCAAGAGCACGCTCGACACCGACCGCGCCGTCAGTTCCGCAGATGCAGGCCTGAAGAAGCGGCCCAAGGGGCTGGCTCTGATCAAGCGCGAAGTTTCGAGGCCATTCAGCAGGCTCCGGGCCAGTTTGCGCGCCCTGGCCGACAATGTGAGCGGTGTGGCGGTGGTCAAGAAAATCCCAATCCGGGGGATTTAGAGCATGAGTACAAACAGCCAAATCCCTGTGTTCTTCATCAACCTGGGCGATGCCGTCGACCGGCGTGACTGGTTCGAGGCGCAGGCTTCCCGCCTTGGACTGGAGGTTACGCGCGTGGACGCGGTTGTTGGCCGGGAGCTCCCAACGGAAACCCTTGGCCGGTTGAAAGACTCGATCCAATCGGGCACGCCACTCGGCCCCAGTGAAATCGGCTGTTTCCTCAGCCATCGAAGGGCCTGGGAGCAGGTGCTTGCCTCGGGCGCTGAATGGGCCTTTGTCGCCGAAGACGATCTGCATCTGGCAGACGGTGCGGCCGCTTACTTCCGCTCAAGCGGCTGGATTCCTGATGACGCCGAGCTGATCAAGGCCGAAACGACCTTTCGCCGCTGCCATTTCGCGCGCGAGGGTTCGCCCACAGCTGACGGGCGACATCTGCGTCAGCTGTATTCGCTGCATGGCGGGGCTGGCGGCTATTTCATCTGCCGCAAGGCTGCCCAGGACGCTCTGGATTTGACCCGTGATACCTGCGAACCGGCGGATCATGTCCTGTTCAATCCCGATTTTGGCTTTTTCAACACTCACAAGACCTATCAGATAGACCCGGCGATTGCGGTTCAGGATCTGCTTCGCCGTGAGAACAAGGCCGGGTTCCTGCAAAGCGGGCTGGCGCTTGAACGTAATAGCCAGAATCTTGTGCCGGCTATTGCACGTGTTCAACGTGAACTCATCCGCCCGTTTGGGCAATTTGTGCAATGGCTCAAAGATCGTTGGCGTGTCGTACGGGATCATACTTCGTTCGGGGCCGTGGAATATCGACTTAGCGAAAGCGGTGTTGTGCACAACAGCCGCGTCAAAGAAAAGCGATCTTAGGAGCCATCGCGCCCAAGGGGAGACCACTTGCGGCGGCGATACCTTTTGTGTTCTCTACCGGCACAAACCACAACACCAACTGCGTTTTGAACTTGGTGAAAAGGTAGTGATGACCCAAAGCTTCGAGAGGATACCGATTTGCGAATCCGTCTTTTTAGAAGGAAAAAATCGCGTTTCGATAAATCCGTCGAGATCGTGGAGGGAAGCCGAATTTGTGGAGAGACCACAATAGGTCATTACACTTATATTGGGGCAAGGTGCGATGTAACGAAGGCGGAGATCGGGAGATATGTCTCCATCGCGAACAATGTTTCCATTGGTTCGGGTGAACATCATATCAAGAGTATTTCAACAAGTAGTCTTTTCTATAAGGATGCGTATGAGGAACTCACCCGAGGGTCATGTATAATTGAAAGTGACGCATGGATCGCTGTCGATGCTATTATTCGTCGCAATGTCCGGATTGGTTTGGGTGCCGTAGTTGGTGCAAACTCTTTCGTTAATCGGGATGTTCCAGATTTTGGAATTGTCGCCGGGTCTCCGGCGAAACTGATTGGGTACCGGTTCGAGGCAGATCAGATAGAGCGAATACGAGCCAGTCGTTGGTGGGAAGCGGATTTTGATGAATCCAAGCAAATTATCGCGCGGCTACAGGAAGAAATTTCGTGAGCAACCCACGGCAACCAAAAGCCCGGGATCAGAAAAGACCAGTTTCATTGCTGAAATGATTGCGTTGGAATTGATTGAAAGAACAGCAAATGATCATCACCCAAATCAATGGCGGGCTGGGCAACCAGATGTTCCAGTATGCAGCCGGCAGGGCGCTGGCGCTGCGGCACGGTGTCGAGCTGACCCTCGACACGCGAATTTTTGACGGTGGAACCCAGTTCGGTTTTGGACTGGGCCACTTCGCCCATGCTGCAAGAAAAGGCCGGCCGGCCGAAATGCCGCCGGAACGCCGACAGAACCGGTTGCGCTATCTGATCTGGCGCGCAATTACTCACCCCGCGATTTGAGGATGTGAATGTGGGATTTCAGGCCAGTGTGGTGAGGATCGTGTGAACCGGGGACGATCCGGTGAGTTTTTGGGTATCAACGACGGTT
>Ga0209344_10005676_pt1 | contig 10646 bp, 9 predicted proteins | sample Cruoilmetagenom6_FD_187293 | JGI IMG/M metagenome (GOLD analysis project Ga0209344, IMG submission 187293) | Oil polluted marine microbial communities from Coal Oil Point, Santa Barbara, California, USA - Santa Barbara Oil Seep Sample 6 (SPAdes)... | ecosystem: Environmental > Aquatic > Marine >...
AATTACCTGACATCCGAGACTGGCCGGGTTTACCTGATGCTCGCCCATGCAAGCGGACGGCTGCGCTAGGGCTTCTTGGGCGAGCTGATCATATAGAAACACCGCACCAAACGGCGTAGCGCGCATGTGCGCTTGGGGTAATTCAAAGGTGACAGACACCCTCACCCCTCACCCAGGGCACATGGCAGCGCCACCGCGCGCAATAAAGCGCACGCGAGCATAATTCACGTCTGAGACATATCACTGGAGATTTGCGGTTTGAGGCTTAGCGCTTGCGCTTGGCAACCCAGGGCACGGCTTCGCGAAGCACCTCATCGAATGCCTGATTGAGCGAGATGACCATCTGGTCCACATCTTTATGGCTCGTGCTCACCCGGGCTTCAAACCCGCGTGAAGCAACCATCCGGCCATTATCGCCGTCGATCACTTTTACATAAAGATTGGCATGAGCTTCGGCCTTGCCCTGGTTGACTTCAACCTGGAAGGACTGCACCTGAGTGGAAAGTTCAAAATCAGCGTCAAGACGATCGCCGCGCGAGCCGACCGCGCTGACCAGTCCGGTATTCTGGAAGGCTTCGACCATACGCGCCTGCATCAGCCTCGGGAGGCGGTCTGTCCAGGCTGCGCCCTTGTAGTAGGCAACCCTGGCCCCGTCTCTCACCATGATACGGTCATTCTCAAGCGAACGCACAGCAGCCGGCTCACTGATGACGAGCTGGAACTTTGCGGCGCGAGGAGCCGTAAGGGTCATCACCTTCGGGGCGACGAGATCATAGGTCGCGACCGGGGACGCGCCGCTGCCAATACAGCCGCCGAGTAAGATGCCAGAAAGCGCAACCGTTGTTGCGTTTAAGAATGCCCGTGATCCCATGGAAAACGCGCTCCCCCGTTAAAAAACCTATAAACCAACATCCTCAAATGCCGGTCCGGACATAATTTAAACCAATTCGGCCCAAATGTCTCTATTGTTTTGGATTGTATTCCGGGATCGTTGATCCGCCAAACAAAAAACTTTGCGGGTTTTTCTCAATTTGCTCCAAAACACGGTCCAATGAGCGTGCTGCTTGCCGTCCTTCACGCATAAACAGCTCAAATTCCTTCAAGCCATCCTTGGCAAACCGCGTCATGCCATCCGCGCTGTCACCAAGGGATTTATCCAACTTTTGGGCCAAATCCCTGAAGGCCTGTGCCGCTTCCTGGGCCTGCGCGAGGAAGGACTGGCCATCATCGGTCATATACTTTGAAAAATTATCCACTGATTTTTCAATCTTGTCCGCCACGCCCCTGATCTGGCTGGTCAGGGACTTTGTGTCGCGAATAATGGAATCAATATCGCCTTTTCGCGAGTCGAGCATGGTCGAAAATGATTCGATATTGGTAATGGTGTTGCGAATCGAATCCTGATTATCGGCGATCATATCGTTGAGACGCACGAGCAGAGCGTTTGCATTACCCATAACCTCAGGCGCCGCGTCGAACAGGGATTGGCTGCTGGCCCGGTCTGCCTTGATAATGGGTATCTCGCCTTCTGCGCTGGCCACCAGCAGGGGCGCATCCGGTGTACCCGGGGTCAATTGAATGGCCGAGCCTCCGGTCAATCCTTGAGATTCTATACGCGCTCGTGAATTGGTTCGCACCGGCGTCACACCGGCAACGGAAACCTCCACGAGCACCAGCCGCGAGTCTGTGGCGTGAAGCTGCATACGCTGCACCTGGCCAACCCGTATGCCGTTGAACAGCACCTTGCTGGCGGTGCTCAATCCGCTCACCCCACCCTCGAATACGATGGTGTAGCGCTTTGCGGCAGAGCCGGTGCCAAAATTCTGCATCCAATAGACGAAGCCGAATCCACCGACGAGAACCGCCAGTACAAACGCGCCGATAATCAGATGGTTGGCCTTGGTTTCCATAACTCTTTGATCCTAAGTCAGTGCCGCGCGCGCGCGCTCACCGCAGAAATAGTCTTCAATCCAGGGATGCAGTGGACGTGAGCGTAATTCTTCGGGTGTTCCAGTTCTAACTATTTTCTTGTCTGCAAGCACCGCGACTCTGTCGCATACGGTAAATATGGTGTCGAGATCGTGGGTTACCATATAGACGGTAAGGTCTAGCGTCTGCTGCAATTTTCTGATGAGCTGGTCGAACGCCGATGCGCCGATGGGGTCCAGTCCCGCTGTGGGCTCATCGAGGAAGACAATTTCCGGATCAAGCGATAAGGCCCGCGCAAGCCCGGCGCGCTTTCGCATGCCGCCTGAGAGTTCTGAAGGGAATTTATCAGCTGCGGTCGGTGGCAACCCGACCATCGCCAGCTTGAGGTAAGCCAGATCATCCATGATGGATTGCGGCAAATCCAGATGTTCGCGCATCGGCACCTGGATGTTCTGCAGAACCGTTAGAGCCGAGAACAGCGCGCCGTCTTGAAACAGGACGCCCCAGCGCGATTCCATATCGATCTTTTCATCACGGTTCAACTCGCGCACATTTCGCCCGAACACGCTGATAGTGCCTTTGTCTGGAGATACAAGCCCGGTGATCACGCGCAGAAGTACGGACTTGCCCTGTCCCGAACCACCGACGATGCCGATAATTTCACCGCGTTGAACCTCGAGGTTGAGATTGTCCCATATCTGCTGGTCGCCAAATTTCTTGGCCAGACCCTGCACCGAAATAATGGGAGCATGATCCTCGCGAACCGTAATTTCACCCGCCATGCTCATACTCCGATCGCTGAAAGGAACATGGCGAATATCGCATCGAAGACAATCACCAGGAAAATAGCCTTCACAACCGCGCTCGTCACGTGAACCCCGAGAGATTCCGCGCTACCGGATACTTTCATACCTTCCAGGCACCCCACCAGTCCGATGATCAGCGCGGCAAAGGGCGCTTTGAGCATGCCGGCAATGAAGTGGCGCGGTTCGACCGCGCCGTGCAGCGCATCGAGATAGGCTGGAGTATCAATACCAAGCATAACCCTGGCCATTATCCCGCCGCCGATCAGGCACATCATATCGCCCAGAAATGTCAGCAACGGCAGCACCACTATAAGCGCCATCACTCGCGGCGCGACGAGCGTTTCCATGGGGTCAATGCCAAGCGTTCGCATGGCATCGATTTCCTCGCGCATTTTCATCGAGCCTATTTCAGCCGTGAACGCGGAGCCCGAGCGGCCAGCCACCATGATCGCGGTCAGAAGAACGCCAACCTCGCGTAAAGACAGGATGGCGACCATGTTGACGGCAAAAGTTTCCGCTCCGAATGCCCGCAATTGTATCACGCCCTGTTGCATGACAACGGCGCCGATCAGAAGGCAAATGAGCGCAACAATCGGAACTGCGCGAAAACCGGCATGATCCAGATGGTGAATGAAAGATGTCACGCGGAAGCGCCAGGGTTGTGACACCATGCGCATGATCGTCACCATCAGGTGTCCAAGAAACCCGATGATCACCAAGGATTCGCGCGATATGGATGTCATCCCATTGGCCAGATTCTGGGACAGGCCGGACATCAATGAGCCCTTGATGACCGCGACGCGCTGTTCCTGAGAACGCAGACGCACTTCATCCAACAGGATTTCAAAACTCTCCGTTGCTCCGGAATAATCGGTACGTAAACCCTTGTTTTCCCAGCCCCGCACCGTCCGTTGAAGCAGCCATGCGCCAGCAGTATCGAGTTGCTCGATGCCGGAAACGTCTACGAGGCCGGTGAAATCCGGTGTGGGGGGAATTGGCACACGCAAGCGCTTCAATCCCAAATCGAGAGCCGTCGCCTCGCGCACGGTCCACGAGCCCGTCGCCACCAGGCAAAACGCGGTACCCCGCAGCTCAACCTTATAGCCCGGCGCGGAAACTTGCGTCGGCAGCATAACGCCTTGATCTCGTTTCAGCATTCGATCTCGCCTACAAATGCGTCGTGTTTATGCGCAGGGTCTGGCAGCGCCTAGAACTTTTGCCCGAAATTGGCGTTAAAGGAAAGCCATCTCAGGGGGTGAATGTGATCAATTTCCCGCCTCGCCACCACAATACCAGTCCCACTGCCGCCACGAACGAAAGAACGGCCACACCTCCCATCACCAGATATGCCTGGCCACCCAGGGCCTGATACAGTGGCCCGGAGGCGAGGATAGCCGCGCCCATGGCAATTCCACCGGCAAATGCAGCGTAAAGACCCTGCGCCGTTCCCGTCATTTCACTGGGAATGGCTTCTGAGATAAAATGAACCGCGCCCAGATGCGTGGCGCCAAAGGTTAGCCCATGAAGGATCTGAACCGGAAACAGTGCCCAGAGAGGCGGATCGAATGCCGTGATCGTCCAGCGGATTATGGCCGCCAATGCAGCCAGCCAGATAAAGTTCAGCGGCCCTATCGCCGCCAGCATGCGGCCTGAATACATGAACAGCAGAATTTCCGCGATCACACCGACTGCCCATAAGAAACCGATGACCCCAGCCGATATTCCAAGAGACTGCCAGTGGAGCGTCCCGAACGCATAATAGACGCCATGCGTACTCTGGGTCAGGCCCGTAGCGACCAGAAACAGCAGAAACATGGGAGAGCGGATCAGCGATACAGCATCGTGAACCCGAATCCGGGGCGGCGCAGTAGCCGCCTTCAGACGCCCTTTTCCTTTTGGACGCGGAAGCAGATGAGCCGCGATGACGATACACACGGCCGCCAAGATCATGAGCCAAAGAGCCGACGGTGCGTTCCAATATTGCAGGGCGACACCGCCACCAAAACTCGCGGCAATGAATGTAAGCGATCCCCACAATCGCATGCGCCCGTAATCATGACCCAAGCGGCGCACGCCATCCATGGCAACAGCTTCGGTGATGGGCATGATGCTCGTCCAGAACATGGCGGCCAGAATGGCGATTGCCATAATCGACCAGAACCCGCTGCTGATTGTGAACAGCAGAAAGCTAAAAAGCGCACCCCATGACAGCACTATAAGCATGAGCCGCCTGTCGCCAATACGATCAGCGGCAAAGGAGAGCGCCGGCGTCACGAAAATCCGCACCGCGAGCGGAGCCGACAGAACAATTCCGATTTCACTTGGGTTAAGGCCGCGCCAGTCGAGCCAGACCGGATAATAAGGCAGATGAAACCCAATCAGCAGGAATATTGCGCCATAAAACAGGGACATCCGCGTGGCAAAGCCAAAATTGCTATCTTCGGACAAAGAATTGGGGGCAGTGCGGTTCATGGCGCGCCTATACGATTCAATAACATTTTTACTCGATTATGGGAGTTTACAGCTCGAATCGCGTACACTCCCGGACGTGGTGTCTCGCCACCTAACACAGCGGACTGACTTTATGAATAATACCAAGGCACCCTCTCCTCTCCCCAGTGCTGACTATGAAGCGATCGAGGACGCTCTTCTGCAAAGCTCACGCGGCCGCTGGTTTTTGTCGGAATACGGCCAAAGAAACCGCACTGCCGACACCAAAATGCTTCTGGACGCCATTACCAAACTGGAAAAGACCGTCACGAAGCCAGGCAAGCCGGCGGAAAGCGCCCATATTCGTAACGATTTGATCGAGATGGCGGAAGCGATCTCGCAAACCCGCAGTGAAATCGCTTCAATGCGGACGCAGGACGAAGAAGACTGCCAGTTCACCTCCGCAACAGAAGAACTCGACGCCATTGTCGAGGCGACGGAAAATGCGACTTCCGATATTCTGGAAGCTGCTGAAGATGTCCAGGAACTTGCCTGGGTGCTGCGTGAAAAAGGCACCGAAGATGAGGCCTGCGACCGCCTTGACGCCAGGGCCACGGATATTTATACCGCCTGTTCATTTCAGGATATCACCGGACAACGGACCGGCAAGGTTGTAAAGACATTGCGGTTCCTGGAAAACCGCGTGCTTGCCATGATCGAAATCTGGGGACTGGAAGATGTCGCGGTACACGATCACGGAAACGATGACGAGCGTCCCGATGCGCATCTTTTGAACGGACCAGCCCGCAGGGGTGAAGAAGTCAATCAGAACGATATCGACCAGCTACTCATCGACGACGGGCAGAACACTCCGGTATTCGAAGGAGAGGTCACGCCGCCAAGCCAAATAGCCGAAGCCGCACCAGCCGCCGAGGAGCCGCCGCAAGACGTGGCAATGGCCGCTGAGCCCGTTGCACAAACCATTGAACAACCCGCCGAACAACCCGTTGAAGATAGCTTTGATGCGCCTCCCTTGGAGGCTCAAGCTCCTGCCACCGCCGTGTCCCAGGACGCTGAGGAACCAGAGATTGATTCAGCAGAAAATGGCGTGGCCCAGGTTGTGGAGTTAGAGGGCGAGGTTGAGGCTGTGGCCTTCTCGGCCCCGGCAGATCTCGACATCGATGAGCTGGATGAGACGAAAACGCAGGTTCTCTTTACTTAGAAGCCGGACTTAATCACCCGCTCCTCACGACGCCAATATTTCGGCAAACCGATCACCATCGATATTCCCGCCCGACAGCACGAGCGCAATTGTCCGGCCCTTGGTTTCCACGCGATTGTTCAAAAGCGCCGCCAGCGCAACCGCGCCGCCCGGTTCAAGCACGAGCTTTAGCTCCGCAAAAGCAAAGCGGATCGCGTCTCGCGCTTCATCATCACTGACGCTCTCGGCCCCGTATAGCAATTCACGGTTGATCTGAAAGGTCAGCTCTCCGGGCATGGGCGACAGCAGGGCATCGCAGATTGAACCTGATGCGGCGTCATTTTTCTCGCGCGTCCCTGAAGACAATGAGCGTTTATGATCATCGAACCCTTCAGGCTCAACGGCATAGACCTCAATTCCCGGGTTAAAGTGCTTGACCGCCAGCGCCAGACCGGAAATAAGCCCCCCTCCGCCGCACGGAGCCAACAGGCAATCCGGCGTGAGGCCCTGCTCTTGCGCCTGTTGCATCAGCTCAAGGCCCGATGTTCCCTGCCCCGCAATGATATGCGGATCATCATATGGCGAGATGTAATGCGCGCGGAGCTCCTTCGAGATATCGGCGGCTATTTGCTCGCGATTATCACGCTGGCGGTTATATGTTACGATCTCGGCTCCGGCATTACGCGTGCGGTTCAGTTTTATGTCCGGGGCATCATCAGGCATAACGATGGTCGCTTTGAGCCCGCACAACCGCGCTGCCTCAGCCACGCCGCTCGCATGGTTGCCTGAAGAACAGGCGGCAACGCCGCCGGGCCATTTATCCTTTGAAATCCGTGAAACCGCATTGTAGGCCCCGCGAAACTTGAACGCCCCCATGCGCTGCAAATTCTCCGGTTTGATCAATACCCGGCCGCCAACCCTCTTGTTCAACGCCACAGATTCGATCAAAGGCGTGCGGAAAGCCTTGCCCGCCAGCCGTTCAGCAGCAGAGCTAACGTCTTCAAAAGTAGGTATTTTTTGCGACTGCATCAGATGTCCGTTCATTTTTTGTTAAGAAATTTTTTATTCTTCCCTTGAAATCATGGCTCCAGACCCCAAATCAAGGTGGACCAAAGAGTTCCCCCCAAGCGCCCCCCCCCACACAGGCGCTTGAGTTAGCTGAAAGACCCGGTTTAGCCCGGGTCTTTTTTTTGTCTGATCTCTCCGCTCAGAATGAAAGATATACACCAATTCATCGGGCCACCCTGTCTCAAAACTGATATATGCTGGCTGACGATTATTCCATAACAAGAAAATACAGCAACTGAGGAACCCCCATGGATTTAGGAATTGCCGGACGCACCGCCATAATCTGCGCCTCTAGCCGGGGTCTGGGCAAAGCCTGCGCCCATGCGCTGGCGCAAGCCGGTGTCAATATCGTGATCAATGGCCGTGATGAAGCCGCGCTCGAAGCGACAGCAAAAGATATCGCCAGTGATACCGAGGTCACCATCACCCCGGTCATAGCGGACGTATCGAGCGCCGAGGGGCAAAAAGCCATTCTGGCAGCAGCACCTGCACCCGACATTCTGGTGAATAATAACGGCGGGCCGCCGCGTAAGGATTATAGCGAGCTGGACCGTGACGCGATGGTCAACGGTGTCATCATGAACATGGTGACGCCAATCGAGCTCATCCAGGCCGTGATCGACCCGATGATGAAAGGAAAGTTCGGCCGGATCGTGAATATCACCTCTGCTTCTGTTTTGCGGCCCCTGGAGGGGCTGGATTTATCCTCAGGCGCCCGCGCTGGCCTGACTGCATTCCTCTCAGGCGTTGCGCGGCAAGTGGCAGCCGACAACGTGACCATCAATAACATTTTACCAGGCGCATTCGATACTGACCGGCTGCGCTCGGGATTGAAGGGTGCGGCAGACAAGCAGGGCATTTCGATTGATGATGTGGCGGCGCAGCGCAAGGCCGGCATCCCCAGCGGGCGTTTTGGTTACCCGGATGAATTTGGCAAGGCCTGCGCATTCCTGTGCAGCGCCCATGCAGGTTACATAACGGGTCAGAATCTGCTGATAGACGGCGGCGATTATCGCGGAACGTTCTAGAGACGGATAAAGCGGGGTAAATTTTTGAATGCCAAAAAAGAAATCGGCCCGGATATACCGGACCGATTCCCTGCATGTAACGAGCTCTGAAGTCTGCCTGATAAAGACGGGCTCTGGCTCGTCCCCCCAATAATATTGCCCCCGGCGTGGCGCCTAAAATGTCGGCGGGTTGTCCAACGCCTTAGTCATACCGTGACATCTTTATCTCATTGGTGAAGCGTAAACTCAACACTCCTGAACCCCTTTCGGGAGGCGGGCAGAACCCTATTCTGGATGAGATAAGCTCTTTACATTCAATTGAAATGGAGCAATTTCAGATCAAATCTGAATGGTGTTTTTTTGTTTATTTACAAAGCACTAACGCAATAATTTTTAAAAACTTCCATCAATTTTAGCCCGCTGATTTATACTTGAAATTGATGCAAACCAGACCTGTTTGCGCGGTTGCAGGACCCGTCGATTTCAAACTTGATGTGGCAGTTCTGCAACGTTTTGATGGCTGTTACGCACCTCTCAGCCCATTGGAATTCATGCCAGGCAACCTCAACCTGTATACTTTGGCTCATGTTCGCCAAGGAACTGCTCGATACGCTCAATCGCTGTTGCGATATTCTCCAGGCTGTTTGCACATGACAGTCGGATGAAGCCCGCGCCATGCTCACCAAAATCAGTCCCTGCGATCGTGGCGACGCCCCCCTCTTCCATCAAGGAGCTGGCCAGGGAACGCTCGTCCCACCGCGTACCGGTAATATTCGGGAAGGCGTAAAAAGCGCCTTTGGGCACTTCGCAGCGAATGCCCTCGACCTGGTTCATCCGTTTGGCAACAAAGGCACGCCGCTCATCGAAGGCCGAAACCATCTCACGCACGCAGTCCTGCGGACCCTCAAGCGCGGCTATGCCGGCATATTGCGCGGGGGCATTGACGCAGGAAAAGCTGTTCACGGCGAGACGGCGGATATCATCAAGAAGCCTGGCCGGCCACACGCCGTATCCCATGCGCCAGCCCGTCATCGCGTATGTCTTGCTCCAGCCATCAAGCAGGATCACCCGATCGCGCAAGCTCTCGTAGCTTAGCAGACTTTTATGTTCCAGACCGTCATAGATCATCTGGCCGTAGATCTCATCAGTCAGAATGGCCACGTCAGGCCATTGCTCAAGGCCCTTTACCAGCTTGTCGATCTCATCCCCCGGGGTCACGCCGCCGGTTGGGTTGGCCGGGCTGTTCAATATGATCAGCCGCGTCGCTGGCGTGATCAACTCCAGCAGATCATCAGCGCTAAATGCAAAACCGTTTTCCTCGCGAATCGGCAGGGGAACGGCTGTCGCTTCTGAATAGTCGATCACGGAGCGGTAAATGGGAAACCCCGGGTCGGGGGTGATGATCTCAGCACCTTTAGCGGCAAACATTAAGATGGCGAAGAACATTGTCGGCTTGCCGCCCGGCATGATGACCACATGCCCCGGATCCACTTCAACACCGAGCCGCCGGTGAATATCGGCCGACACGGCTTCCCTCAAGGGGAGTATTCCCGTCGCCGGTGTATAGCCGTGATGACCATCGCGAAGCGCCTTGATGGCGGCCTCGACGATATGGGGTGGAGTTGGAAAATCCGGCTGTCCAATGCCAAGATTTATGATGTCATGCCCTTGCGCCACCAGCTCGGCGGCACGGGCCAGCACGGCAAATGCGTTTTCGTCACCCAACCGGGCAAGATTCTCAGCAAGTTTTATCATATGCTTTTTCGATCAGTTCAATCGAGCGATTTGATGAGGCCAAATTTCTTTGCTGCAAGGATCACCGCAGGCAGGAACAGCAGGTCCGCCACGATTGCCGCAGCAATTGTCGCCATGAACAGTTTACCGAATAAACGCATGGACGGCAGGTCTGAAATAACCGTTGCGGCCAGACCCGCGATCAGCACCAGTGTCGTGAGTATCAGCACTGGCCCGATCCGCGAGAGGGTTTCGGCCACACCGTCCACGAGATTCGGTGTTTTGTTCGTTTCAATTCGCAGACGGCTCAGAAAATGAATCGTGTCGTCGACCGCGATACCGAACCCGACCGTGAGCGCGATAACGCTGGCATATTCCAACCCTCCCCCAGTGAGATTCAGCAATGTACCTGCCGCAACAATGGGGAACAGGTTGGGTAAGATTGACAGCACCAAGATCTTGAGCGAGCGA
>Ga0209344_10005677_pt1 | contig 10645 bp, 6 predicted proteins | sample Cruoilmetagenom6_FD_187293 | JGI IMG/M metagenome (GOLD analysis project Ga0209344, IMG submission 187293) | Oil polluted marine microbial communities from Coal Oil Point, Santa Barbara, California, USA - Santa Barbara Oil Seep Sample 6 (SPAdes)... | ecosystem: Environmental > Aquatic > Marine >...
CACCAGTTCCAGACTGGCCGCAAACGAGCTGGCAATGGCCGTCACCCGCTCCTCGGGGTCAGAAAGGTAGCGCGCCAGATACTGGTCCAGCGCTGTCCAGTCCTTGAGCTCGCCGATCAGCCGCGTCAGTATGACGCGTGCATCGCTGAGCGACCAGACCCTACGTCGGGCGATCGTCACCTGGGTTACCATCTGCCGCTGCCGCTGCGACGCATAGGCCGTCAGCAGGTCATAGAGCGTTGCGTCGAAGCTCGAAATAAGGTCGATGACCAGCGGCTCCGGCGCGCCGCGCGCAAACACGTCGCGTCCAAGCCGGTGACGATTGACGAGCCGCGTTGCCGCCTCCCGCATTGCCTCCAGCCGCTTGAGCCGGAACGCCAGTTGCGCCGCCATTTCCTCACCGCTCGGCTCGTCGCCCTTCGGTCCCTGAGGTATCAGCAGACGCGACTTGAGATAGGCGAGCCACGCCGCCATCACCAGGTAATCGGCGGCAAGCTCAAGCCGCAACGTCCGCGCTTTTTCGACAAATTGCAGATATTGCTCGGCCAGCGCCAGCACCGAGATCTTGGCCAGATCGACCTTTTGCGTGCGCGCCAGATGCAACAGCAGGTCAAGCGGGCCTTCAAATCCGTCAACATCGATCACCAGGAAAGGATCGCCGGTGGCCCGGTCGGCAGCGGCCGTGTCCCACACGGCATCCATCGGCGTTGTCACCGCGGACGCCTTGCCGGCTTCACTGCTGCTTTGCTGCCGGTTGCCGTTGCTCACTCACATTGCCTCTCAGCTGTCAGGACGTCGCCATCAACACTTCGAATTCGTCCCGCAACGCGGCTTCGTTGCTGTCGTCAGCGGGCTTGAATGCCGCCATTGCCGCTTGCGTGCGCCACAGCGCCTCACCCGACAGGACTGGTGTGACCGAAATCACCGCTTCCATTTCCGCGGGTACGCCATTGCAGTGCAAGATGACATCGCACCCTCCGGCAAAAATTGCACCTGCCCTTGCCACGAAATCCCCAGAAAGCGCGTTCATCGATACATCATCCGACATCAAAAGCCCGTCAAACCCGATTTCATCGCGGATTACCTCGTCAATCACCTTGCGCGACGTTGTGGCGGGATGATCCGGGTCAATGTCGGTAAAGACAACATGCGCCGACATCGCCATCGCTTCGCCTGCCAGCGCCTTGAACGGCGCGAAGTCGCGCGCCGAGAGTTCCGCCCGTGCTGCATCGACCCTTGGCAATTCGTGGTGCGTATCGGCACCTGCCCGACCGTGACCGGGAATGTGTTTGATCACCGGAAGCATGCCACCGGCCTTCAGGCCCGCTGATGCTGCCGCACCCATTGCCGTCACCACCTCCGGCGTAAAGCCATAGGCACGGCTGCCGATCACCTCGTGGCCGCCTGGCGCGGGGATATCCAGCACCGGCAGGCAATCGACCGTGATACCGAGTGGCAGCAGATCGAACGCATGCAGCCGTGACATGATCCAGGCCGCACGCAGCCCCGCCTCGGGGTTGGCAAGATACAAAGCGCCAAGTTCCGCACCTGAGGGATATTGCGGCACCAATGGTGGCTTGAAACGCTGCACGCGCCCGCCTTCCTGATCAATCAGGATCGGCGCATCGGCGCGTGAAATGCTCTCACGCAGGTCGGCACACAGCTCCGTGACCTGTTCCAGGCTGACAATGTTGCGGCCAAAAAGGATAAAGCCCCAGGGCCGGTGCTCGGCAAAGAACGCGCGCTCCTCGACACTGAGTTGAGGGCCGGAACAACCGAAGATGACTGCTTTTGATTCGCTCATCGGCCAATGTTAATCGATCCGCAGCCAATTGACAGTTTCAGCACCGCGCATCCCGTTGGCGGCGTAAAGGGCACTCGAAGTCCTGAAATGATGCCTGCAGGTTCCCATCAGAACGCAGAATAAAATGGCAAAGGCCGCGCACAAATGGCGCGGCCCAGATTCACTTCCCGGTCTGCAGGCTGATTACGGATCAGCGCGATACGAAGCAACTGCCGCCGGCAGCCTTGTAACGACTGCATAGCGCGTTCGCCTGATCCCGCGTTCCGGCCACAACCCTGACCCGGTGGAACACGCCCTTGCCGGGGATGTCGGCCCGCTGGATGTCGACATCACGCCCGCCCAGCACGCTGCTGTAGCGACTGGAGAGCGTGCGCCACGAAGCTTGTGCGCCTTCGACAGTCGGTTGCGATGCGATCTGGACATAGTAGCCACCCGGATTGGCCACAGGCGCGGCCGCAGCTGGTGCCGAAGCAACCTCTGTGGTTTGAGCCGGCGTTGCTGCAGGCGCAGCTGGTGCCGCAGCGACCTCGCCGCCCTGGGTAACCGTGCCCACCACATTGACGGGCTGGTCGGCAGGTCGGCCCTGAGGAACCGGCGCGCGGATCTGCTGGGTCGTGACAACACGCACTGGTGCAGTAGTGCCCGCATCAGGCTCTTCGGCAAGGGTTGTTTCGCCGTCAGCCGGTGCCGCGGCGGTTCCAACCGGTGCTGCAGCCACATCTGGCGCTGCCGTTTCAGTCGCGGGGGACTGCTGATTTGCTACCTGCAACGGCGCCGCAATCGGTTCGGCCTGTTCTGCAGCGGTTGTCACAGGCTGGGTTACCGGTTCCGGGGTCGGATCCTCGCGCGCAACAATCGAGCCATCGGGCTTGACGATCATGGTGCGCACCTTGCGCGGCGACACCACCGGTGCGGCTGGCGCACCTGATCCAGTGTTCGCGTCAGATGCGCCGTCTGCCGTCAGGCGTTCTTCCGATTTTACCGCGAAGTTGCCGCGGCCCTCCAGTGGCAACACATCGGGATCGAGCGTGCGCTGAACCACATCCACAGGTTCTTCTGCCGAGTTGATAAGTGCCGGTTGCCCGGGCTGCGCAGCGTTACCGTCGGCGACCCGGTCATACACCGCTTTGTCCTGATTGGGCACCGTGACTCCGCCGGGGTTCTCGGGCACCACCTTCACCGGTTCCTTGTCAGCCCGTATGATGCGGGGGCCGCCATCCACGGATCCGTCACCCGTCGACATCATGCTCCAGCCAAAGGCACCAGCTCCGGCCAGCACAGCCACGCCGAGTACGACAAGCGCCAGAAAAGGCCCGCGCGAATCATTTCTGGGGGCCGGCTCTCCAACCATGCCGGTGGCAAACTCGCCATCCAGGGGTGAGGGTTCGTGCTCTTCGCCATCAACCTCATCATAGGGCGGCGCGACATGGACATCATCGCCGCCCAACTCACGCTCAAGCGCTATATAGTCATCAGAGCTCTCATAGCCACGCCCGGCGCCCGCTTCACGGCTCCAGTCGTGAGCCATACCGGTGGCAGCACCAATGCCGCCGGCAACAACCGAGGCCGGCGCAATGCCCTCCTCGGGCCCATCGATTATGTCGGCAAATTCGCGGTCTATCTCGTCGTCAAAGTCCGGATCAACCGGCGCCGGTTCGTCATGCGCGAGATCGGGCACACCGAAATCTGCCACCGCTTCGACACTGTCTTCCGGCTCGGAAATCATCTCGGCGTCGAAAAAGAACCCCTCACCCTCCGGTTCGGCCGGTTGGCTTGTCTGGTCACTGGTCTCGAACCCGACCAGCCAGTCATCTTGCGCGGGCTCAGCCCAGTCGTCTTGTACAGATTCGCCGTTGTTTGCTCCAACGGCATAATTCGTTGGTGTTTCCGTCGGATAACCAGCCTCGACGGGCGTTACGCCGCCCGCCATTTCATATTCGGCAGCCGAATCTGAACCCGCAGCATCATGGTCGTCAACGCTGGCCAGCCCCAGAAATGCTGCCTCAATCTCGTCGCGTTCCACACCTGGCTGCGCCTCTTGCAACGCGTCGGGTTCGGGCTCTGCAAACGCCCCCCCATCACCGGCAATCGCGTCGTCCATAACAAACGGTTCCACCGTCTCAGGCGCGAGCGCGTCAGGCTCAAACGTCTGTTCAGGATCAATCTCGGCCTCGACCACTGTCTCTGCCAGAATCTGATCGAGATCGAATTCAAGATCGTCGGACTCGTCGAAAGATGCGGGAGACTCGTCGACCGGCGTTGCCAGTCCGAACATGTCCTCGAGTTCCTCGTCCAGTTCTTCCGAAACACTGTCCTCGATGCCGCTTTCGTTCCAGTCAGAATCCGCAATTGGCACGGGCACCCCAGCGTCATCGGCAATATCGGCGAGCAGTTCTTCGGCGGCCTCATCGAACACAAAATCGTTGTCGTCCGGTGCGCTCTCATCCCAAGTTGAAACCTCGGCCGCTTGAATCGCAGGCTCAGGGGTATACCCGGCAATCGGCTGCGGGGCTTCGTCCGCATCGGGCACATCCGACAGGGCAACCTGATGCTCGAACACGTCAAGTTCAGCCGAGAGATAATCCTCAAAATCGACCGCGCCGTCATCCATATCGGCGTCAATCGCCGGCTCTGATGGCGTGGCCGGGTCAGCTTGCGTGTCACTCGTATAGTATGTTGGCGCCTCAAGCCCACCGCGGTCCTGCTCGGCTGCCTCCATCACCGAAGTGACATCCTCTATCGGCTGGATATCGGCAAAGTCGACCGCGTCGGCGTCGTCGACGGGCAGTTCCGCGTCAAGGTCAAACGCTGCAGCCAGTTCCGGGCCAAGGTCGTCGACTTCAAAGACTTGAGAATCCATCGATTCCGGCACGTCGGCCGGAACCGGCTGATTATCGCTGCTGCTCGCGGAATGCGCCGGCAATTCAAACCGGTACATGTCGGCCAGAACCGCATCATCATCAACATCAGAAGTAGACACCGCGGGGGCTGGACCGAAATCACGGGAAATGATCTGCCCCAGTTCGTCGGTGCCTGCTTCAGCCTGACCGGCAGCATCAACATCCGTGTGTGCCGCAACGGTCGTGTCATGGGGGGACGTCTCGTCCGGTTCGCTTTGCCAGTCCGCATCCAGTTCAGGTGCTTCCCAGACACCAAAAACGGCCTCATCAGTAGCATCGACTGTTTCGGCAACTCCGTCCGCACCGTCAAGATCCGACAAAAGCTCAGTTTCGAGATCTAACTCGTCAGCAACGTCCTGCTGCAGCTCGATACCGGCCCCGTCATCATGATCAACTACTGCGTCGGGCTTGTTGCCAAGCCAAGCGTCGGCCAGCACGGAATCATCGTCAAATGGATCAGCTTGATCTTCTGCGGAAAAGACAGGGAGAATAGCGTCAACGCCGTCATTCCCGACCTCTTCGGGGACCAGGCTTTCGTCGGCCTCCCGCTGGTGCACACCTTCGGCCTGGTCATCAGCCTCGTCAGCCGGCAACACGTCAAGCTCGCGCATCAATTCTGCTTCGAGGTCGAAGGCGCTAGGCACCGGTTCGTTATCCGCGGCGAGCGGCACAGTCTTTTCGACAGGCCGCTCATAGCCGATAATCCGGGCGAGTTCCGCCAGCGGATCGTCGACTTCGACATCCGGCTCTTGAGTCCGGGTGTTGCTATCCAATTGATCTACCATGCGTCACTCACATACTCTTGCGTAATTCACTGCCAGAGTATTGTGGGTAAAAGGTGACGATTAACGCATTTCCTCAGGGGCATCAGTTCCCGTAATCATGAGACCTGACTTCAACACCGAAGCAACTGCGTACACCAAACCCATTCTGGCAATTGTGGATTGTCGGTTTTTATCATTAACAAACCGCAAACCTGGCTCATCACGGCCCTTGTTCCAGTGACCATGCAGCAGACTTGCAAGGTCATAGAGGTAAAACGCCACCCTGTGCGGCTCCTGACCGGCAGCGGCTGCCTCGATCATTCTGGGATATTCGCCAAGCTTGGCAATCAGCGCCAGTTCACTTTCATGGTTCAGATCGGAAAGATCGGCCGCAGCCAGTGTCGCCGGTGACAGATCGATATCGGGAAACACTTCCCGGGCCTGCCGCATCACCGATGCGCAGCGAGCATGAGCATATTGAACGTAGAAGACCGGGTTATCTCTCGATTGCTCGGTCACCTTGGCAAAATCGAAATCCAGCGTTTCCGAACTCTTCCGGTACAGCATCATGAAGCGCACCGAATCGACGCCGACTTCATCGACCACGTCCCGCAGGGTGACGAAATCGCCTGAGCGCTTCGACATCCGCACCGGTTCGCCGTTACGGTAGATCTTGACCAACTGGCACAACAGCACCGTCAGCTTGGCTTCTCCCGCCGAAACCGCCTTGGCGACCGCCTCCAGCCGCTTGATGTAGCCGCCATGATCGGCGCCAAGCACATAGATCATCTCCTTGAAGCCACGTTCGAACTTGTCGCGGAAATAGGCCACATCGGCTGCGAAATAAGTGTAGCTGCCGTCGGACTTGATCAGCGGCCGGTCGATATCGTCACCAACATCGGTCGAGCGGAACAGCGTCTGTTCCCGATCTTCCCATTCTTCCGGCAACTGCCCCTTCGGAGGCGGCAGCTTGCCTTTGTAGACATGTCCCTTGAAGGTCAGGTCATTGATTGCGTGGCGAATTTTCTCGGCGCCATTGGCGTGCAGACTGCGTTCGGAAAAGAACACGTCATGCTCGACATTGAGTGCCTTCAGGTCAGCGCGGATCATCGCCATCATCGCGTCGATGGTCCGAGGACGGATCAGCGCCATCAATTCGTCTTCGGGCATCTTGGTCAAAGATGCACCAAACTCATCCGCCAGCGCCTGCCCCACCGGCACCAGGTAATCACCCGGATAAAGCCCCGCCGGGATCTCGCCGATCGTCTCGCCGAGCGCTTCGCGGTATCTCAGATAGACTGACTTGGCGAGCACATCGATCTGCGAACCGGCGTCGTTGATGTAGTATTCCTTGGTTACGTCGTAACCAGCAAAACTCATCAGATTGGCCAGCGCATCACCGACAACCGCGCCGCGGCAATGGCCCACATGCATCGGTCCGGTCGGATTGGCCGAAACATATTCGACATTGACCTTGGTTCCCGCACCGAGATTAGAGCGCCCGAAATCGACGCCGTCACCAAGCACCGTGACGACCAATCCCTGCCAGAACCGCGCGGTCAGCCGGAAATTCAAAAAACCCGGTCCGGCCACCGCCGTCTCGGCAACATCACCGTCATCGGCAAATCGGGCAGCGATCATTTCCGCCAGAACCCGCGGATTCATCCCCAGCGGCTTGGCCAGCACCATCGCCGCGTTTGTCGAGATATCGCCGTGGGCAGGATCGCGCGGCGGTTCGACGGCGAGCCGGGAAAAGTCCAGGGCCACGCCCTTTTCCTTAACGACATCAAGCGCTTCAACGGCCTGTTTGATTCTCTGTTCGAAGTCCTTGAACACATTCATGACATTAGTCCGGATAAGGCGGGAAAGGGACGCGCGAGGGCTGGCGGGCAATTGACCGCTGCCTATCGCAATTCAGGGGTATGGTCAAACAAACGCCGGTGTGCGGCAATTGCATAGGTGTCGGTCATGCCCGACAGGTAATCGCTCACCCGTTGCATGCGCAACGCCGGCGACAGATCCTCAAATCCAGCATGGCTGTATTTGTCGCCCATCGCGCCGGGATTGGCAATGAAGGCCGAAAACAGATCGTTGACGATCCGGGTAGCGCTTTCGCGAACCCGCATCACTTCCGGATGCCGGTAGAGATGGGCATAGAGAAATGCCTTGGTCTCGCGGTCGGCGGCAGCGAATTCCTCGGAAAAATGCGCCATTGTCTGACCCGCATGGCGGACATCATCAGCCGATTCCGGCTTGATCCGGGCAATGTTGGCCTGGGTTACGGCGATTACGTCTTCGACCATGGCGGTGATCTGCCTGCGCATGACCTCGTTGATCAGCCGCGGTTCCTCGAGATCGGGATAACGCCCGCGAACCTCCGACAACAGCCGCGCGATCAACGGCAATTCCTCAAGCATTTCGAGCGTGATCAGGCCCGAGCGCAGCCCGTCGTCAATATCATGGGTATTATAGGCAATGTCATCGGCAATGGCTGCCGCCTGTGCTTCGAGGCCGGAGTGCGATCCGAGCCACAGATCATGCGACGCATTGTAGGTCAGTATCGGCTCGGGAACCGGCGCCGCATCTGGCCCCACCAGAGGCCCGTTGTGCTTGACCAGTCCCTCAAGCGTCTCCCAGGTCAGGTTGAGGCCGTCAAAATCGGCATACCGCCGCTCCAGCGCAGTGACGATCCTGAGCGACTGGGCATTGTGATCAAACCCACCTGCCCCGCTGAGCAATTCGGCCAGTGCCTCTTCGCCGGTATGACCGAACGGTGTGTGGCCAAAATCATGCACCAGCGCCACGCCCTCGGCCAGGTCCTCGTCAAGCTTGAGCGCTCTCGCCAACGCCCTGGCGATCTGCGCCACTTCTATCGTGTGGGTGAGCCGCGTGCGGTAGTGATCGCCCTCATGGGCAACGAACACCTGGGTCTTGTGCTTGAGCCGTCTGAACGCGGTAGTATGGACTATGCGGTCGCGGTCGCGCTGGAATTCGGATCGCGTCGGGCTTACCGGTTCGGAAAACAGCCGTCCGCGGCTTGCCCATGGATCGGCCGCCCAAGGCGCACGCGCGCCGGTCCCAAAACCAAGCTGTGTTCTGTCGTATTCCATGCCTACCCCGTCACCAGGCTCCGCCCTGCGGCATTGCAGGCCAAACCTGACATGATTAGCCCCGACTCGCCGTGTCCAAGCATTGACGTCGGGCCACGGCCTTCATACCTATAGAGCAAGTGATTTGAAACACGTCTCTTCCGGACCTTGACCCCGGCAAGGAGGTTATATGACTGACACCATATCGGTAACACTGTCGCAGTCGGCGGCAAACCGCATCAAGCAAATCGTCTCCGCCGAAAAAGGAAAATCCGCGCTCCGCGTTTCGGTCGAAGGCGGAGGCTGCTCCGGCTTTTCCTACAAGTTCGACCTCGACGACCAGCCTGGCGAAGATGACGTTGTGCTTGAACGCGACGACGCACGGGTGCTCATCGACCAGGTTTCGCTGGTTTACATGGCCGGATCGGAGATCGATTTTGTCGATGATCTGATGGGCCAGGCATTCCAGATCAAAAACCCCAACGCTGTTGCCTCGTGCGGCTGCGGCACCAGTTTTTCGGTCTAGATACCGACCTGCCATCATTGGCCGCAGTTAAAGGACCCGCGTCTTGAAAATCGCCACCTGGAACATCAATGGCGTCAAGGCGCGGCTCGGAAACCTGCAGGCCTGGCTTCGCGAAAGCGATCCCGACATCGCCTGCCTGCAGGAGGTCAAGTCCGTCGATGAGGGCTTCCCCCGGCTGGAGATCGAGGCATTGGGCTATCACGTTGAAACCCACGGCCAGAAGGGCTTTAACGGAGTGGCGATCCTCTCCAAGCAAAGTCCCGACGAGGTCAATCGCGGGCTACCCGGCGATGACGAAGATGTGCAGGCGCGGTTCATCGAAGCGGTATTTTCGACCAAGAACGGCGTCCTCCGCGTGGTCTCGCTCTACCTGCCCAACGGCAACCCGGTCGACACGCCAAAATTTCCCTACAAGCTGGGCTGGATGGAGCGGCTTCATGCGTTTGCCGCCGACCGACTGGCCCTTGAGGAACCATTGGTGCTCGCCGGCGATTACAACGTCATCCCCGAGCCTGTTGATTGCTACGATCCGAAGGTGTGGGAAGGCGATGCCCTGTTCCGGCCCGAAAGCCGCAGCGCCTTCCGCAGGCTTGAAAATCTCGGCTTTACCGACGCCTTGCGCGCCGTCAACGACCAGCCGGAAACCTACACCTTTTGGGATTACCAGGCCGGCGCATGGCCAAAAAACAACGGAATCCGCATCGATCACCTGATGCTTTCGCCGGAAGCCGCCGTGCTGTTGCAATCGGCCAATGTCGAAAAACACGTCCGCGGCTGGGAAAAACCTTCCGACCACGTTCCGGTGGCAATCTCGCTGAGCGTCTGAGAAGCCACGCGATCTGCACAAGACCGGGCGCCGCCTGACAGTGACCAACCAGATTCCATGAATTTGAGGGGGAGCTGAGGGCCCTCCCGTGCGTCAAAACGGTGGGTCATGTGCTGCCCGGACCCTGCCGTGAGTAGAAGGGCCTGCGCCTTGCAAACTTGCCAAAAAGCCGCTTCGGGCGCATCATTTCGCCATGAGACGCGCGCTATACCGGCAATTGCTGACAGGCATAGGTCTTCTGACCGTGCTGGGCTTCGTCGCGCCACAGGCCTTTGCTGGCCAGGATTGCGAATGTCTTGGCAACGGCAAAAGGATCAAGGAAGGCAAAATTGTCTGCCTGCAGATTGGCTCATCCACGCGCTACTTGGCGCGCTGCGAGCGCAATCTCAACAACACCAGTTGGAAGAAACTATCCGACGGCTGTCCGGTGGCGCAAATATCGCCTTGGGCCGGCGCCGCTCCCCCACCCGGCTGAAACCCAAACACAGAATCACCGAAGCTGCCGCGCTTAACGTCAGACTTAACAGCGGGATATTGGATGCCTGATCAGTTCAGGCCCTTGGCCAGCATGTCCTGGGCCAGCGCCACCGCCGTGCGGCGATCAGCTTCGCCGGCGAGCGAAAACGCCCGTTCCTGCAAGCCCTGAATCCAGGGCTTGTCGGCTGGCGCCGAACGCTCAAGCGCCGTGGTCATGAATGCCAGCCCGCGCACGACCTGACCTTCTTCGAACACCACG
>Ga0209344_10005679_pt1 | contig 10642 bp, 12 predicted proteins | sample Cruoilmetagenom6_FD_187293 | JGI IMG/M metagenome (GOLD analysis project Ga0209344, IMG submission 187293) | Oil polluted marine microbial communities from Coal Oil Point, Santa Barbara, California, USA - Santa Barbara Oil Seep Sample 6 (SPAdes)... | ecosystem: Environmental > Aquatic > Marine...
TAGAGCATTTCACCCAAGTGAAAGCGGCCTGGACGCCGGGGCCGTGGAAAGTGCGTAGATTTAAAGAAATTTAAAATCAGCCTAGCGTTTTTTGGTTCGTTTTTTGGGCGATGCAAAAAATGAACAGAACACAAAAATGAGATAGTAAATTATTTTTTTTCTAATTCACACACAACTTTTGGGATTGATCCTTTGAAACCCCGCCAAAAAGGCGGGGTTTATTTTACTATTCAGATTCAAGGAGCCTGTGGTTTTTAAAGACGGGTCCACAAACAAAAATAAGAGGGCTATCTAGCCCTCTTTACATTAGTTATCCCAAGAATATTGGACTACTCTTCCTCCCCACCTACAGCTCCAACTGCCAGGGCTTCTTCGTTTTCAAAAGCATCCAAGGCTTCCAAATCTTCATTAAGTTCGTTGGATTCCGAAGTTGAAGCCTTTAGGGCATTGAACTTTTCCAATTGGTCCATATCCCCTTCTTCGCCTGAAAAATAGGGAAATACATCCATGATCGGAGATTCCGATATTACAGGAATAGTGTAATCGCCCATGGTACCTTTCATGGCCTGTATGGTATTGTCATAGGCCTCCTTTACATCATTGGCCTGTACCAATAAATAAGTATTGGTTTTTTTTTCCTTACCACTATTCTCGTCAAAGGCAATTAAAGCCACTTTTGATTTAAACCATCGATCGGAATTCTCAAAAGGATGCACCTCCGAAAAATTCGCGACTTTTATATTGGTGATCAAGAATTCTTCACTGGTATAGGCGGCCATCTCTTCATTTATTCTGCTCTCCGCTTCGGTATAGGATATCGCATCCAACAAATAAGTTTCCGTTGTTACTTTCTGTTCCCCAGTTTCATGTGTTTTTCTATATTTTACCTTGCACTCGTACCAAGTCTGACTCATATCTATATATTTTTAAGGACGCCAAAAATAGGTCTTAATAAAAAAATATCCCTCCATTTGGGAAATAGATATTCACAATTTACGATTGTGGAAAAAATAGCAATCCTGATTGTAGGCAGTTGATTTTTGGTCGGATTGATAGGTATGTTACCTAATTCCCCGAAGTCCAATAATTTATAACATAGGATTATAAAATATATGGTCTAAAATTAATTCTGAGGTGTTAAACGGTCCATTTCAATACGGAGTAGCACTCTAGCAAAAAACCTTCTATAGGCTATCCAGGTCGAATGAATAAATATTGCCCAAATCATCAGAAAAAAATATCAATTTTGGTCTGTTGGATAAGAAACTGGCCTTACTGGATGTAACATCACCGTTTTTCCCCTTTATTTTGGTCTCTAATTGGATGAGTTCCCGAAACTCCCAGCCATCTTTCCTTCTTTTTATTTCATTGACAGAAATAAAATATCGATTGTTCTCCCGATCTTTAACCGCATGTACCTCAAATATTTCTCCCGATTCAACATGGTTGATAATAGGTCGTGATGGACTTCTTTGTGCGGTGAGAATCTCGTACGGAATATTGGTCCACCTTCCCTCCTTGTCCCTCATTCGCAATACAAATTGGGGCTGGCCAATTTGGTCCACACTGTTCTTGGAAACCAAGGCCATTTCTCCGTTCCCAAATATTGTAGCATTTAAATGATCGTCTGCATTATTATCGCCCTGCTGAACAATTATGGGCGCCGACCAATGTGCAGGCCCTTCCCCATCCCGGTGGATTCGCTCCATAATGGATTGGGTATTTTGGTCGGACCAAATAACGGATACCTTGTCTTTCAATCCTACTATTAGGGAAATATCGTCTCTGTTGATGTTGTCTGCCAATTCAATGGGTTCCGACCAGTCCTTACCGTTATAGGAATGCCAAACCATAATTTTCTGGTTCACATCCGCACAAACCCAATATTGATTTTTCGAATCTCGGGTTATGGTAGCCGTCTCAAGGGATTGGCAGTCCTGGGGAATGGGCAGGGATTCCTTCCATTGATGTTCGTATTGTTTGTTTTGGTGGGAATAGGTTATCTGAACTACATTCAATGCACATTCCCCGACCAAAACTATATGCGCCTCATCACCTGAGCTATACACATCGGCCCTACTCGGCAAATTTTGCCAAGCTTTATTAACTTCAAATTGACTCGCCCAAACAGTAGTTTCCTTTTTCAATAATTTGGGGCCATCCCCGTCCCCTACTATCAACCAATGCCCATATTGGTTTGTCCATGATTTGGACTGGGGTTTATCTGCCGTAGCGTCCCCATAATTTACATGAAAAATGGGTTCCAAATAAAGTTCCCCGGTATTGGTTTCTTGGGCAAACACCCCATATCCGCAGATCATTATACAGAAAAATGGAGAAAAAGAAAGTAAAATGCTTTTTAATTTCATACTGCAGGTAACTATACTGCCAAGTTAATCTAATATGTTTATAGGTAGAATGAAAGGAAGGTTAGCTATATATTAATAATTTGAAACTACTCATCACCTATAAAAGTATATACCAATGTGGCAGAAGGTTAATTATGTAGCCTCCTATCTTGATCAACTTTTGACTCAATTTTTATATCATCAATAATAGGTAAAATTTACCCTTAGTGCAACTAAACTATATGAACTATAAGAACATTGATATTTTTCCAATATTTTAAAATACACCAAGGGTTTCTAATTTAAATGATTTCCAGCTTATAAAACTCCTCTAATTGGGTATTACAGCTGAAGTTGACTTCCAAATCCTTGACAATTCCCGTTCCAACACCATAAACCCATCCATGCAGGTAAAGATCCTGCTTTCTTTCCCATGCATTTTGAACAATTGAAGTTTTCGCCAGATTGTATACCTGTTCCATAGCGTTGTATTCAACAAAGCGTTCAAAGAGTTCCTCTTCCCCCTTTATTACTCCCAATGCAACTTGGTGGTGTCTGTAAACATCCCTGATATGACGAATCCAATTATCTGCAAGACCATATGACTTACTGCCCATAGCGGCCTTTACACCCCCACAACCGTAATGTCCACAAACAATTATGTGTTTTATCTTAAGTACGTTGACCGCATAGTCCAGGACGCTGAGCATATTCATGTCGGAATGTACCACCATATTGGCAATGTTTCTATGCACAAAAACCTCTCCTGGTTTGGCCCCGATAATCTCATTGGCAGGTACCCGACTGTCCGAACATCCAATCCATAACAAAGGGGGTTGCTGTCCCTTTTCCAGTTTTTTAAAAAATTCCGGGTCACTATCCAACTTGGATTGCACCCACTTACTATTATTCTCGATCAAGCTTTTATAAAATTCTGTTTTCATGTTGTTTTCTTTTTGCTATTAATGGCCTAATTGAAATACCTGATGTCCGAAATATTTCCTAAAACTTTCAGGATTATCCAAGGTTTCCTTTTCTGCAATCATTTTAATATTGATGTTATTGTTCTTCGCCTTTATAGAAAATTCATCCAAGTACTCCAAGATATCGTAGTCTAGAATTTTGGTCTTTCTAAAATCCAGTTCCAGGTAGGAATCCTTTTCCAAAGCATCCAACTCCTTCATGATAGGCCCTTTATTTATAAAGGTTACCTCCTCGGCAAAGTTGATATGAAATAAATTTTCTTTCCCTTGATATTCTTTTAGGAGCACGTGATGTGAATTGTAGTAAGACTTTAAAAGCACAACGATCAACCCAATGGTCAACCCTATTAGAATACCCTTCAACAAGTCGGTGGCCACAATGCCTATTACCGTTACAATAAAGGGAATGAATTGGGCCCTACCCAATCTATACATCTGTACAAAGGACTTGGGGTTGGCCAGTTTATAACCTATTACCAAAAGAACACTGGCCAAAACAGCCTGGGGAATGAGGTTGAGCAAGGTAGGTATGGCAATGACACTTAGCAAGATCAGGAATCCATGTAAAATAGCGGAGAGTTTGGACATTGCCCCACTCATCACGTTCGCCGTACTACGAACAACCACTTGTGTTATTGGTATACCACCGATCAAACCTGAAATACTGTTTCCAATTCCCTGGGCAATCAATTCCCTGTTCGTAGGTGTCTGTCTCTTATAGGGATCCAATTTGTCCGTGGCCTCCACACTCAATAAAGTCTCAAGACTTGCTACAATGGCGATGGTAAAGGCAATTACATAAACCGATCCATTGGCCAGGGAGGAAAAGTCAGGTAGTGTAAACTGTCCCATAAAAGACGAAAAATCCTTAGGAACGGGTACACTTACCAACTGACTTTCATGCAGGGTCAAGAAACCTGATTTCCCAACAGTAACATAGAGGATTATTCCAACTATTACCGCAATAAGCGGGGCAGGAATTAACTTGAACATTTTATTTTTTTTAGCCAAGACTTCATCCCAAACCAATAGTATGCCCAATGATACCAAAGTAATCAATATGGCTCCAGGGGTAAATTGATCATGAAGTCCACTTAAATTGATTCTATCGGTGTTGACATCGCCACTAAATCCTAAAGCCAATGGAATCTGTTGTATAAAAATCATGATTCCTATTGCGCTAAGCATTCCCTTTATTACTGCCGAAGGGAAATAATAGCCAATTACACCAGCACGAAAAATACCTAGTAGAATTTGGATGATCCCTGCCAAAATTACGGCAGTAAGAAAAAGTTCATAGCTGCCCAATTCGGTTATGGCGTTTAAGACAATTACCACCAGCCCTGCGGCCGGTCCGCTGACCCCTATGGCGGAACCTGATAGGTAACCTACCAGTACCCCGCCAATCAGACCGGCAATAAGACCTGCAAACGGGGGTGCCCCACTGGCCAGGGCCACACCCAAACATAAAGGCAATGCTACAAAGAAAACTACTAGACTTGATGGCAAGTCTTTTTTCCAGTGTTTAAATAAATTCATGGAAATATAAGATTAGAAAATAAAGGTATATAGACCCGTCCTGTATAGTTAACATGCGGATGGTCCTATATGATTAATAATTAACGATAGGCTGTTACCATAACTTTTATGTTTTATGGTAAGCGTAAAATAGATTATTAACCTATATGCTCCGGTGGAGGGGTTGGCTGGGAAATTCCAATAATTTGGATTTCCATATTGGAACTCGTTCGTATCTCAAACCTATTGCTTCTGAAGAGATACTTGGTCAGAAGCATTTGTTTATTGGGAAGACTAAAATCAATTACTTCCTCATCCAGATCGGATTCGGATCCATCCTGATTATCCTGCTGTTCCAACTCAAAGACCACAATGGTATCAGCGGAATATTTTGATACAATCCCATGAACCAGTCCCAACATAAAAACGAGGGACAAAAAGCTTGAAAAAACATGTTTTGAATGGATTATCAATTTTATTGAAAAAATTTAATTTTATTAAAAAATTCACAGTAAATGTATAATTATGTAAAATATAATACATCAAAATACTGTTAAATGGAATGTTAATTGAATTATTCATAAAATTAAGTTTACATTTTGAGCATACTTGAATTATTTAAATATATAAAGTCTGAATTCTATAATTTTTAACTCGCAAAAGAGCAATCCAATAATAAACTATCGGAATTAATTAAAAGACTCTATATAGCAATCCATATATTAGGGAAACCAAGCTAAGGAAGTGACGAATGTGCATAGTAATGAAAATCCAAACTCTAAAATCTTAATTAAAAGTAAAGGGACCTTTTTCCAATAGACAAATAATATTGGATTAATGTGACAAAAGTCACATTTCCATTTAAAGTCCAATCGTATATTTGCGATAAGCAATAGATTATACGGGATAGGCCTTAAGCTACTACTAACAGAATTAATAAGTTTAAGAAAGCAGACACCAAAATATTGTCATTATCAATAACTATTTATTGACTAATTGTTAGGGAACAACAAAACATTGGAGTTAGAGAAATGAAAAGAAGTTTAGAACATATAGAATACAAGGAAGACACGGAAGCTTTGGCAAAATTTGCTAAAGCCTTAGGGCATCCAACACGTATTGCCATTTTAAAGCATCTTGAAAACCAATCCTGTTGTTTCACAGGCGATTTGGTCGATGTATTTCCTTTGGCGCAATCTACCGTTTCCCAACATCTAAAGGAATTGAAAAATGCCGGTCTTATTCAAGGAGAATTAAAGCCGCCCAAAATAAAGTACTGTATCGATCAGGAAAATTGGAACATTGCAAAATCGTTGTTTCAGAAATTTTTCGATTGATATTTTTCAACAATCCCATCGTCTATAGGCGATAAACTAAAATTAGTATTATGAGCAAAGTAATTAAAATATTGGGGACTGGTTGTCCCAAATGCCAGTCCATGACCGGAGTAGTCCAAAAGGTGATCTCCGAAAACAACATTGATGCTACTATTGAGAAAGTTGAGGACATCATGGAAATAATGAAGTACAATGTAATGACAACACCGGCATTGGTCATAGATGATGTTATTACCATTAAAGGCCGGGTACCATCAAAAGATGAGGTACTGGCACTATTAAACTAATTATAATGAGTTTTATGAATTATCAAATCAAGGCATCATCCATTTCAAATCAGGATGCCGTTGTTCATATTAAGGAATCCAATATAGATTTTGGAACAACTCCAAATACTGCTGAAATCTTGCCCAATCCCGCCGAATTATTATTGGGGTCATTTGCTGCCTGTATATTGAAAAATGTGGAACGTTTTTCCGGTATGATGAATTTTAGTTTTACGAAAGCCACTCTTGAGGTCAATGCTACACGACTTGAAAATCCACCAAGGATGGACAATATCGTTTGCAATTTAACCATCTATAGCAACGATAAAAGATTGAATACAGATTTACTTAAAAAGAACCTTGAAAAGTTTGGCACTATCTACAATACCTTAAAACTTTCTTGCACAATTTTAGGAACTATAGACATTATTGAACATGTTTGATTGGTTACAACATTTTGCCGATTGGCTTATATATACTCTTTTTAAGGTTGGGGCAGAAACCCATTTGGGAACTGCCCTGAATTTCTTTGTGTATGATACCCTCAAAATTCTTATTCTCCTATTTTTTGTTGTTTTTATTATGGGAATAGTGAATGCTTATTTTCCTATAGAACGACTAAAAGACTATTTGAATAAAAAGAAACTTTACGGTTTGGAATACTTTTTTTCTTCCGTATTTGGTGCAATAACTCCTTTTTGCTCCTGCTCTTCGGTACCACTGTTTATTGGATTTGTACAAGGAGGAATTCCCTTAGGTGTCACCTTCTCTTTTTTGATCACCTCTCCTTTAGTGAATGAAGTTGCCATGGCCATGTTTCTTGGTATGTTTGGCGTAAAAGCTACCCTGATTTATGCTATTTCAGGTATTGTTTTAGGTACTATTGGTGGTTGGCTACTTGGCAAATTTAACTTGGAACCTTTACTTTCGGATTGGGTAAAAAAGATACTTGAAAATAAAATGCAACATGGCGAATACGAAGGGGCAAAACAAACTTTCTACCAACGACTGCCTGAAATTTCACGTGGTGCCTGGGATATTGTAAAAGGTGTGCTTCTTTATGTGGTTATCGGGATTGCAATCGGTGCCGCAATGCACGGCTATGTTCCGGAAAACTTTTTTAATACCTATTTGGGAGGTGGCCAATGGTGGACTGTTCCCCTTGCTGTACTTGTTGCAGTACCCATGTATGCCAATGCCGCCGGAATTGTTCCTATCATTCAGGTCTTTGTAGCCAAAGGGGTACCGCTGGGCACTGCCATCGCCTTTATGATGGCAACGGTAGGCTTATCCATTCCAGAAGCTACTTTGCTTAACAAAGTAATGTCCCTAAAGTTAATTGCCATCTTTTTTGGGATTGTGACAGTCTGCATCATCATTTCAGGATATCTTTTTAATCTTATTTTATAACCAAGTGTAAATACCCATGAAAAAACTAGTTTTAATCTTGGTATCAATTGCCTTTTCATTTCAAAGCTCAATAGCGCAAAACACTCCAAAAGTTCATACAAAAGGAGCAATGAAAGATATGGGGACCACCTATCCCCTTGAGATCTGGCTGGATACCCTGCCCGATAAATCCAATTTGTTCGCAATGGGTCCCTACGATAAAATGAAGGGCGAGATAACTGTTTTTGATGGTAAGCCCTTCTTTGCCACAGCATTTGTCAAGGACAAGGGCGTGGTTAGTCAAAGTTGGGATATTCGTTCTCCTTTTTTCGTCTATAGCAATGTAAAGGACTGGGAAGAATTTCATTTAGATGGCCCCATAAATAGTACTCAGGAAATACAGGAAAAAGTGGCTGCATTGGCAATAAGTAAAGGTTATGATTTAAAAGAACCATTTGCTTTTCGGATTGCAGGGAAATTTAACCAAATCACCGCTCATATCGTTACGCCCAGAAGCCCAAAAATTGAAGGCTATAGACCCGATGTAAAATCCCAAAAGTTTTTTTTGGAAAACAATAATGGTGAATTATTGGGTTTCTATTCGGAACAGCATCAGGGAATATTCACAGGGTCAAACAGTTTTGTACATATACACTTTTTGAAGAACGACCAGACTTTTATGGGACATTTGGATGAAATTACCACGGGCACCCAATCCTATAAACTCTACCTTCCCAAAAAACACGCCTTGGTTAAAACTGTTATGCAGGTCAATGACACCGATTTTTCAAAAGGACGTTTAGGGAATATTCAAAATATAGATTTGGATGACTTGGTTAAATTTCATGGTCATCTTTGTGATGGACTGGTGGTAGGGCATCTTGCTTTGCAACGGGCAATGAATGATTTATATCCAAATGGTACAGTAGACCGAACCAATACCCGAATCGTCAGTAAAGCTTCTCCCTGCCTTACCGATGCTGCAATATATATAACAGGAGGTAGATATCAATTCAATACATTCTACATATCCAATAATATGGATGCTTTGTTTACGGTTCAACGTATGGATACCCAAAGAGCCGTAGCCGTACAAATGAAAAAAGGCCTGAAACCGATGGAGATTGACCAACTCGGAGCCCTGGCGGTAAAAGGGGAATTGTCTGCCTGCGATTTGGATATCTTAAAAGGAATGGAAGATAATTTTACCGAATTACTACTTTCCACCGATCCAAAAGATAATTTCACCATATCGGAAATTACCGATTTTATATGGAGCCCTGTCTTAAAGAACGATTACATAAAAACAGATATTCTAAATAAAAACAAAACTAAATGTCAGTAACAAACCCCGAAAAAAGCCCTGCCCTTATTTAAGGAACCTACCCATAGGTGTGGGTATTGGGCCTTAAATTCCAATAAAAAGGAGGGGTGCCTTCAATTATCGCATTTCAATGTACCTGCGACTTATAATATATAGATCCAACGAATAATAAGGTCTAGTCCCACATGCCTATTCGTAAATATACAATTGGGAAGGTCTTAAATAAAAACAAAATATTTATTTTTGGAAAAGTACCAACCCGAATAGTAGTACCACCCTTTGTCCTAATATACCAAAGTGGAACCTACTATTCAATTATCCGAATAAAAGATGCAGAATAGATCTCCTTTTATATTTTATTTAGCCCTGTTACTTTTACAAACAAGTTTGACTTTTGGACAAAAGAATGAACCCACAACTGGACCCGTTTTCAACGATGTTGGTGCTGTATTCTCCATTGCTGATTTGGATTTCCTGCCCGATACATCGAAGGACTTAAAGGCAATTTTTGACATCGACAGAAAGCAAAAAGACCCAAGTACTAGCAATCCTATCATCTCTAGTCTGCACCGCTATTACAATATGCATGTGCGATACGGAGTCCCCAAGGACAAGATTCACTTAGCTCTTGTATTACACGGAAGCTCCACCAAAGATGCACTGTCCCCGACTGTTTACAAAGAAAAATTCAATACGGACAACCCTAATAGGAATTTAATAAAAACACTTTCCGAAATTAGCGTAGATGTTTATTTATGCGGTCAATCAATGTCTTCTATGGGCTATAGCAAAGAGGATCTACTACCTGAAGTAAAAGTTGCACTATCCGCTATGACAGTCTTAACCGCATATCAAATGAATAATTATGCCCTGATTAAATTTTAGACCATCGCATAGCGCTACTTAAACTGTCTTGGAATACATGTTAGGAAAACCGTCAAAAGAAATCAAAAATATTGCAAAGCGCCTTTCCACAATTTCAGGGATAGGAATGCATTAATTTCATTACTTTTATTGGAGACTATTAGTCTGTCCCACATTATATTAACACGGAACAAGATATTTAAATTCCTATGAAAAAAATTGCCCAAATTTTGTTCCTTCTCTTGTTTTCAATATCATGGCACCCAGGAATTGCACAAAACAAAACCCCCATCCCCCATTACACTTATAAAAAAGGAGACCCCAATGGAATTGGAAAATGGTATATGGGAAGGGAAATTGCATATGTAATGGGATATCAGGGCATACAATGGTTAGATCGTCCCGAGCGTGAAGTAGAAGAAAACACCACTACCCTATTACGTAATATGGCTATTGAACCGGAAGATAATATTGCCGACATAGGTGCTGGTTCCGGCTACCATGTTTTTAAGATGGCCAAATTGTCCAGGTCTGGGCTTGTCTACGCTGTTGATATTCAGGAAGAAATGCTGGAAGAGATCAAGAGTCGCAAAGAACGGGACCAAATTAAAAA
>Ga0209344_10005681_pt1 | contig 10636 bp, 9 predicted proteins | sample Cruoilmetagenom6_FD_187293 | JGI IMG/M metagenome (GOLD analysis project Ga0209344, IMG submission 187293) | Oil polluted marine microbial communities from Coal Oil Point, Santa Barbara, California, USA - Santa Barbara Oil Seep Sample 6 (SPAdes)... | ecosystem: Environmental > Aquatic > Marine >...
TTCCCTATGCCATTGCTCCCGATGAACAGACCCATGTGCCTATGGTTTGGTGGCTTTCCAACTCATTTTCAAAGCAGCGAGGACTCGATACGGAGTGCTTACGCCAAGTCTCTGATCAAGCCGCTTCCCACGATAACTTATTTCACAGCGTGCTGGGGTTGCTTGGCGTAGCAACGGACGTATATCAGCAGGCAGAAGATATTAGCCAAACGTGCCGGAGCCTCGCCAATTAATGAATGCTTAAGTGATCGTTAAGTATTCCATGTCAAGCTGCTCTCCACTCTGCTCAACTATCCTGGTGTATGCACATGGTTTTATCGCATCTATTGGACTCCAACCAAGGTTTTTGGAGACGGCTACTACCCAAAAAAATGGCAACCGCGGAGGACTTGGTAGGCGGTGTCAATACCTCTATTCATTCTGCTAAATGGCTTTCCTTTAGAGCCAGCGTTGTTTTAATTACTTTACTAGCAACTCTGCTGTGGTTAACAGGAATAGAAAAAATCGAAATCACCATCGCCGTATTAAGTGTTACGTCAAATGGTATATCACAGTTAATTGAACGCTATTATTCTGTCACCGCATTGAAAATGGTTGAAAATGATTTGATCGAAACGCTAGACGCATTGGGAGCTGCAGGAGTTGGAACATTAATAATTTTATATTTATTGGGTTAGTATCCATACATTTAACACTGATGAGGTTATTCATTTATTGATGCAGCTAGAAAATAAAAAGAATTATGAAGCATGGTTATCCTATGTCATCATCCACAGCTCATTTTGGTATCGGTCGACTTATTTAAGCCTCATGGACTCCCTTGGTGCCCATGAGGCCATCCTTGTTTTTTAATTATTCCAAATTTGCAAAGCTAGCTGTGTATATTCTTTTGTACTGTGCTGGTTAGACCCGTCTAACTTTTACTGGTAAGCCCTGGCGCACGCTGGCTCCACTGATTGGCTCTAGCCAAGTGCCATCTACTTTCCGTGTGGGGTCTTGAAAGCCTAGGTCATTAATATTGATACCTGCACGCATCCAGGGCATATCCGGCTGGGGTTCACCATCGATAATATGCGGCGTTGCCCCTAAATCCCGGTGGCCATAGCCGTGTTCAATGCCCAAAGCACCAGGCATCACGCTTTCACTGACTAGTGCCAATCCCACAACGCTTCCGCCAGGGCTTTCTATGCGAATGGTATCACCGTGCTGGATACCAAAGCGCTCGGCGTCTTGGCGGTGCATTTGTATCGGATTATAAGGCTTGATCATACGTAGCCGCTCACTCCCAATGGCGTAAGAGTTCATAAGATTGGATTTGAACGAGAAGGCTAGCAGCGGCCACTCCTGCTCAGAAAACACCTCGCGCATAGGTTGCTTGTTCGCCATCTGAGGCAGCTTATGGCAGGGGACGCCGCTATTGGGCAGGCCATTAGTGGTATCAATACTGGTGCCGACCGATTCGTTGTAAACACACAGCGTTTGCTTCCACTGGTTTTTTAAATGCTCGCCGACAAAGTGCTCGCTGGCATCTTCAAAGCGTCCACCCCGGGCATAGAGATAGGCAACTTTAGCGCGTTCATCAGATTTTAGCGTTCTTGCGATTTTAGGCAGCAGTGGGGCAATGCCTCCATGAGCAATATCAGCGTCATCTGCTTCTGGCAGTGGCTCTTCTTGAAAAGCGATATTGGCCGCGGCTCGCAGGTAGTAATCCTCAGCGCGATTGAGCGGGTGTAGATTTCCTTGGGCATCGGGAATTGCGTTGTCGCCAAAGCCGGGCAGACCCAGGCGCTTGGCAACGGCAATAAAGAAGCTGTCCATTGACACCGGCTCACCCTCGGCGGTTTTTTGCTGGCGCGGCTCCACCACCGGCCAGCAGGCGGTGGTCAGCTTGCCTAGGGTGCCTTTCCAGGCGCCCGTAAAGCCCCACACCTCGTACATCACTGAATCAGGCACGATGTAGTCGGCGTAGCGGTTGGTTTCGTTGATGAAGCCATCCACGGCCACAAAGAGCCCTAGCCGTTTGGGGTCTTTCAGCTTATCGACAATGACGCCTTTTAGGCCAGCCTGACCATAAATCGGGTTGGCCATACAGCCAATCACCGCTTTGATGGGGTAAGGGTAGCCATCCAGCGCAGAAGGCAGATGCTCGGTGAGCGTCGGTGGTGCCAAGGAGCGCCACGGCGCTTTAGCGGGATAAGGATTTTCACCTGCGTCGACTTTGCGCTGGTACTCGGAAGACTGTTCGTAGGGGAAGCGTGAGCGGGATAGAAATACTCCCTTGGGGCCGCGTTTGCCAGGAAAGTTGGCTAAGTCGTAGCGTGGGCCCTCGCCAGTACCGCTGTAAGTGCCGCCGCCCACGGCGCTGCCACCCTTCATATTATAGTTGCCCGCCAGCAGGTTCAGCATTTGCACGCTGAACGCGGCGTAGAAACCGTTACCAGACATCATGCCGCCGTGACAGTTAACCGCGGCTTTTCTACCATGGCTGGCATAGCGGCTGGCTAGTTCAACAATTGTTGCCTTGGGAATGCCGCAATGCTCGGCGTAGGTGTCTAGGTCGTACTCGTGGGCAGATTCGCTTAGCAGCGTCAGGCTGCTTTTGACGGTCACGGTGGTGCCATCGGCAAGCTGAACCGGACGTTCGGCAAAGAGCTCGGCGGTCATCACCTCTTCGCTTAGCGCGAGTTCGCCATTGGCTACTACCACCGGCGTGTCAGCATCGCTACCCGCTTCCGCCAGGCCCAGGTCGCTGGCGCGAAGAAAATACCCCCTGCGGGGGTGCTCATAGGTGTCAATCACCAAATGAGTGGCATTGGAATGGGTGGTTTCGCCTGCTGCATCGGCGGCGGCTTGGCCGGGCAGAGCCAGGAAGTCACTAGCATAGCCTTGGTTGTCGAGTAGCCACTGGATGATGGCCATGGCAAAAGCGCTGTCTGTCCCAGGACGAATAGGCACCCAGCGGTTGTTGTCGGCTGCGTGGGAGGTGGCGGCATTGAGCGCTGGGTCGACCACCACGTACTCCAACGTACCGGCTGCACGGGCTTGGGCAATCAAGCGGCCTTGGCGTTTAAACGGGTTGCCCGCTTGGCTGGGCGCACAGCCGATATACATGATGAACCGTGCGTTTTGGATATCCGGCTTAACGTGGGCGTTGGTGACAATATTGTTCATCACCGCACCAGATCCCATGCGGAAAGCCAACCCGCAGTAAGCGCCATGGTGGCCGTAGTTGCGGGTAGCAAAGGCGTTGAGGGTAAAGCGCTTGAGTAGGTCTGAACGTCCGTAGTCGGTAGCTTCCATCACCATTAACTGATTGGCTTTGGGGCCATATTCAGGATTGTCGGGATCGATAAGGGTGTCGTGGTCACGAATATCGCGCAGTCCATCAACATGGCCTTCGCTAAACAAGTCGCCGCCTTCGCAGATTTCTTCAATTAACTGCTCAAAGGAGATTTTCTGCCATTCACGGCTGCCACGTTCGCCTACTCGTTTTAGGCAGTGATCTACTCGGAAGGGATTGGTGATTTGGCTCATCATGGCGTTGCCACGGGCGCAGGCGGTGGAGCGGTTTATCTGACCCTGTTCGCCATAGGCGCTAACACTGCGTAGCGCATCCGCCACCGGTGTACGCATGGGTAAATGGTCGTCGGCGGACAGCGGGTGGTAGGGGTTGCCTGATACTCGCAGCACTTCTCCGCGGGTGTCATCGACCCTGACTCGCACGCCGCACCGTGTGGTGCAGCCGTAGCAAATAGTGAAGGCGACCCGCTGGTTGGGGGTTAGCGTAAGTTCGCCAGTATCTAAATCGACTCGGTATTCTGGGGTCAGCGAGTTGCCATGAATATTGTGCCTGGGTTTTTCACCCGCGCTACCGGTAATGCCCTTGGCCATTTTTGCCAATGGGTCGTCATAGCCCACGGCAAAGGTGGCTGCACCACCAGCGGCGGCAGCGCCCTTTAGAAAACGGCGGCGTGACGGGTCTTGAGTAGACTTAGACATGGCTAGACGCTCCTTTTTTAGCGGTGAGAGGACGAGTAGAAGCATCTTGGGTAGCGTGAGTTGGCGTTGCTATAAGGCCGCCCTGTTGGGCCTGCCGCCAGGGAATAAACAGTTCAATCAGTAGAATAGCGGCGAGCCAGAGACCGAAGGTGCCCACAATGCCTAAAATACCGGAAGAGCCCGCAGGAATACCGTAATGATGAAAGCCTGCACTATTGCGCGCCACATGCTGAACATCCATCAGCACCACCCAGCGGAACATCCAGCCCATGTGTATGGCGACGAGTCCTAGCAGCCATGCCCAGGCAAACAGCGTTGGCTGGTGAGAGGTTGGAGCGCCGCACGCCCCCGGCAGGCGCAGGGTAGGGCGAGTCAATAAAAACAACACGGCGGCAAACAGCGCGATGCCGGTAATGCTTCCCCAAAGAGCAGTGTTGCGCCACGAGGCGCTATGGCGCACGGATTCCAATGCGGCGGCAACTGAGCCTACGTGTGCATTCACGCCATCCAAAAACCAGCTAATCGCAATCAAGCCTGCTAGCGCACAGGTCACTAGCAGCACATACAGCATCTGTCGTATAGCGGTTTGCGAGCAAAGCCTACTAACCCGGTTCAGCACTAATACCAGCCCGGAGGCAGCGATAAACCCGGTGGTCGCTAGCATAGGCGGTAGCCATACGGTGTTCCAAAGCGGGCGGGCTTTTACAATTGCCAGCTCCGCACCGGTGTAAAGCATAATGCCGCTGGAAAGCCCCAGCGCAGCCAGACCTACCACGGCGACCAGTGCTCGTGGCGTTATGCCACTGCCCAGTGAAAGCCAAGTAGCTATCATGCCGCTGAGTCCTGGTGTGCTGCGCTGCGCCTGCAGCGCGGGTCGCCATGCCAGCCAAGCAAGGCCAAGCACGCTAACCAAATAAAGCGGCAGAACAACGCTGCCAATCGACATCCACGAGTGGCTATTGGCGTAAGCGTAGAAGTGCCAGAACCGCAGCGGCTGGTGCAAATCCGCGAGTAGCGCAACGGGCGCGACCAGCGTAGTGCTAACGCAAGCGATTAGTGCCAGACGCGCGGTAGGCAGCCAGGCTTTTTTGCCGAGTACCAGTGCTGGGGCGGCTAACCACAGGCTGGCGTAGGAAACCGCAATCATAAAAAAGTACTGCACCGCCCACGGGTACCAGGCGATGTCATAGCGCGGTGCCAGTAGCTCAATGGTGGAATTCATAGCCCATCTCCTGACCGTGGGGATCGAGTACTTCGAGCGCGACGGGTTCTGCCGTAGGACGCGTGGTGAAGCGCTCATCCATGCCTAGGTAGAACACCTGAGGAAGGGTGTGTTTTTCGGGTTGTAGCACCATCAATGCATCGCGATGTTCGTGAATCATGCGGCTGATTTGGCTTTGAGGATCGCGCATATCTCCAATCACGCGGGCACCACCTACGCAGCTCTCAACGCAAGCGGGTAATAGACCGGCTTCTAGACGATGGGCACAGAAGGTGCACTTGTCGGCGGTTTGAGTGCGTTGGTTAATAAAGCGAGCATCATAGGGGCACGCATTAACGCAATAGGCGCAGCCTACGCAGCGGTCGCTATCGACCACCACAATGCCATCCTGCTGCTGGTAGGTGGCTTCCACGGGGCAGACTGGCACGCAGGGTGGGTTTTCACAGTGGTTACATAGCCGTGGCAGCATAAAGGTGGCTAGCTCGCCGCTTTCCTGATGCTGTACTTCATACTGAGAAACCGTGGTGCGGAATTGGCCCAGCGGTGCAGCGTTTTCGATATGACACGACACCGTACAGGCTTGGCAGCCGATGCACTGGCGTAAGTCGATAAGCATACCGTAGCGTTTAGTTGGGTCGCCTTCGCGGCGGGCAGGTTGCTGATTAATGCCAGCTTGGGCAAGGCTTGAAAACGGCATCAGCGCAGCGCCTGCACTTAAGCGTGCCATTTGACCCAAGAGCGAGCGACGTATTGCGTCCATAGCGCCTCCTTGGCGAATTAAACGGCATTCGCAGGGCGAATGTCGGAATACGCTTAGATTACGCCTTTGCTCAAGGTAGAAAGTTGATACGTGTCAATGTGCTAGGGTATAGATCTTAATTCTCTCTTAATGTTAAATGGCTAAGTGGTTGTTCTTTATGCGAAGTTTCATTTAGCATTAAACAATTGAATGGCAACACGGTGACTTTTTGCCCTCATATATAAAAAAGCGCTTGCTCTAATAAACATGGCAAGCGCTATTTCTATGGTCTTGTTTGCTTAATAGGCACCTATTTAGTTTTGCAGGTATTGAAGCCTATTAATTTATAAGCTGGGCAGAAGTTAAATAGCCCGGTGGCCAGCGGCAATACGCCGATCCAGCCCCACACCCCGATAGTACCTGTTAGGGCCAATACGATCAGTGCAATCCCTATCATGATGCGTAAGATTTTATCGATACCACCGACGTTGCGACTCATAATTGACTCCTTAATTTCAGTTTGGGTGCTCAAAAACTGTAAACAGGAATAGACGGATCGCGCATCATTACCGCTATGGGGCCAGGTGCCGCCACTCCCACGCCTTCAAGAAGGTCGTCTTCTTCGTTTTCGCTGTTGGGTAGATAAATGGCACACACATCCACGGTGGCGCCATTATCTAAAAGCATATTCAGCATCCCTTCCGGTTTGACTTGGCCTGCGGGATTGCTCGGTGGCGTGTTGATAGCTTCCGCACTTGCGTATCCCCCGACGGCCAAATCACCAGCAGCATCACAAAGCAGTATATGCAGGTGGGTGCCTTGCTGCTGCATGGCGTTGGATAGAATCATGGCCATGCCTTGGGTCTGCAGTGAATCGCTAGTAAGGATAACTAAGGCCTGCTCTTCAGCTCCGTTGCTACCATGGCTGTCAGCCATTGAGAAACTAGAGAAACCGATAGCAGCAGTAGCAACTGCCAGTACCAAGATCGTATTGCTGGTCTCATGTGTAATAGTCATGCGGTCACCTCGTTGGGTTTGATCAATATCTTGGCCCTGCTGCTTATCAGGCAGTGGCCCATTTATCTGAATCTTAGTGGGCAGGGCGCCATGCCACATCAGGGGTAATGTCATAGCTCCATGGAAGGCCCGAATTGCGCCAACCGTCCTGCGATCTTACGCCCTGGGAATTACCCTCCTTGAGCTTTTCACCCTCGAAACCGTCGGTCATGGAATAGACTTCGCTGTATCCCATCTCGGCGATCACATCGGCAGCGGGAGCGCTGCGGGTGGCTCCGGAGCGACACATGACAATGATCGGATCTTCTTTGTTTACCCCTAAAGCGTCTATTTTTGCTCTTACTTGCTCTTCGAAGTCAGCATTTTTGACCATTGGCCAAGACTTCGCTTCTTCATCGAAATTATCGCGCTCGGCTAGCACCCAGGGCACATGGATATCGGTGGGCTCGGCGAAGCCAGTAAACTTGATCTCAATGGGGTCACGTACGTCGATGAGTATTGCACGATCGTTATCTTGCATGAGGTCATGAGCCTCAATGGCCGTGACATAGAGACCTAATGTTGTTTCCCGGTAGGCCTCGACTTCGTCTGCAATAGAGGGTGTGGCTCCTAAGGCCATCGTGATTCCGATGACGGTAGCCATTGGCACTAAAGAACTTTTCATAACTATTTCCTCTAACGTAATAACTTAAATATCATCGTTCGAGGATAGCCCTCTTTCTGCTTAAAAACACGAGGCATATGGCCGCAGCTTGATCCATATCAAGCCCATATGAATTTTCGTGGTCGTGAAATGACGTAACGATGAGGGAGTCGTTTGTCTCAACACCCAGAATCAGCATTGCCCCATTGTCTAGAGGAAGCAGTTAGGCCTGGCTGATTCAGTAGGAAGAGGCTTAAAACGAAAATAGAGAAAGACAGCTTGGATATCTTAAGGTGGGCTCACAGTACCCAAATCAAGCGCCGCTGTAGGCTGACCTTATGCGGCTACTGGTGGTGGGGAATAGCCAGGCTTTGGCTAATCACCTTTTTCATACGGGTATTCGTGAGTTTAGCGTTAAATTGCATCAAACGAGCGCGCCACTATCAATAAGTTTCACAACTAGGTCTTATTGTTGTTAGCTAATGGTAAGGTGCCATACTCTTTCACGGGCTGGATAGCAAAGTTACTGCGAATATCACTCACCCCAGGTAGGCGAAGCAGTGTCCCCGTTAGAAACGCCTCATAAGCCGCCAAACTAGGTACCACCACCTGCAGTAAAAAATCAGACTCCCCAGAGACTAAGTGCGCAGTGACGACTTCTGGCAGATTGACTACTGCCTCACGGAAGGCATTAGCCTGCTCTTCATGGTGACGTTCAACCTTGATACCCACAAACACCGTTAGCTCAAGCCCGACCCCTCGCCGATCAAGCTCAGCATGGTAACCACGGATAATACCGCTAGCTTCCAAGCGTCGCACTCGGCGTAAACAGGGAGATGGCGACAAGTTTACTTTCTCCGCGAGCTCCACATTCGTTAAACGGGCATCACCTTGGAGCAATGAAAGAATGCGGCGGTCGATAGCGTCTAACTGACCAATTGGCATGAGTGATTATTTTCCTATTAAAAATTGACACAAAATACCAATAAATATCATTTTTAAAGTCAAAATGGCAAGAAAACGCTCATCTCTTTAAAGGTACCATAGCGCTTGCGAAGACACTATTTGTGACCTTAAGGAAGCAGCGATGGAAATTGGTCTTTTTATTAGTGCATTAGCCATTGTTTACCTAATTCCTGGTCCCGATATGTTACTTGTGTTGCATACCAGTAGCTCTCAGGGACGTGGTCATGGGCTAGCCACAGCGCTAGGGCTAGGCATAGCCCGAGGGCTGCATGTGGCATTAGCAGGGTTGGGTCTAGCGGCGCTATTTACCGCCGCCCCGTGGCTATTTGATGTGGTTCGTTACTTGGGCGCAGCTTACTTGGTTTGGGTAGGTATGCAACTTATCCGTAGTCGACATAGCGCTGATAGTAATCATCACCAAGCATCACTCAATGGCAGCTATTATCTAGCTTGGCGTCGAGGGCTTCTAACTAATTTGCTGAACCCGAAATCGCTGCTTTTTTGTTCGGTGTTACTGCCCCAATTTATACATACCCAGCAAGGTGCCGTCGCACTTCAGTTCACTTTACTGGGGGCGGTGCTAGTGGGGGTGGGGCTGCTCTATGATGTGCTATATGCTTGCCTGGGAGCGCAGATGCAACGCTGGTTTGCCAGCCAGCAGAAACGGCAAATATTTCAGCGATGGGTGTTTGGAACGCTGCTTATTGGCTTTGCGCTGCGGTTAGCCGCTTAAAATTGCTATCCTAGTGTAATAAAGCCCCGCAAGCAGACGCAGGACTTGGCCGCCAAGATGAATGAGGCTGATTAGGGAGGGAGGTTAGTTATTTTAGTCATTTCCTTAATCGCCTGGGCCACACTCCATACAGTGCTCAGTAATGGCAGGCCCTTGTTGAAGATTTGCCTGTAAATCGCGCAACCCTGACCTTAAACCCTCTTCAAGTACCGGATGGTAAAAGGGCATAGCGAGCATCTGGCTGACGGTTAGCTTTTGCTCCAGTGCCCAGGCAAGCAAATGGGCTATGTGCTCAACCTGGGGCCCGAATAGCTCCGCGCCTAAAAACTGTCCGCTGCCGTGCTCCGCATATAGCTCGAAATAACCTTTATTTTCCCCCATGACCAGGGCACGGCCTTGATCAGCAAAGGAAACTCCGCCTTCAGCTATGCAGCCACAGCCGCCATAACGAGTGTCTAACGTAGCGCGACTCTCACCCACAATTGCCATCTGGGGTTCGGTAAATACAATCGCCAGGGGGACGTTACGCTGACCCACTTGCACATCATCCAAATGAGCGGCATTTCGTCCTGCGATTTTGCCTTCTGTGATGGCTTCGTGCAGTAGCGGTACCGACTGATTTGCATCACCTGCGATAAAAATATGGCTTGGTGTGTTTTGTGTACTTAGGCATTGCAAAGTAAAGCGATTAAATTCAGGTACGCCGTGTTTATTCAGCTTGAGTCCTGCCTGCTCGATGGCTAGCTGATCCACGTTGGGCCGACGCCCTGTTGCGGCCAGGACATACTCGAATGTTTCGGTGAGTTTTTGCCCCCGGTCACGTTCGAAAAACTTAATGGCAACGGCGTTATCGGTATGTTCAATCTTGTCGAGATTAGCATCAGGATCCAGATACAGCTCGCGATTGAATGTCTCGTCCGCCAGTTGGCGGAGTTTTTCAGATTGAAAAGGCCCAATCGCCCCCCCCACGCCAAACGTACGAGTTCTCACACCTAATCGGCTAAGCGCCTGACCAAGCTCCATGCCAATAACGCCAGGTCCGATCACAGCGACTGATGCAGGCAACGTTTCCCAGTTGAACACGTCATCATTAATGATTAACCGGTCGCCAGCGCCTTCCAGCAGCTTTGGCCATGTGGGCCGTGAACCCGTGGCAATGATGATGGCCTCGGCGGTGAGCCGGGTATGCGCATCTATGACCAATGTATGTGGATCAATAAAACGCGCGTGGCCACTCAGCAGGTTGGATTCAGGAATCGTTTTCATCGATTTCAGTACATTACTGACGAAGCGATCGCGCTCATGTTTGACTCTTGC
>Ga0209344_10005684_pt1 | contig 10635 bp, 12 predicted proteins | sample Cruoilmetagenom6_FD_187293 | JGI IMG/M metagenome (GOLD analysis project Ga0209344, IMG submission 187293) | Oil polluted marine microbial communities from Coal Oil Point, Santa Barbara, California, USA - Santa Barbara Oil Seep Sample 6 (SPAdes)... | ecosystem: Environmental > Aquatic > Marine...
GCAGCGCGCTTGAGGTACCACGCTTGCTCCAGCCTGCCGCAACCAGCTGGTCACGCATTTGACCCCAAGCGCCTGCAACACATAGATCGTGATCAACCTGAGGATAGCCAAAGGGAAGCGTGCCTTTATCGATAGCTTCACGTGCCCAGCCCCCTCCTTTGCCTAGTTTGATATATTGCACTTGGCTTGGCTCAAACTTCACGCGCGCACCTCATGTAGATAATCAGTAACATAGACTAACGCTTGGAAGGCCCATCCAAGTCAAGCACGAATGTCACTGATCGTCTGTAGATCGATCGTCGACATCCAGCGCATCACCCCAGTGTGGATGTTCACGATCGCCTTGCCCGCAATTTACGCGCGCTGCGCCATGCCAAGGGCTGGAGCCAGGAAGAGCTTGCCCATCAATCAGACATCCACCGCACCTACATCAGCGACCTTGAACGTGCGGCCCGCAATCCTTCGATCGCTGTAGTCGAGCGGATAGCCAAAGCACTCGGCGCGGCGATGGGTGAACTGCTGGATTAAAGGTGGGCTCTCTGGGGAGCTCAAAAAGACGGCCGCTTTGAGCCCTAATGTCGGACATTGTGACTTCTCGGCTGCCACTCCAAAGCGACCATTCGATTGGCTGCGTGCCGACGACAGTCAATGGTAAGGTTAGCGAAACCGAAAAATCACTCCCTTGATCAAGAACGTACCTCATTCGGAGTTTACTACTCCATTCTTGTCCTCTGTTCACTTCTACTTCGAGTCTTTAGCGTTGGATGACGCGGCTGATGCAGCAGAGGAGCACCTCACGACCTGTCTAGATATGCTTGCGTTCACGACGAGCTCGCGCTTTCGGAAACACCGAATAAGGCAGATCGTGGACGCCGAACAACCGAAGGGTGCGATGAGAGATATCCGCATGTGGGGTGAAAGGATTGAACACGAGGACCCACAGCCTTTTCTGAGTACAGATCACACAAAGACCATCGAACGACTCTTAGAGTTTGACGTTCCTTACCGTCACTGCAACGAACCCATAACTCTCACTTATTTTATGCAGCCACTCTGTCTATTGAACGCTGGCGGGGGACGGTCGCGGCACGAACGGTGTCACCTGCAAGCCGGCGCTTGCCTGCTTCCATAAGCTCCTTCGGCCAAGTGTAATACAAACTCTGGGCAATACCTTCTTGCGGCACAGCTCAGCAACTCTGACATCACCGCGCAGCCCCTCTAACACGATCCTGATCTTGTCTTCAGCTGAGAAGTGCCGCCGTGTCCTACGCCGGATGTCTTTTACTACACGTTCAGCACTCGCTTTGGGTTTAGAAGATTTGGGTCTCATCTTCGTTCCTTCGTCACTACGACGAGACCCAAATCCTCCTTAAACCACAACCTCAATCTTGTGCCATAAGCGCTGACGGGGAACACTCCGATAGGCGTCAGCTCACGCTAGCTAAATATCGTTGCATTTTTGAGCATGCATCAGGCGTAAGCTCAACGAAGGTTCTTCTACAGTCGCGAGGATCCTGGTTTCGAACTACCAGTTCCTCACGCTCCAGAATCGAAATCCATCTAAGAGCTGTGGTAGCAGGCACTCTAGCAGCCAAACAGGCACTGCTAACTGAGACCTTTCGATTTGTGCTCGCCTCGACATACAAGTCCAACAAAATATTCCAGGCTGGCTCGCCAAACAGCGCAGAAGCGAATTCAACTTCACGTGCTACTCTAAAATGAAGTTCTTGCTCCGCCAATCTATTATGGGGAAACCTGTCATTCATACTAACATTCTGATGCTGCGTTACCGCATTGTTGCTGCGGTTACCGTGCAAAGCATGCTGGAGACGGATCGCAACGTGTTCCATCTCTTTGGCCAACTCCAACGGCCCGTTCAACCTGTCCAATTACGCCCCCTTCCGCTCAACCACTTTGTTAGTTAAACATGGCTTAAGCAATAACGCGCGCGCAATATTGTGTTACGAGGTTTTAATGGGATAAGTTCGAGCCATGCTTTTAGCGTTTCGGGACAAGTTCTTAAAAGACTCACCATAGGAGCGGTTCAATTCCATTCGACTTAGGTTTTACCGCTCATGACTATATTTCACCAAAAGCAGGCTACCGCGGCAAGAGTTTACAGGACGTTTTCGCTGAATTCCCGGATGAAAATGCCTGCCTAGAAAAGGTGCTCCTGTCTCGTTTCGGACCGGACTTACATTGCCGTAAGTGTGGGCCATTAACTAAATACTACAAGATACGGGCCCAAAAATTCTATCAGCATAGTTGTGGAGACCACATTTCGCCCATGGCTCACACGATATTTCACTCCACCAGAGTTCCCTTAACGCTGTGGTTCTACGCGATGCTTCATTTTGCAAATTCAGCCAGCGGCGTGAATTCTAGATTTTTGCTTCGGCATTTGGGAGTGTCGAACGTTGCTGCTCTTCGAATTTGTAGAAGGATCCGCCAACATTTGGCCATGATAGACAAGAATAGGCTAATGGGTGGCACGCGCAATGTTGTGAATGTTCGGCTTGTTACCCATCGAAGAGTTAGGCGAAGGGAGAAAGGAAAAAAGCGGAGCGCGAGGATTTTTCTGATAGCTGACGAAGCTCATGCAAATTCGACTGTTATGCTTTCGCCTTTGCGTCACGACTTAATCAAGGTCATTCGCGATAAATGTCAGCCGGGGGTCAAAGTAATTACAACCTGCTACGACACAAGCAGAGTATTGTCACACTATGGCACACGCCTGCAAAAGGCGGAGTTTTCTCCTACATACTTCATCGACCGGCCAGAAATAGATGATGTTCTAACAGGCTTTCTGAGCTATTTCCGTGAGCCAGTTTTCCTTCAATACAAAGGTGTCGATAGACGAAATTTGTGGATGTACCTTAAAGAATTCGAATTTCGATACAATCGACGAAACGCATCAGAAACAATCTTTGATGACATGATTTCTCAATTCCCAATTTTGGGAAAAAAAGAAATACTCGAACTTGAGAGTTGGAATTCACGATGTTCGAGTTCTAGACTGACTGGCCTCACTTGACCTTCCGAGGAACCAGCGTCAGTGAATTCTTCTATAGATTTCCTAACGAGACCGCATGCCTAACTCATCTCGTTGAAACTAGATGGGGGAATCATAGCCCTTGCCCTCGCTGCGGACAAATCGGGTTTTGGTCGCCGATAACCGGAACTAAGAAATTCATGCACCGTTGCAGGGCTCAGGTATCTCCGACTGAAGGCACTATTTTCTATCGTTCAAATCTATCATTGATGGCTTGGTTCTATGGTTTACTTTTGTTTTCCAATGCATCGATTGGGATGCGCTCATCATTTATTCGCCGCCAAATGGGGATTGGTATCAGGAGTGCGCATCGACTTTGCAATCAGATACGAACTCACTTCGCGGCAGCTGAGCGCGCTAAGAGATTAGGTGGACCGGGTAAGAGAGTGCATATTGACGAGGTCCATCTTAGATATCTGGTTGATCCAAAGAAGAACCGACGAGCTGCAGCCATAGTTTTAGGTATTGAGTGCGAAGGACAAGTCCTCTGTGGGATCATAAAAGACAGAAGAAGATCGACAATCATACCGATCATCGAGAGGATCGTACGACCAGGCTCGACTTTAGTCACCGACGGCTTATCTACTTACGCCTGCCTTAAATCTCGTGGCTGGGATCATATCTCTGTCAATCACTCACGTGGCTTTTCAAATCGTTATGGCGATACGACGAATGCTATAGAGATTTATTGGTCAAGCATGAGGCGTTCATTGCGTTCGTACCGCCAAGTGGGGAAAGAGAATTTGTGGCGGTTTCTCGCGGAGATCGAGTTTACCTATAATAGAAGACATAGCCAATCATCGCCATTTGACGAGCTAGTCGGCTTTTTCCCTGAAATTTCAGATGCTACGCTTCCTGAGATAAGAGGCAGATATGTTTGGTAGGGGTTCTGTCAGTCCAACGTTAACTCGTCTCCACTTGGCAGAGCTTGCCCTACCCGATCTCGATCTCAGGCCATGAGGTTCTGCCGCTCAACCAAGGCGGCTGAGCAGCTCACTTTGTAAGTCTGCCTATCGATTAGATGGCGATCTGAGTTGAAGTGGTTGTGAATGTTGGCGTGGACAGAAGCGAACCTCTGTAAGCTCTTCATCTGTCGGAATCGCAGCATCGCTTGAGCTGCAAGAACTCGGGATTCTGTCGATATAGGCCAGACTAGAGTAGCCAGTGCCGAAATCGTCAAGTGCAACTCGACAGCCAAGTGAACGAAGCTGCTCTAAGGTCGCGGTGACTTTCGAATGTTCGCCTAAAAGGCCCGTCTCAGTTACTTCGAACGTCAATCAATTTGGTGAAACCTGATGAACATTTATCAATGTTGAAATTTTGGGCGATCATGTACTTGACCCATGTAAGGCGCTGGTTAACGTTTTGCGGGCTTGAGCTTCATCAGGTCGCCAACGCCACCTTGGACGGTCAGACCAAATACGCAGGGGCATGCAATCGAAGTTGGTACCGCTCTCTGTCATTTAGAACGCAACTTTGAGTTGGCTGATGGGAAAGCGGACGCAGTTCTAGAAGCCTAGATCGGTCGTTTTCTGCTATGAGTAGAACTGCCGAAATTACGGGTTGGATTTGCACGGTTTGAACTTGTGCTCCTAGCCGAACCCTCCTGTCCACCGATCAATTCAGTCGGTCTTGCAACACAAATCAATCTACCATCGCCCTCTGTGAGCCGTACATGAGCTCATTAAAACGTTGCTCAGGAGGTAAGAAGAAAAATCTAGCGAAGCAAGCCACATCAACAATGCTCCAATTGCGGCAAATTCGAGCTACACGGTTTCCATCAGTGCGTTTTTTCATGTCTTCCTACTCCATTTTAAGATCAGTTGAGGTTGAGACCAATCCATTGGTTAGTTTGGAGATATAAGTACGGTGCGACTTTGATATTGAGCGTTCAATGGACTTCCTCCATTGAACTTACTTGGATTTATTGAAGTGCAATTATCCAGGGCAGTTCGACGCAGGCTTGAAGTAAGCGCGTAATGAACATCCGCTGTCTGCAGGCGCGTCGTTATAACTGGGCATCCGTCTTGATAGAGCTGCGCCACCTGAGCGTTTTTTTTCGCGGGCCGGATGCTAGGTTTTATCCTTACCGATATTGAAATTGAAGACGTGGAGCTAGCTGACAGCTTTCCATCAGCTTCGGCTTTGGCAAAAGCGGTCGAATGCAATAACGCCAGCGAAGCTACCAAAATTCTTGGCGCCCAATCAATTAACAGGTTTGAAGGTCTGAAAGTCATGCCATCGAAATATACCGATGACCGACCGCATCTAAGTATTAGACAGTATAAGTAACGTTACGTAACAGGCATTATTATTGTAAAACAACAATTTAATGACGAAATTTATGCTATGTTTAGGTTAACGGGGCCTTATCCTAAAACTGCGCTTAATCAATAACTCCGGGTATCAATTTCTTCGCCAACAGCAGTTTGGTATTTCGCTCCAGTATCATAAGGTAGATTCACGACGAAAGACTGCCTTGGGTAGAGGCGTTTGCTAGGCAGTGACTGACATTTTTGCCCTGCCGCGTCGCATTGAATGCCATCAAAGAACTCGCGTGCCGAATTTGAACGATTTTCCAAAACAAGCTTTTTGCCTGTTCGAATTCCTACTACTTCGCCCAATTCTTTATCGGCTCGCAACAGTACTAAAGCATCATATCCAACCAGAACCTTGAGTGCATCTTCTTCTGAGTTAAGATCTCCTACGACTGGACGGATCGTCAATCGAAATACACGATCTTGCTTAGGTCGATCACCCAACCCTACAATCCTGATCAGTGAGCGCTCTCCGGGCTGCAGAATAACCTTCCGAGGAGAAACAAACACCCGGGATAAGGTCGGGTTTTCCAATTGGACTCGCTTTTCATTTTCTAGTCCCGGGTTCAATATCTCATATGGTTCGACGACTATATACATCGTCTCTGTTCCTGCGTTCGATATCTCAATATCGCTACGGGCACGTTGATCAGCTTCAATGTCCACTATCACCTGATCTAAAATCAGTTCGGCAAGACCTGGGCTAGGTGTTAATAGCAAAGCTGAACCAACAATTGCAGCTACTCGCGTCCCAATTTTCATGATCTTATGTCACTCGCTGTTTCTAGGACAGTTAGGTCCCCTAGTTCGTAGAATTCCTCAGGGCCAAAGAAGCGTGGTAGGCCCAATTGGGCCCCAGCGCCGTCCCTGAAGGTAATTTCAAGGCTCTCCCCGCTTGACGCTTCAATTTGAAAGTATCCGTTTGCGTCTGTATCCGCAACTGAGTGTTTCGATCGAACAGAAGCGCCACTTATTGCAAAACCACTTTGGTCAACAAGTCGCGCGAACACTACGCTCAGTGCGGACACCTCCCATTGGATTACCGGGGCGTTGCCTGGTAGCAAAGTCACATATCTGGTCGGGCTTTGAATGTTCAGTGGCCCAGTAAGAACTGGCTTTAACCGTACCTCGTACTGCTGGTATGCCGGCATTTCTAGAAACCGAGTCTGCCCAGAAAGCAGGCGGCCGCGGGGTCGATCGTCAACAAATAACTCAAATTCGTCTTGAATTCGACCGCCGACAACTTCAATTTGCATCGCGCTTGTGACGCCCATTGATCGAGTAAACTTTGCCGATTGCGGTGACGCAACGAAGGTTGTCCTAACCCCGAACGAATATTGATTGCTAGATGAACTGCTGCTTGAAGTTGTAGATGCGCTTGAAGTCAAACCAACCTCAGGAAGATCTACTTGCAGGTCCCCTTGGATAGACTGCCTTGGGCCCTCTTTCTCAATTGATGCGGAGCTGCGTAAAAATGAATTACTATTGATCTCCAGGTCGGAAGAAATTTGAGCTCTACCGTACAGTCCTGAACCGACTTCTGACTGACCGCGGTTTCTCATATTGAAACCACTTTCAATTTGAGCACCACCGCGGGAGCCACTGAATGAAAGTGACAGTCCGGCAAATAGAAGCTTGCCTGTCGAAGTTTGCGCGGCTTCTAAGTTTGCAAACAGAGCTATCCTGTCTTTGTTGAATAAGTTCCATGTGCCTCGCAAACCCAAATTGTAATCATCGGCTCCGCGAATTTGCCTATACGTGCCCTGTGCGAATAACCGTACCGAACCATGCGAATAAGAGACATTCGCCGCGACTTGAGAATACCTATCCGAGAAAGACAAAGTCGGCTCAGTAACGCTGAATCTGTTCGAATTTATGGGCGACAGACCTTTGGCGTCAAAATGACGTAGGTCAAAATTATAACTAAGCCTTCCAGCTTTCAACGAGCTTGCTCGGAAAGATGCTGTTTTGCTACCGTCGGTACCGAACACTGCTTTTGCAGATAGTTGATGGCCGCTGCCTAGATATACTATGCCTATGGCTGAAAAGAGTTCTTTGTCATAAAATTCAAGGCTTGATGAGGCGCTGACTCTTTCAGAAAGGCGTAAGCCGCCTCCAACCCGGGCAAGCAAGGTGGAAAGATTTCTTGCAGTCGCGCCTCGTCGGCTATTGGCAAGACCAAGATAAACTTCATAATCCGGTCGACCAAGTAGCGGTAGATCGTGATCTTTGCTGAAATATCGAAACTCGGACCTGGTTGGACGTCCGGCTTCCGTGATTCTAATTTCCAGCATGTAGGCACCATTCGGAAATGTTGAGGTGTCGAGGGAACGGTTGCCTGCGCGTAATGAAACAGCCTGCAGCAATCTGTCTCCAAGAAATACTTGAACTCGACCTTGCTCCCGCATGAAGATTGTTACTGGAGTTCCAATTATTCGCTCTTTGTCCAAGAGCGTGTCATTCTGTGATTGCAGACCAAATCCAATTACTTCGCGGCCCGGAGATAGCTCGTTGCGGAAGTCACGTACTAGTCCAGCAGAGTATCGGTTCCGCGAAGTGTCGCGCTCAAGTAGCGCTTCGCGAACTTCTATCCCTGCTTCACTCAAATAGTTCACCGAACTGCGAGCTCGCCACTTTCCGAAACTAACTGTTGTATCATTCTCAAGGTAGAAAATTTCATCCTGAGACTGAGCGCCGCCAGATCCAAAAGCAGAAATCCCTGATATGATTGATGGTATACGCTCGGGATCCGGAAGAACGACAAGCTCTCGAACTTCAAGATTGAGAAATCCCGGTGTGATGTAAAGATCGACACGCAAACGACTGGAGTTATAGATTACCCCAACAGTTTCTGGCGAAAGAAAACCGCACTCAGGGTCTATTGCACCATTTCGGCAAATTAGATCGCGGTTTTGTTCGAGACTCTTGCTTTCCAGCGCATCAATCAATCGATCTGGTTCTGCAATGTTATTCAGATTGTCGACTATCTCGCTTGGTGTCTTGAAGATCAGAGTATCTGTTTCGATCATCACCATCGTTGAAGCAATCAACACTCCGTCGAAGTAGACATCCACGAACTCCTCTCGTGGTTTAGCTAATTCTTCAAAACCTTCAGGAACTTGCGATGAGATCGACGTAGCATGGCAAACATCTACAGCTGACATTGACCATATGGCTAGGGTCATGAGCCCTATTGGCAAATTGCGGATCCCACTTAGCTTTGAACAGTACGCGATCATTTCGCACTCTCAGAGCGGGGCAACAATTAGATTGATTGTGCCGCTGTAAAGACCAGCGGGCGCGCTTTGGATCGCATTCTCTCGGATACGCAAGATCAGAGATGCTGTGGAAGATGGGCCTCTATTGCAACGCTGATGGATTGCATCTGAATAGAAGGCTTGAGACTGGCTGTTAGGGCTGAGCAACGTCCCGGACGTTTGATTGGCGCGATCGGACCAAAAGACATCGATTGGTATGGTTGAGCCACTCCCATTCATCTCGAATGCGCCCAATAAGCCGCTACCAAAAGCGGTTATGGTATATCCTGCAAGATTTGTTGAGCTGAAGGCGCAAACCGACCTCGCTTCAAGAGCATCTCCACCCGTTCCAAGCGAACCGAACTGTATATCCTGCAAGCCGGAAATCCGTACTCTGTCTCGTGCTGCAACAGCAGAGCTAAACACAAACGCTGAGCAAACAAGAATGAGCACGCATATTATTGAGAATTTTGCTCTTGCCATCAATTTTAAATGGCAGAAGATGGTTAACAATTAGTTAGGCACGTCAGCAATCTGGCTGACGTGCCGTTTAATCATTCAGGTGTGACCAGCAGCGTCAATGTACCTGTATAAGTCGTTGCCGCTTGCATTGTCGAAAGGTCAGTGCTCGATATTTTGATGATCAAGCTAGCAGAAGCTGAGGGACCAGCGTTACATAGTTGCTGTGTTGCAGTCGAAGTAAGGCCCGTCTCAGGGCTGCTAGAGGTTAGGGCTGTACCAGACGTCTGACCAATTGAGCCGCTCCACTCTACGGAATAAGGGACCGTGCCGCCCCCGCCCGCGAGCGTGAAAGCATTGCCACTACCACTTCCTGTTGCGGTAATTGAGTAGCCTCTGGTCGCTGTATTGGACCAAACGCATACATCCTGCGCACTTTGCGCTTCGACGGTCGGATCTTGGTTCAGCAGGCTTATGTCCGTAAGTCCTGAGATGCGAACTCGGTTGGGAACTGAAGCGTTGATATTTACTGAGCCAGTAGAGGTAGCACCAGGGGTGCCTTGGGAAGCAGCTAATGCCTGGGTAGACATCGTTCCGGCCGCTGCAACTATTCCGATCATTAAAGCGTTCGCAGTCGAGCGAATCAGATGTGCCATGTATTAACTCCTTAGCGTTGATGCACCAAGCACTAGGGAGAAAGGCCTAATTATCCGTTTACGATGCTCCTACACATTTCATTTCTAGCAGACTCCCACAACTGAATTGCTCGCTAAATGAGAACAACTAAACATCCACAACGATCGAGCGGTGCAAACACCTCACTCGTTCAAAGCTCTCCCCATCGAAGCTTTGGCGCCCTTTTCAAACTGCAGTTGAGACCGAATACGGCACTAGGCAAAGCAACTCTGGACTCCAGCTTGTACACCTTGTGACAATAGCGTGTTTTACACCTCACTGGTTCTGGACGACTTAATGGCTCTATTCAGAAATCTTACCATGGGCCCAGCTACTGTGAAAATTACTGCGGTTGCTTCCATGCGCTTGTCACTTTCATTGAGTTTAACAATCCTGCAGTAGCTCGTTGAGGCGATCCTCACCGTTCATTATAAAGAAGCGTGCGAAACCTAATACGTCCATGAGTCACCAAGCCGACAAGACCTTATAAGCTGCTTTTGTTTTTGTCGCGATATAGGTCATTTGGAGGCGCCTGCATTAGGGTGATGATCAAAATCGATGTCGGAAAGTTCGAAATTCTCGTGCTTTAGAATTCGCACGAGCGTTTCTCGGGTGAGAGGCTTTGCAAAATTCAAGCCTGTCCGATTATCGCCTTGCGACCAACGGACCGTGGCCAATCCAAATTCGATGCCGCAAAAACCAACTGTAATCAGTGTGCCGACTTCGAGCGAGCCCAATCCTCGTAGGCTAAGACCGCCAAGCGAAATGTTCTCCATCTGAGCAGTGAAACGCTCGCCATTTACCCAACAGTCCGCTTTGGCTAGGCCAGGAACACGAACCGAACGAGTTGGCAGCTGCGGGTCTTTTGTTCGCG
>Ga0209344_10005685_pt1 | contig 10633 bp, 9 predicted proteins | sample Cruoilmetagenom6_FD_187293 | JGI IMG/M metagenome (GOLD analysis project Ga0209344, IMG submission 187293) | Oil polluted marine microbial communities from Coal Oil Point, Santa Barbara, California, USA - Santa Barbara Oil Seep Sample 6 (SPAdes)... | ecosystem: Environmental > Aquatic > Marine >...
CGGGATGGAACGGTACCTATAACGGCAGCCCGCTGCCCTCGAGCGACTACTGGTTCCGCGTGGAGTACACAGAGGACGGGAACGCAAAGGAATTTAAAGGACATTTTACCCTAAAACGATAAATAGAGAAATAATAATAAAACCAAAGCCCCGCATTGTGTGCGGGGCTTTTTAGTTTTGATAATTTGTTTGATATTAATTAAATTAAAGAGATTGTATTTTAATTTTAATAAAGATTAATTAATACTTATTATTTCAGAAGAATAAAAGAACTGATTAAAAATTAAAGCCAAGGGACAGGATGAAATTGCTGTATATAGTATTAATGTTGGCAACATCCGTCAAGCCTACTGAATATAGTTGTTGGTTGCGTTCTTGTTCTGATCTGGAATAGGCAAGATCAAAAGTGTAACGTCCAAAATTATAGCCTGCACCTAAAGAGAAGCCTGTAAGATCTCCAACTATTTCAGAGTTTTGATATGGACTTTCTTCATAGTGAAAACCACCTCTTAGGCTTAATTGATAAATTCTATATTCAGCACCAGCTTTAAATATTGAAGTGCCTTTTAGGGTATTATCAATTGTATTGTTTAAATCATTGAATGAATCGTTATAGGAGTCATTTATTTGGCTAAATTCTATGGAGGAATAGTCTTTATAGGAATAGTCAAAACTAATCAATCCACTTTGCCCAAAAATATAGGCTGCACTGGCGGTAACTTTTGCGGGTGTGCGAAGGGTGTAATCTTCGTAAACATTTATTATGTTTGGATCTATATATTCATTTATGGTTTGCCCATCAAAAAAACGACGGCTTTCGAGATATTGGCTTGTTTCTTCAGAAATTTGGTACCAAGTTGGAGAGTCTAAGCTAAGTCCAAGGCGAAAATTATTTGCGATTTTCGCAATAGCTCCAATTTGAGCAGAAATTCCAGCACCATTCACAGAGAGGTTGTTTTCAAAGCCTATTCTGTTCACAATAGACCCGGGGTTGCTGTTATTCTCCAATAGAAATGAACTTTGGTCGAAATTTATTGCATGAGTGTTTATATTAATTCCTAAGAAATAATTATCGGTAATCTGCGTAGCAAAGTTTATTGAAAATTTACTGTTATATCCTTGTGAAAGATAGGCATACTCCTGATTAAAGCTTCCACTGGCAATGTTTGAAACATATGCTGTGTTTGAAGGATTGTTGGGGTCAACAGGATCAAAAATAAACCCTTGATAACCTAAAAATGCATTTTGGGCGATGCTTCCTTCAGAACCACCTAGATATTGATATAAGTCTGAAATTGATTCGCCAGATTGCAACTGCAAAAAGCTTAAAGGTATGCCTTGGGCTTGTTCCAAAAAGAAACTTCCGATGGAGTTATTTCCAGTTCCTGAAATGTATAGTTCATTATCAAAACTTTTGGTAGTGTCATAATTTACTCCAATAGTGAATTTTTTGAAAGCAGATTCTTCGTTTGAATTATTTATCACGAAAATGCCTCCCAACTGATTTAGAGTAATGTTGTCTGAAAAAGCTTTTTCAGTACTATTAAAATATTTTGTTTTATTTTCTACGTCAAATAAAGAAGTAGAAAGTAATAAGTTTGAATTTAGGAAAACAGCTCCTCCCGCTGGATTGACACTTATTGCAGAGAAATCTCCACCCAAAGCACCCATGGCTCCACTGAGTGCTGTAAATCGAGCAGTTCCAATATTTTGTTCGGTACTATAGCGCAAGCCATCTGTAGTGTTTTGAGCGGTTACAACTACCGCTGAAACGAGAGTTATAAGTATTAATGATATTTTTTTCATCTATTTTTTTATAAATTGGTATAATAAAAATGCCCAAAGTATCATTTCGATTTATTCAGAAATGGTATATGGGCATTACATTTAATTACTTTTAAAGTATTGGTAAAATTATTTACCCTCTTCCTCCACGTCCTCCGCCACTACTTCTAGTGCTTCCGCTGCTTGAACGGCCGCTACTTCCTGAACTTCTTATAGACCCAGAACTACTGCTTCGGGTAGGTGAAGAATAATTATTGCTTGGTGTGCTTCTAGTAGTGTTATTGCTTCTTGTGGGTTGTGAGTAACTACCGCTTCTTGTTGTGTTGGAACGAGTGTTTCTTATAACTTGGTTTGAATTGGAACGAGTGGTACGAATATTATTGTTTCGAACGGTGCCACTTCGGGTAGAGCGCGTTGTATTTGCGCGAACATTGTTTCTATTTATACGGCGAGCTGTTTCTGATCGACTATATGATGAGTTTCGTGTTGAAACGTTTGATCTTCCACGAGCTTCAGCTCTATTGTAATCTGTGTTGCGTCTTCCTCTATTATAGGATATGCCATTGTAATAAGGATTGTAATTATATCCATAGTTATAATATGGATAACCATATCCATAACCGTATCCGTATCCATAGTAAGGATAACCCCAACCATAACTTATGCCCCAATAGGGTGTGTAATAATTATAATATGGATAGCCCCAACCGCTCCAATACCCACCATACCAATATGGTCTGTGGTAAAAACCGTATCCGTAACCGCCATAGTTATAAATATTTACAGTAACATCTTCAGCGTTGCTTCCCCACGGACCATAGCCTTCTTCACTGTAATTTTCTTCAATAATTATATTTCCATCCTCATCTAAACTTTCGGTAGTAGAATAGGCATCAATATCAGTGAATATAGCACCTTCCTCAGGAAGATCAGAGTACGCATCAGATTTTGATTGAAAATATTGTTTATAATAATTTGACTTTTCATAAGCATCATTTTCGGTGCTATTTCCTTCTTCAGCATTTGTGTTATTACCAGATGTGTAAATGCCATCATTTTGATTATAACCGTTATTATGTGATCCACAAGAGGCGAGCATAAGTATGAAAGCCCCTGCAAATGCTAGTGGGATTAAACGTTTTATATTAAAATTTTGAGTGAACATATCTATGGTAATTTTATTGTTGGACATCATAAAAATAAGTAGTTTTGCGGACAATAACTAATCATTTAACATAGACACAACATTTGTGCCAAAAACAGGGCTATGGCAAAGAATTTAACAACGAGAGCGGAAGATTACTCCAAATGGTATAATGAGCTGGTAATCAAAGCGGATCTTGCAGAAAACTCTGGGGTTCGTGGCTGTATGGTTATTAAGCCCTACGGATATGCAATTTGGGAACGCATGCAAGCTGAATTGGATAGAATGTTCAAAGAAACTGGGCATCAAAATGCTTATTTTCCTCTTTTTATTCCAAAATCTTATTTTAGTAAAGAAGCAAGTCATGTTGATGGTTTTGCAAAGGAATGTGCTGTTGTTACGCATTACAGACTGAAAAATGCCGAAGACGGAAGTGGTGTTGTTGTAGATCCAGATGCTAAGTTGGAAGAGGAGCTTATTGTTCGCCCAACTTCAGAAACCATTATTTGGGACACTTACCGAAAATGGATCCAGTCATATCGCGATTTACCACTTTTGATAAACCAATGGGCAAATGTAGTGCGTTGGGAAATGCGCACACGTTTGTTTCTGCGTACTGCGGAATTTTTATGGCAAGAAGGACACACAGCTCACGCCACCAAAGGTGAAGCGGTAGCTGAAGCAGAGCAAATGATGAATGTATATTCAGATTTTGCAGAAAATTATATGGCAATTCCAGTTATAAAAGGAACAAAAACCGAAAGCGAACGTTTTGCTGGCGCTTTGGAAACTTATTGTATCGAGGCTTTAATGCAGGATGGCAAAGCACTTCAGGCAGGAACTTCCCACTTTTTAGGGCAGAATTTCGCCAAGGCTTTTGATGTTAAATTTACTTCAAAAGAAGGGGTGCTTGATTATGTTTGGGCAACTTCTTGGGGTGTTTCTACGCGATTGATGGGCGCTTTGGTTATGACCCACAGTGATGATAACGGTTTGGTTTTACCTCCAAATTTGGCGCCAGACCAAGTGGTAATTGTTCCAATTTATAGGAAAGACGAAGAATTTGAAGCCGTAGATAAAGTGGCTAAGGATTTAATGAAGGAATTACGTTCTAAGGGAATTAGAGTGAAGTATGATAATCGCGATACACAAAAGCCGGGCTGGAAATTTAATGAATACGAATTGAAAGGCGTTCCAGTGCGTATTGCTATTGGTCCAAAAGATGTTGAGAAAGGAACCGTGGAATTGGCGAGACGTGACACCCTTCAAAAAGAATTTATAAATAATGAAAATGTGGTTGAGAAGGTAGTTTCATTGATGGATGAAATTCAAGATAACCTTTACAGAAAAGCTGTTTCCCATAGAACTGAAAACACCACGGAAGTCTCTTCTTATGAAGAGTTTAAGAAAGTTTTGGACACCAAGGGCGGCTTTATTTTGGCCCACTGGGACGGGACAGCTGAGACCGAAGAGAAAATTAAAAACGAAACAAAAGCTACAATCAGATGTATTCCTTTGGATGATAAGATTGAAGCGGGAGTGTGCATGGTTACTGGAAATCCTTCCCAGAGAAAAGTACTTTTTGCAAGGGCGTATTAATTTTTTTTGAAAAAAGTAATTTAGGATTTGCGCCATTCAAAAATAGTTGTATTTTTGCATCCGCATTTAAAAATAAAAATGGTCCGTTCGTCTAGGGGTTAGGACGCCAGGTTTTCATCCTGGTAACAGGGGTTCGATTCCCCTACGGACTACAAAAATTAGAATTTAACAAAAACAAAATGGCAAATCACAAGTCAGCATTAAAGAGAATAAGAAGCAACGAGGCAAAGCGCTTGCGTAATCGTTACCAGCACAAAACCGCCCGTAACGCCATGAAGAAGTTCCAAGAACTTACTGACAAGAAAGAGGCTGAAACTATGTTTCCAAGCGTTGTTTCTATGATTGACAAATTGGCGAAGAAGAACATTATTCACACGAATAAAGCTTCCAATTTGAAATCGAACATGGCTAAGCACGTAGCTGCGCTTTAATTCTTTTTAGAAAATCTTTGAAAACCCTTTCAGGAAACTGAAAGGGTTTTTTTGTTTTATATTTTTTGAAAATTTATTGTTTTGTAACCGAAGCGGGAACCAAACAGGAGTAATCGCCATCATTACGCATAACATCCCGAACGATTGTAGAAGAGATATTAGAAACCTCTGGCGAACAAATTAAAAAGATACTTTCTACCTTCGCCATTTGGAAGTTTGTTTGGGCGATTGGCTGTTCATAATTTAAATCTGTAGTATTTCGCAAACCACGAACTATAAATTGTGCTTTTTCGGAAATGCAGAATTTTGCGGTTAGCCCTGAATAACTTTTAACCTTGATTTTGGTTTCTCTTTCAAAAGTATTTTCAATGAATTTAATTCGTTCTTCCAATGAAAACATTGTTTTTTTGTCTGCATTTACCCCAATAGCTATGATCAATTCATCAAAAAGAGGGAGCGCACGTTTTATAATATCTACGTGTCCAAGTGTAATAGGGTCAAAAGTTCCGGGAAAAACTGCACGTCTCATTTTTAGTTGATGGTTTTTAGTTTATGGCTTTTCGCTTCAAAGGATTACTAAGTTAATGAGTTTAAAGTAAAACAAGTTTCTTTTTCATGAAAATTTAGAAATCAAAATTGCCAGTGCCGCAATTACTGTTGCCAATACAACGCCGCGAGCTCTATAAAATTGATTCTTTTTTAAAAGTATAAAAAATACAATTAGATTTAAAATTGCACCCAAAGCAATCAAACTTCCTAGAAAATCATTCTCTAAGGCTGCTTGTAGCGTTGATTCCAGGCTTAGTTTTGAAAAAAAGAAGATGTATAAATAGGTTCCGGCCATATTTGCCGCCAAGCCTATAACCAATCCAATCAATATTTCTTTAACGTGTGGTTTCATGTTATTTCAATTGAAATTTTCAACATTCATCTATTTACAAATCCCAAGAGTTTAGTTCTTTCAATGCGTGGTGGGCTGTTAGGTCAAACTGTACAGGAACTACGGAAACAAATCCATTGTGAAGCGCCCATTCATCGGTGTCTTCGCCTTTGTCTTCGTTTATAAATTCGCCAGTAAGCCAGTAATAATCACGTCCCAGAGGATTGGTGCGCTTGTCAAAATTTTCTTCCCAATGTGCATTGGCCTGTCGGCAAACTTTGATGCCTTTTATATCGGAAGCGCTCAATTTTGGAATATTCACATTTAATACAACTCCTTTTGGAAGCCCGTTTTTAAGAACTTGCTCGGTGATGGATTTTACAAACTTTTTTGAAGGTGCGAAATCTGCTTCCAACGAATAATCTAAAAGTGAAAACCCGATGGAAGGAATGCCGAGTGTTCCAGCTTCAACAGCAGCACTCATTGTTCCACTGTAAATTACGTTGATGGAACTATTGCTTCCGTGATTTATTCCACTTACGCAAAGATCTGGTTTACGTTTCAAAATTTCGTTTACGGCTATCTTAACACAATCTACAGGCGTACCACTACAACTGTATTCTTTGTGTGGGTCTCCGTTTATCACTTTTATACTATTACAGTACAATGCGTCGTTAATAGTTATGGCATGGCCCATCCCACTTTGTGGTGAGTCTGGAGCAACTACACAAACATCGCCCAGCGTGTTCATTACTTCAATTAAGGTTCTAATGCCTGGGGCGTTTATGCCATCGTCATTGGTTACTAAAATGAGCGGTCTTTTTTTAGACATGATTTTTTATGAATTTTGAAGAAACAAAAATACATTTATTAATTCTGTCCCAATAGCCATCACGGTCAGAATTCAGAATTATAAATTGGAAAAAGCTGTTTAACAAAAAATTAGTATCCAAATCCTTTAATGGCACAGTTTTTTATATAATTTAGGCACTCTTAAAATATACTACCACTATGCGCATAATGAAGAAAAATTTTAAAGTTTTGTTTCTTGCTGTTTTTGTTTCTGTAGCTTCCTGCAGTTTTACTACCAAGGAATTTAACGATCCCGATAAAGACAAACTACTTTTAGACCTTATAAGTTACGTACTTCAAAAAGGGCATTATGACCCTAAAGACATTAACGATGAGTTTTCGGCAGATGTATATGAAAACTTCATTAAGGGATTAGATCCTTTAAAAAGATATTTCTTAGCTTCAGATATTGCCGAATTCAGCAAATACAAAACAGAAATTGATGACCAAATAAAAAACAAAGACCTTTCTTTTTTCAATTTGGTTTATGATCGTTTTCAGGAACGAATGGAGGATGTGAAAAAAATCTACCCAGAGGTTTTGAGCAAACCTTTTGATTTTAATGAAAAGGAAACCATCAATGTAGATTATGATAAATTGGCTTACGCCGAATCCCAGAAAGATTTGAAAGCACGTTGGAAACAACAATTAAAATTTACAACCCTTTCTGGTTATTATGATTTGGTAGAAGATCAAAAGAAAAGAGAGAAGGGTATTACAACATCTGAAGAAGCTACCGATAGTAGCGATGATATAGATTCTCCTGAAGCAGACAAAGAAGCCAAGAACAAAACCGATGAGCCTTTTGAGCCAAAATCTCTGGCAGAACTTGAGAAGAAATCTCGCGAAACAACAAAAACCTCTTTAGACGAGTATTTTGATTTCACCAAAGATTTGGAGCGTAAAGATTATTTCTCAATCTATTTGAACACTATAGTTGAAGAATACGATCCGCACAGCAACTATTTTGCACCACCAGATAAAGACCGATTTGATTTACAAATGTCTGGAAAATTGGAAGGAATAGGAGCTAGGCTTCAAAAGAAAAATGATTATATAACGGTTATCGAAATTATAAGCGGTGGCCCAGCATGGCGAAGTGAAAAAATTGAAGTAGGTGATGCCATTATGAAAGTAAAGCAAGAAGATGAAAAAGATGCAGTAAGTATTGTGGGAATGCGTATTGATGATGCAGTGAAACTTATAAAGGGCCCAAAAGGCACAAAAGTTACATTGACCATTAAAAATGTTGACGGAACCATTTCTGATAAAACCATTACTCGAGATGTGGTTGAATTGGAAGAAACCTATGCAAAATCTTCATTTATTGAAAAGGATGATCGCAAATTTGGATTGATAAATCTTCCGCAGTTCTATTTTGATATGGAGAATTACAAAGAAAGAAATGCAGCCACAGACGTTAAAAAAGAAATCATTCGTCTGAAAGAACAGGGGATGGAAGGGCTTGTTTTAGATCTACGCGACAATGGTGGGGGATCTTTAAGAACTGCAGTGGATATTGCAGGGCTTTTCATAAAAAAAGGACCTGTTGTTCAGGTTGCTTCTGCAGGAAATAAAGAAGTACTCGAAGACAAAGACAGCGAAATAGTTTGGGATGGCCCCTTGGTGATTTTGGTGAATGAGCTTTCCGCATCGGCATCAGAGATTTTAGCGGCGGCAATGCAAGATTACAAACGTGCCATCATTATTGGAAGCAAGCAAACCTACGGAAAAGGAACGGTTCAAAATGTAATTGATCTAAACCAATGGCTTCGCAAAAATGACATGGGAGATTTGGGAGCTTTGAAAATAACATCACAAAAATTCTACCGTGTTAACGGTGGTTCCACCCAATTGGAAGGAGTGAAAAGCGATGTGGTAATGCCAGATCGTTATAGCTATATTGACGTTGGTGAAAGAGATTATCCAAACCCATTGCCTTATGATAAAATAGATGCTGCAAAATATACTGTTTGGGATGGTTATATAGATTATGACGAAACCATTCAAAAAAGCAAAGCAAGAATGGCTCAAAACGAACAATTGAAATTAATTGATGATAACGCGAAATGGATAAAGGAACGCAGAGATGAAAAAGAAGTAAATCTCAATTATAATGAATATAGTTCCGAAATTGAACAACGCAAAAAAGAAACTAAGCGTTTTGATGCTATCGACAATTATGACAATCAACTAAGTTTTGAATCTTTACCATATGAGACAGAATTGATGAAACAGGATACAATCTTGTCTGAAAAACGAAAAAGATGGCACAAAAACCTAAGCAAGGATATGTATATTGAAGAAGCTGTCCACGTGCTGGAAGATTTAAAGCTCAATAACATTAAAGCTGGAAAAGTGGCTGACATTAAAAATTAATAAAAGGATGAAGGCATTGCTAGTTTCTTAATGTTACAAGCTAAATTTTACTAAATTTGAAGTGTGAAAAACTCCACTTCATTAACCCAGATAGCGCTCCAAAAGTTCAAAAAAAACTTTTGGGGCGTTTTTAGTTTGGGTTTTTTAGCGCTCTGTGTTTTGGTTGCAATTTTTGCGTATGCTTTGGCTCCAGATAATTCTGAAAATGCAAACCAAATGCATCTTTCAATACATTCCAAAAATCCAGGGTTTTCTGTAAAAATGCTTACAATCCCCATTGCAGTTGAAAGTCAAAATCCTTTCTCTGTCTTCTTCTTCGGAAAGAAAAATGCAGATACGGAAGTCCCTATCTCAAAATATTCTCTGACTGAAAATTCAATTGAAATAATTGAATATACACCTGACGGCACTGACGGTCTTCAAAAGGAATATGCACTTTCACTTTTTCCTAAAACAAATTCCGTTGATGAAATTCCCAAAAAATACATTTCGGAAAAAAAATTCCTGCTCGGTACGGATAAATACGGTCGCGATTTATTGAGCAGAATGCTTATAGGCATTCGTATTTCGTTGGCTATTGGCTTTGTCGCTGTTTTTATTTCTTTGGTAATTGGAATAACGATGGGCGCCATTGCAGGCTATTTTGGCGGAAAAGTGGATGCCGCAATTATGTGGCTCATCAATGTAACCTGGTCCATTCCAACGTTGCTTTTGGTAATTGCAATCACTTTAGCGCTTGGGAAAGGTTTTTGGCAGGTTTTTATAGCCGTTGGGCTCACAATGTGGGTAGAAGTCGCTCGTGTGGTAAGAGGGCAGGTTATGGGCGTAAAACAGATGCAATATGTTACCGCCGCAAGAGCTTTGGGTTTTAATGATTTCAGAATAATTGTAAAACACATTTTGCCAAATAGTATGGCGCCGGTTATCATCATTTCTGCAGCTAATTTTGCAGGAGCAATTCTAATTGAAAGCGGATTATCGTTTTTAGGAATAGGCGCACAACCACCAATGCCCAGTTGGGGCGGGATTATTAAAGATCATTACGCCTATATTATTTTGGGGAAACCCTATCTTGCCCTCATTCCCGGATTGGCCATTATGAGTTTGGTCACCGCCTTTATGTTGATTGGGAATGCATTGCGCGATGCAATGGATGTTCGAAATGATTAATTAAACTTCAATGAACCGAAAATACATTTACCCTATAGTTATTATCATCGTAACAGTTGTACTTTATTATGCTGACGATTTATTTGAAAAAGATGATACTTCAGTTGCTGACTCTTCCGAAGTAATACAACGAAATTCTAAAGAATTTGATGATTCGTTTCTACCCAGTTCAACAACGGGAGAAATCGTAAAACACAACTTTTTCACCCTTTCCTATTCCGAAAAAGACGAACAGGCAGAATGGGTGGCTTATGAACTGGCTAAAAGCGATCTTTTAAAAAATGAATTTGAACGGCCCTATTTTATTGAGGATAAAAAAGTGAAAACCAAATCGGCTGATTGGCGGAATTATAAAAACTCTGGTTATGACCGCGGCCATCTTTGTCCAGCGGG
>Ga0209344_10005687_pt1 | contig 10631 bp, 7 predicted proteins | sample Cruoilmetagenom6_FD_187293 | JGI IMG/M metagenome (GOLD analysis project Ga0209344, IMG submission 187293) | Oil polluted marine microbial communities from Coal Oil Point, Santa Barbara, California, USA - Santa Barbara Oil Seep Sample 6 (SPAdes)... | ecosystem: Environmental > Aquatic > Marine >...
GAACGATCGATGTCGCCGCCAGAATGCGCGAGATGTGGTAAAAAAATGGCGGTGGCAAATGCCACCGCCATTCAGTACGAAACAAACAGCATAAGGGATATTTAGTTTGTTACGTCAACCTAAAAACGCTCAGAAATTCTTCAAATCCAGTGTGCGGGTGTTTTTGCGTTTTCCATGATTCTTTGATGCTTGGGATATGAAAAAGGTTGCAAACAAAATGGAATAAGGCATTTTGGAAATCAATGGTAACTGAGTTGCGATTGAAACCATTTCATTCGATATAATTCTTGGAGCGGCAATGAGCGTAGCAACACCGGTACAGCGTCAGGACAGGAACATCGTATACGCGGGATTGTTGCTCTCTTCCCAGTAGGCGTAACCGAGCTTTTCGAGATGTAATTCGAGCTCGTCCGTGTCCTCTGTCGGCACGTCGATACCAGCGAGCACCCGGCCATGGTCCGAGCCATGATTGCGGTAATGAAACAGGCTGATATTCCAGTCAGTGCCGATGGCATTCAAGAACCTGAGCAATGCGCCTGGCCGCTCAGGAAACTCGAAACGAAACAGGCGTTCATTTCCAACCCCGGCAGATCGGCCACCGATCATGTGCCGCACATGCAGCTTGGCCATCTCATTGTCGCTGAGGTCGGCCACTGGGAAACCGGCCGCCGCAACCTCCGACAGCAATTCATCGGCCTCTGCCTGTCTTTCGGCGAGCTGCACGCCGACGAAAATGTGCGCTTTCTTTGCATCGGCGTATCGATAGTTGAACTCGGTGATGCCACGTCGTCCAATAACTTCGCAGAAGCGTCGAAAGCTACCGGGCTCCTCGGGAATTTCTGCGGCGATCAGCATCTCCGTCTGATCACCGACCGCCGCACGCTCGGCGATATGTCGCAAGCGATCAAAATTAACATTGGCACCGCAACTGATCGTGACGAAAGTTTGGCCGCTGATGTCGCGCTCAGCGGCGTATTTCTTCGCTCCGGCTACCGCGAGCCCACCTGCGGGTTCGACGATGGAGCGCGTGTCCTCAAAAATGTCCCTTATCGCGGCGCAGCATTGATCAGTGTCGACCGTGATGACGTCGTCGACAAACTCCTGACACAATCGGAACGTCTCGTCGCCGACGCGTCGAACCGCGACACCATCGGCGAATATCCCAACGTGCTGCAAAGAAACGGGCTCACCTGCGGCCAGTGAATCGTGCATCGCGGCCGAATCGTCCGGCTCAACGCCAACAATTCGAATGTCCGGTTGCCGTTGCTTGATGTAGGTCGCGATACCGGCGATCAGGCCGCCGCCGCCGATCGGAACAAATACCGCATCGATTTTGCCCTCAGCCTGGTCGAGAATCTCTGCACCGATCGTGCCTTGACCGGCGATTACTGCGGGATCGTCGAATGGATGAATGAAAGTCAGGCCTTGCTCTTTTTCTAGCTGCCGAGCATGCGCATAGGCATCGTCATACGCGTCGCCGCTCAACACAACCTCGGCACCCAGCGTGCGTACCGCGTCGACCTTGATGGTCGGTGTGGTGACTGGCATGACAATGACTGCGCGTACGCCGCGCTTCTTAGCGGCCAGAGCGACTCCCTGAGCGTGATTGCCTGCAGAGCTGCAGATGACACCGTTTAGCAGATCATCGTCGCCGAGGTTCGCGATCTTGTTGTAGGCACCTCGCAATTTGAACGAAAACACCGGTTGCAGGTCCTCGCGCTTCATCAGAACCTGATTGCCGATCCTGGCCGACAATATGCCTGCAAGCTCTAGTGGGGACTTGATCGCGACGTCATAGACCTTCGCGTCACGGATCATATCGAGGTAGTCGGCGGCTTTCATTCCGCGGTTATCGCATACCGCGCGTCCATCCGCAAAGGTAGCAATGGCAATCATCGAACGACCCTCCCATAATGGACCTCCACCTGCGGCAGGATTGGTCTCTTGAGCAAAGTTTTCTTAAGTAATGCTCGTCTCGTAAATGAAGGCGAGGTCCGCGAAGTCGATGTTCTGATCGATGGCGAGCGTATTGCCAAGATTGACGCGTCGATCCCGGCACCAGATGGTGCGACAGTCATCGATCTCGCCGGCAAGTACCTGTTGCCGGGCATGATCGACGATCAAGTCCATTTTCGTGAACCGGGTATGCCGCATAAAGGTGACCTTGCCACTGAATCCGCCGCGGCTGCCGTTGGCGGAATCACCAGCTTCATGGATATGCCGAACGTCAATCCGCAAACGACGACGCGTGAGGCGTTGCGCGACAAGTATGCGATGGCCGCCAACCGCTGTACGGCTAATTACGGTTTCTACCTTGGCGCGACCAACAGCAACATCGAAGAGATTAAAGCGCTACAGGTTGGTGAGGCGTCTGGGATTAAAGCATTCATGGGAGCGTCCACTGGCGACATGCTGGTGGACAATCCGGCGGCACTGGAAAAGCTGTTCGAACACGCACCGACGATCGTGCTCACTCATTGTGAGGACTCGCCAATGATCTGGGCGAACGAATCGGCGGCGAGAACCAAGTTCGGTGACGATGTACCGTTCAGCGAGCATCCGTCCATTCGATCTGCCGAGGCCTGTCTAAAGTCATCTACGCTTGCCTATGATCTGGCAAGTCGGCACGACGCACTGCTGCATATCTTGCACCTGACGACGGCGATTGAAATGGACTTGTTTACAAGTGCGCATCGCTCTGAGAAGAGGATTACGGCCGAAGTTTGTGTACACCACCTGTGGTTCGATGAGTCCAGTTACGAGGAGCTCGGTAGCAAGATCAAGTGCAATCCCGCGATCAAGACGGCGGCCGACCGGGCGGCACTCATCGCAGCACTGAACGAAGGCCGCATAGACATCATAGCCACGGACCATGCGCCGCACACCGCGGCGGAAAAGGCTGCGAGTTACTTCATGGCGCCCGCCGGCTTGCCGCTGGTTCAGCATGCACTACTGACGCTGTTTGATCTGGCCGCTGATCAGCAGCTCAGTCTGGAGCTCATCGTCGACAGAGCGTGTCATGCGCCCGCGGATATTTTTGGTGTGGATCAAAGAGGCTACGTGCGGGAGGGATGGTATGCAGACCTTGTCGTCGTCGACACAGGCACACCATATCGAGTTTCGGCGTCGAACTTGCTGAGCAAGTGCCAGTGGTCGCCCTTCGAAGGCCATGAGTTTTGTGCCAGCATTGACACGACGATCATCAACGGTGAGGTCGTTTATCGCGACGGAAGTCTCACAGGAGTTATCGCCGGTCAGCCCCTTAAGTTCGGGCGTGCACGCTGAGCACACAGAAACTGTTTACTTTCCCTGTGATGTCGCTATGCTAGCGCCAAATAAGGGACCGATACTGACAGTCGGGTGAACGCATGCCTGGTGTGACCAGCTGAATGAAGCCAACAGATACTTCCAACCCAGAGTATTTCCATAAGGTCGTCGACTGCCAGTGGGGCTGCCCCGCTCACACGGACGTTCCTGCCTATATACGCATGATCGCGCAAGGCGATTTTTCCGCCGCGTATATGGAGAATCGAAAATCCAATGTATTTCCGGGCATTCTCGGGCGTGTTTGTGACCGTCCTTGTGAGCCCGCGTGTCGTCGCGGTCGTGTCGAAGACAAGCCAGTCGCAATTTGCCGTTTAAAACGAGTGGCTGCAGATCATCGTGATGATATTAGCGATCAACTGCCGAAGGCACCCGAAAACAGCAACGGCAAGAAGGTTGCCCTAGTCGGTGCGGGCTGCGCGTCTCTCACTGTCGCGAACGATCTTGCCCCGCTCGGCTACGAAGTCACGATATTCGAAGCCCTGCAGACAACTGGCGGCTTGATGCGGACCAATATTCCGCAGTTTCGTTTGCCGCCCAAGGTGCTTGATGAGGAAATCGGCTACATCCTCGATATGAATGTCGACCTCAAACTGAATCACCCGATCGAAAGCCTGAAGTCTCTACTCGAAGAGAACTACGACGCAATTTTCGTCGGCACTGGTGCTCCTCGTGGCAAGAACCTCGAGATTCCCGGTCGCTATGATTCCGATCGTATTCATATCGGCATCGACTGGTTGGAGTCGGTCGCGTTCGAGCACATTAAGGAAATCGGCCGCAAAGTATTGATCATTGGCGTGGGTAATACCGCTATGGATTGCTGCCGCACATCTCTCAGAATCGGTGCCGACAACGTCAAAGTAATGGCGCGCAAACCACGAGGCTTTTTCAAGGCATCCGAGTGGGAGCTTGAGGACGCCGAAGAAGAGAATGTTGAAATTCTCATCAATCACTCACCAAAAGAGTTTGTGATTGAAGATGGCAAGCTGGTCGGTATGAAGTTCGAGCTGATGGAGTACAAGGTCGACGAAAATGGCGGCATTGATCGCGGTACCGTAACTGGCGAGAAAATCATTCCCTGCGACGATGTTGTTCTGGCTATCGGTCAGGACAACTCATTCCCCTGGGTCGAACGGGACATTGGCATCGAGTTCAATGACTGGGACTGCCCGATCGTCGACGAAACCACGATGATGTGCGGCCGCGATGGTGTGTTCTTCGGTGGCGACTCAGCCTTTGGTCCAAAGAACATCATCTGGGCGGTGGAGCACGGCCACCAGGCGGCGATATCGATACATCGATACTGTCAGGGCGAGAGTCTTACGGAACGTCTACCTGATGGCTTGAATTTGTCCAGCCAGAAAATGGGAATGCACGAATGGAGTTTCTCCAACGACTATGACGGTGCATCGCGACGCTTGATGCCACACGTCGAACTCAAGGAGCGCTTCAAGCAGATCGATATCGAGGTTGAGCTTGGCTTCACAGCTGAGCAGGCTGTACAGGAAGTCGAGCGTTGTCTGAATTGCGACATACAGACCGCCTTTACTGCAGACCTTTGCATTGAGTGCGACGCCTGCATCGATATCTGCCCGGTGAATTGTTTAACGATGACCGCCGACGGCGAAGAAGATGAGCTGCGAACACGTTTGTCAGCGCCTGCTGAAAATCGCGAGCAGGCCCTGTACATTTCGGCCGCGCTTCCACACACCGCACGAGTCATGGTCAAGGATGAAGATCTTTGTGTGCACTGCAGTCTATGTGCAGAGCGCTGCCCGACCGGCGCTTGGGACATGCAGAAATCAAAAATCCTCATCCCGTATGCGAAGGATGAACTATCCGACGAGCAAGCGCCGCCAGCGATCGGTTCCGGTGCCTAGAGAGAACAAGTGGCAACAGTAAACGACGTAGTAATCAAGATTGGTACGGTGAACGGGACGGGCTCCGCCAGCGCGAACGGGCTGCTGATGAAATCCATTTTCAGAATGGGCATCCCGGTTGTGGGTAAGAATTATTTTCCGTCCAATATTCAGGGATTACCGACTTGGTATGAAATTCGCGTAACCGGCGATGGCTATCATTCGCGGTCGAACCGTGTTGACGTCATGGTCGCCATGAACGCACAAACCTACACTCGAGATATGGCCGACGTCGCTCCCGGGGGGTGGTTGATTTACGACTCGACATGGCCGCGAAGCCAGTTGCTCGACCGCGATGACATCACGGTCATTGGAATCCCATTCTCAAGACTGTGTAACGAAAATTTCGCTGGCGCTCGGTCGCGTATTTTGATGAAAAACATTGCCTATGTCGGCGCTGTTGCGGCGCTGCTGGCCATAGACCTCGACGTCATTACTCAGTTGCTTGAGGAGACATTTGCGTCGAAAGCCCATCTGATCGAATCCAATATGAAGGCTATCCGCCTCGGTTCCGACTACGCGCATGAGAAGTTTTCCTGTCCATTGCCGATGCGCGTCGAAGCGATGGATGCCACCTCTAATAGCATCATCATTGACGGTAATACGGCCGCCGGTCTCGGCTGCATGTATGCCGGAGCGACGGTTGGCGCCTGGTATCCGATTACCCCGTCGACGTCGTTGATGGACGCGTTCCGCAATTTCTGCTCGCGTTATCGCGTAGACCCGGAAACTGGAAAGAATACCTACGCCATCATTCAGGCCGAAGATGAGCTTGCTGCGATTGGAATGGTGTTGGGTGCTGCATGGAACGGCGCTCGCTCGTTTACACCAACCAGCGGCCCCGGTATTTCGTTGATGAGTGAGTTTATCGGCTACGCGTATTACGCTGAGATTCCGACCGTATTGTTCAATGTACAGCGCACTGGCCCGTCGACTGGCATGCCAACCCGTACGCAGCAGTGTGACCTCCTGAGCTGTGCTTATGCATCGCATGGTGATACTAAACACGTGCTGTTGTTCCCGGCGAATCCTTCTGAATGTTTCTATATGGCGCCCACAGCCTTCGATATGGCGGAACGATTGCAAACGCCCGTGATGGTGATGTCTGATCTCGATATCGGCATGAATGACTGGATGGTGCCGGAGCTGGAGTGGGACGAGGGTTACGTACCTGATAGAGGCAAGGTGCTGAGCGCCGAGGAGCTGGAGGGAATGGACAAGTTCTATCGTTACCTCGACGTTGACGGTGACGGTATTCCCTATCGTTCGTTGCCAGGCGTCCACCCAAAGGGCTCGTATTTCACGCGCGGATCCGGTCATACGAAACTCGGCGCTTATACAGAGGACTCTGCGGCCTATCAGGATGTGATCGACCGACTGCTCATCAAGTGGGAGACCGCACGCAATATTCTTCCCAAGCCTGAAATAGAATATTCCAAGTTTAATAAGACGGGATTGATTACGATCGGCAGCGGTGACGGTGCCTGTACCGAAGCGCTAGACCGGCTATCGAAGCAGGACATCGGCTTGAACTACTGCCGCATCAAGGCCTTTCCGTTTAGCGAAGAGGTTGCCGATTTCATTGAGCAGCACGATGTCGTCTATGTGGTCGAACAGAATCGGGATGCACAGCTACGCACCTTGTTGATCAATGATATTGAGGCGGATCAGACCAAACTGGTTTCACTGTTGCACTATAACGGCATGCCAATAAATTCCGGCTTCGTTGTCGACAAAGTGCTTGAGGAGATCGCGAAAGGCCGTGCGGCCTAAGCGGAGAAAGCGACAATGAGTTATATAGCGAAACCGAAAGTTTCCCACCCCGGAATGCCGAAGAACAAGCTCGGACTGACGTCACGGGACTATGAAGGCACTGTGTCGACACTGTGCGCCGGATGCGGGCACGATTCAGTGACGGCGGCCATTATTCAGGCGGTTTTCGAGTTGGGCATTGAACCGCATATGCTGGCCAAGATGAGTGGCATCGGTTGTTCTTCGAAGACACCAGCCTACTTCGTCAGCCAGTCACACGGATTCAATTCGGTACATGGCCGGATGCCATCAGTGACCACCGGAGCGAACGCGGCTAACGGGGATCTGACGTATATCGGCGTTTCCGGTGATGGCGATTCCTTATCAATCGGCGTTGGTCAGTTTGTCCATGCTATTCGTCGCAATGTGAACATGTGCTACGTGATCGAAAACAACGGCGTCTATGGATTAACCAAAGGCCAGTTTTCCGCGTCCGCCGATATTGGCAGTAAACCCAAGAAGGGTGAGCCAAATAATCAGGAGCCCATCGATCCGGCCAGTACCGCGTTAAGCCTCGGCGCGACTTACATCGCTCGAAGTTTTTCAGGTGATAAGGAGCAACTGGTTCCTTTGCTCAAAGGCGCATTAATGCACCGCGGTTTCGCGTTGGTAGACATCGTCAGTCCTTGCGTTACCTTCAACGACCATGAGGGCTCGACCAAAAGTTATGCGCATACGCGTGAATTTTATCATCACGTCATCGATATTGATTACATCCCTCCGGCTGAAGAGATCAAGGCTGCTTACGCAGAAGGCGAGGCAATGCCGATCGAGCTGCATGATGGCAGTACTATAGTCTTGCGCAAGGTCGACAAAGACTATGACCTGACAAGCAGGGCATCCGCATTCAAGTATCTTCGGGAGAGATTCAACGCCGGTGAAATCACTACCGGACTTCTGTATCTCGATGAATCACGGGCGGAGATGCACGATTTGATGGGCAATATTGATACACCGTTGTCGCAATTGTCGCTTGACGGACTTAACCCTGGTAGTGAAGAATTGAAGAAGCTGCAAAACCGCTACCGGTAATTGCAGCCAAAAGCGTGCGGGAATAATTCATTGCAGGAGAATGTAATGAGTAGATTTCAAGCCGTTCCTTACGAAGACCAAGCCGACATTAATCTGTCACCCATGCTCGACGTGGTTTTTATCATGTTGATCTTCTTTATCGTCGTCGCAAGTTTCGTCGATGAAGTTGGTCTGCCCGTCGTGCTGCCTGCACAGACCGGCAGCATTGATCTGAAAGTTGAATCGATCGTTATCACGGTAGAGAAGGCCGCCATATTTGTAGTCAATGGCCGATCGATGACCGCCACTAGCGTGCCGTCTTACGTGCAGGCGTTGCATGCTGAAAACCCTGAAGCGAGTTTTGGAGTGCTATTGGCCACCGGTTCCAAAGTCAAAGATGCCGTGGTCGCGATCGAGGCCGGTCGAGCGATCGGTTTCGACGTAGTGCCGATTACTCGTAAGGAGTAGCAGAAGGTCCGAAGCCCCGGTTAGACTGCTCACTTCGCAATCGACGGAGAAAGATATGACAAGCAGTCGACGCCAGTTCATCAAGGCCGGGGTTTTGGGCAGTGCCGCTATCGCTACGACCGGCATACCACAAGCCGCCAGTTCCCGAGAGAAAATGGCCAAGCCGCTCAACGTGCTTATTCTCGGCGGGACCGGGTTTCTTGGGCCACATATGGTGCGCGAAACGCTGCGGCGTGGACACACGGTGACATTGTTTAATCGGGGTCGCTCGAATAGCACCCTGTTCCCTGACCTCGAAACTATCAAGGGTGATCGCGACAAGGGTCTCGACGGACTGAAAGGTCGTCGCTGGGATGCGGTCATCGACAACTCCGGCTACGTGCCGAGACACGTTGCAGACTCGGCCCGATTGCTGGCACCGAACACGGACCGCTACGTCTACACGTCGACGGTATCCGTCTACGCAGACTTCAAAATTCACAATGTTGAGTCCTCGCCGCTTGGGACCATTGCAGATGAGAGCGTTGAGGAAGTGACGGGTGAGACCTACGGTCCATTGAAGGCGCTATGTGAAAAACGCTGTGAGGCGGAAATTGCAGCAGACAAGTTGACGATAGTTCGTCCGACCTATGTCTGTGGGCCGGGCGATCATACTGACCGATTTTCCTGGTGGCCGATTCGTGTGCGCAGAGGTGGTGAGATGATCTGGCCCGGTACGCCAAAGGACGTCATTCAGATTATTGATGTGCGTGATCTCGCGAATTTCACGCTGGATTGTGTCGACGGTGATATTTCCGGCGTGTTCAATGCTGTGAACCGTGCTGGCGAGTACACAATGGGTGATCTCCTGGCTGACTCAGAGGCTGTTAGTGCTACAACGGTGGATCCGCATTGGATCAGCGAAGCGTTTGCCTACAAACACGAAGTAGCGGGAAGTCGCGAGCTTCCGATTTGGAACCCGACTTCTGGTGAGAACGGCGGATCGGGCACCTTTAGTGGCGAGGCTGCACGCGCGGCAGGTTTACACAATCGCCCAGAGCGCGAGACGGCGCGAGACGTGTTGACCTGGTGGGATACGCGCAGCGAGGAGCGACAGGAAAACATGACGTCGGGTATGTCCGCTGAACGCGAAGCCGAGTTGGTCGCGGCCTGGAAGGCAGCACATTAGTGAAAAGGGCCCGGTTTTCGGCCGGGCCCTGACTGTCTAGCTCCAAAGACGTTTCCACCATGGACTCTTGTCCGGTGACTTGGCGTCAGGGAACGGAATTTTCTTGCGGATGTCCTCGATATCCCAACCGGTCAGATTGGCAAGTTGCTGTGCTTCGCGTTCCTGACGGTCGCGAAGGGCTGCTTCGTAGTTGCTGATATCGCAGGTGGCTTCGCCCTTCCACGGATGCCGGATGACATATCGGCCCTGATAGTTTTGGCGATCACCTGTTTCTTGAAATACCAGATCTTCGGGAAAATGTTCGCTGTCGTAGCGCACATGAAGTCGCGTGACGAACACGTTCTGCGCCTGCGGCTGAGAAATTTTGCTACCGCCTTGTTCGTTGCCGCCGACCCAGAACACGCCGAGCTTGCGAAGCTCATCTGTGCTGAGCGGGTCGGCCGCACAGGGGTCGCACCAGCCCATGTCCCAGGCATATTCTAGAAACACGGCGCGTTCATCTTCGGCCTCGACCTGCTTGGCGAACATGTCGCGATAGAATTCCGCGAACTCGCCTTGTACAAACTCGGGTACGTCCATGTTGGTGGGTAACTTCACAGTCCGATAGTTGGTTGTTTCCACTCGACCGGTGCGAGTTAGCGCATAGACATACAGTTCCTGTTTGCCTTTCGCATTCAAGGTGCCGAGGCGAATGGGCAACATAAATTTGTTGCTTTCGTAGGCGACCTGGAGAGGTCGTAAAAACTGGTAGCCGAGTTTCGACTGCTCGTCGAGATTCACCTTCGCGACGAAGAATCTCATGTCTTGCTTGATGTAGCTGTCGACTACTTTCTCGGCGCCACGTGGAAGCTTGTAGTCGTTCTTTCTCAGCCACTTGATCAAGCCACCACTTTCGTTAGCCGACAAGATCAGAATGTCGTACTCACCGA
>Ga0209344_10005689_pt1 | contig 10628 bp, 10 predicted proteins | sample Cruoilmetagenom6_FD_187293 | JGI IMG/M metagenome (GOLD analysis project Ga0209344, IMG submission 187293) | Oil polluted marine microbial communities from Coal Oil Point, Santa Barbara, California, USA - Santa Barbara Oil Seep Sample 6 (SPAdes)... | ecosystem: Environmental > Aquatic > Marine...
GCTTGCAGCTCTGCCATGCGACTTGGATCATATTCTCTCGTGGTGGAAGAGCTGCAAGCCATAGCCGGCCCACATTCGTGGACAATATTTTGTTCCACACCGAACGCGCACAGACCGCCATAATAACGCACAGCAGCCACCCTCAGTTTATTAGAGTTTTCGAAAATTCGTATGCTCTAATGTGCGGTTCTGGGCTATACTTTTCCCATACATTTGAAAATCGATTCTGAGGCTAGGATGACTTCAATCGAACCGCATCCCCGGTGTTTAGACGACACCTTTCGCCTGTCCGTGTACGAAGCCGGACATACCATCACGGCATATCTTTTAAACCAGAAAATCGTTTCCGTGCGTATGCGCCCGCGTCCGCCAATGACCATCGCGGAAAAGAAATTTATCAGCCACAGCTGGGATTCCTTCATGGACATCCTGGAAAACCGGGCGTTGGAATTGTTTGGCGGTCAGATCGCCGAAGAACTGGTCTGCGGCAGCACGTCGTGCTGCTCCGGCGATATCTCGCGCATTGATGAAATTTCCCGCATCCTGGCTGGCCTGTCGGTCGAAGACGAAGTCGATAGCGAAGAAATATTGTTCGAGCTTGAAGACCGCGCCAAGGACATGTTCGCCCCGGACAATGTGCGCGCGGCGATCATCCCGGTGGCGGAATATCTCTGTGCAGAGGAAAATGCCGACCATATGGAAGTGCCCGGCAAAGGCATCACCAAAATCATCGAACAGTTCATCCCCCGCCCACCCAAAGAAAAAGGCGGGTTGCTTAAGCTGTTGAATCTCGCTTGAGCCACCCTGCCTTTTTTACTTCTTGAATTTGGCTTGCGCTTAACGCCCCATGTTCCAAAAGTAGGACATCGGCGATGAGAACATGTTGGACGTGCGGCCAACATCGTTGGACATCCGCGCCATCGAAGAATTCATGTTTACCGTCGACCCGGTCATCACCGCAACGTTGTGCGCCATTGACCCCAACTGACCATCCATGTTGTGAACGGATGTCTGCATGGTGGCGATGTTCGTCGACATCGCGCTGACATCTTGGACCATGACTTTTTGCACTTCGGTCATGGTGTGGATATCGGTGCCCAGTCGCACGATGGTGTCCGTCATGGTGTCGATGCGGTTGGCGATGCCCCACATCAAATATGTGAAGACACTCATCACCACCACGATGCCACTGATGCCCGCAACGACATATCGGCTGTTGTTCACTCTTCTATACACGTCCCTGTCCCATTCTTTTTATCGTTATGACCTATGTTCACCGAAAGGTTAGTTCCCCCGGCCACACTGGCCTGGATCACCCCGCAGACGCCTGTTTGGGCTGGTCGTCAGATTCCGGGGGGAGAATCTGTTGCGCTTGGTCTGCAACCAAGCCTGTATCGATCGACACCTCATCAGTTGTAACTTCAATCTCCGCCGCTGACGTCAAGCTTTCCGCAGCGGGAACTTTGCGCCCGGATGGATCGGTATGCAGATCGTTCAGGCGTTGGATGTGCCCTTCGATCGCACCGAGCACTTCGCTCAGCATGCGTCGCGTGCCCTTACCCCATCCCGAAACACCGCCCGAAAAGGCGCTACGCCACGCCCGGGTGTTCTTCAAAAAGGCGTTTTGCAAATTCAGTTCGTAATCGCCAAACACCGTCGGTAATTTTTTGGCGAGGAACTTGGCCGTCACCCTGCGTGACGTGTAATGCCAAGACAGCGCCAAGATGCCTGCCGCCGCCGCGATGGCGATCAAGCTCAACACGTAACCCTTCACCGCGTCATACGCTGACACGAACGGACCTGTGCCAAAGACTTGCACCAAGCCAAACGCCAGTGCGATCGCGACGCCAAACCCGACAACATCACCGATCAAAACCAATTTGCGCCATTTTTCAACCGCCGCTTCGATCACCGGAATGGTGTCCAGTTCGATTTGCCGCGCGACGTCTTCCAGCGAACTCACCACCCGGTAGCCGCGTTCGATTTCGACTTCGTCCATACGTCGGGTGATCTCGGCCATGTCTTCGTCGCGCTTGCGCTGATAACGTTCACGCAAAGCCGGGTCTTCGATGGGCACGGCGGCTTCTTCATTGTAGATGCATAAGAACCGACCGCTCGCCAGCCCCGTTTGCGCCAGGGCGCGCTGCCACGCGGCGACGACTTCTTCGGGATTGTCTTCACGCGCGGTGGTGTCGATCTGGTTCAAAATGTAAACGAACTTGGTTGAATCGGCACGGACCGACGCCTTAGCGACCAAGTGCTTCAACGTGTCCTGCATTGCGCCCGGTTCGGGATGGCGGGCATCGAAAAAGATCAACACCAAATCGGAGATGTCGATGATGTGGTCGGTCAGGCGCAAAGTTGAACGGCGTTGATCGTCGGCATCGAAGCCCGGGCTGTCGATCAGCGTGCGGCCTTTGAGGATATCGGTGTCCGCGGTTTTCAGTTGCAAATACGTGTCGATGCGTCGGCCTTCGCCTTCGGCGACCTTTTCGATCTCAGAACCGATGCCAAAAAACGGAAAGCGCGGATCGTTGTTCAAAGCCGTGCCCGGCAGCGTGCGCGAGTTTTCATGGTGTGAATAACAAATCACCGTGAACTTATCATCCACCGCCTGATTACCGGTGCGTTGCAGGGTCTTGCTCAAGGTGTGATTGATGAAGGTCGATTTGCCCGACGAGAACGTCCCCAACACACTGATCAGCGGCCACCACGTGATGCGGGTGGCGAGCGATTCATCATCTTTCAACAGGCCTAAACGATAAAGGACCTTATCGAGCTTGCGGTACGTCGGCAGCACTTGAACCAGATCCGGGTGCTCCTCTTGCAGGTGCGTTTCCAGATTATTCAAACGCTCAGTCAAGTTTGCGTTCGGGCGGCTAAACAGCATTGATATCACTCCATGGTTCGGGCGTTAGAAATCGCCCTTTGCGCCGCGGTCCAAAACATCCAGCATAATTTCTTTGACCTTGATGGCCTCCGCCTTCAGCTCAGGCGGCAGCGGTTTGCCGCCGTAGATCATCGGATCCATATTCAAGGTGTAGATCCATAACTTGCCTTGCTTGTCTTCCACCAACGACAAACGGCACGGCAGATACGCCGCAAAGGCATCGGAATAATCAAGCATCTGCGCCGCTGTCTGCGCGTTGCAGAACATGTAGATTTTGACAAAACGATAAGGCTTGCCGCTCATCGCTTCGACCTGTTTGTAGAGCGGCAACTCACCAACGTTTTTGATGTTGTGTTCGTTGGCGACGAACTTGATGGTTTCGTCGACCTCTTGGACCGTCAGATCGTCACTGACCCGAGAGCGCCACACGGTCGCCTCCGCCGCGTTGCCGGTTTCGAGGATCTGGCGAAACATTTCGACATAGGTGTCGAGCGCCTTATCGTCGAATTCGGCGAAACGGGTCTTCACCTCCCACACATAGGGCGACACGGCGACACCGGCCAAGACGGCCAGCACGCCAATGATCGCAAAGAGGTTTCGAACAGTGCCCATCTTACAGGTCCTTAGTTGGCGGCGTTGTTTTCTACAGGCGCCGGTGCGGTTGTGGGTGCGGGTGCGGTCGCTTGACGATCCGCCGCAGCTTTAGCCATGGCCGCAGCACGCGCCTCATGGATTTTGGTGCGCAACGTATTGGCTTTTTCCGGGTCCAGGCGGCTCAGCACGCCCATCACCGAAGTGGCCGTCCACGGTGCATCGCCGTTCAACAAACGCAGACCGGTTTCATAATACATGTCGGCGGCGTCCTTGTAGCGGCGCTGCATGAAGTAGAGGTTGCCCAACTCGCCCGCGATGTCGGCTTCTTCACTGCTGTCAACCAAAGCTTTGTAGAGTTCTTCGGCCTTGGTCAAATCGCGTTGCCAATAGGCCGTGCGCGCCGCTGTCCACTGTTCCATCAACGCGGGGTCGATGTTGGCTTGAGCGTTTACGTTGGCCGCATTGCCCTGAGACTGCGCCAGAGCGCGCTGCTTCATCATTTCGGCGCGTTGAGCTTGGACGCGTTCATAAGCCGCCTTGGCACGTTCTTGGGCCTGGGCTTGAGCCTGTTGGCGCGCTTGCTCACGGGCTTTGATCCATTCCGCCTGCGCAGCGGCCTGAGCCTTTTGACGGGCCTGATATTCAGCCATCGATTTTTCACGTGCCTGTGCGGCTTGAGCTTGCGCTTCAGCCGGGGTCTTCGGCGCGGCGGCCTGTGCGGCGTTCATTTGGGCTTGAATTTTTTGCGCTTGGTCTTGTGCCTGTTTTGCCCGCTCCGCCGCCTCGGCTTGAGCCTTTTCGTAAACGTCTTTTTGCTGAGCTTGAGCCTGTTCCTGACGGGCCAAAGCATCTGCTTGGGCTTTCTTCATGTTGGCTTCAGCTTCTTGCTGGCGAGCCAGAGCGTCGGCTTGATCTTTCTTCATGCTCGCCTCGGCTGCGGCTTGAGCATCGCGTGCGGCTTGCTGCGCTTTTGCAGCATCGGCTTGCGCTTTTTCATACGCAGCCTTGCGTTTGGCTTCGGCTTCGGCCTGCATCTGTTGGGCTTTGGCTTGAGCTTCTTCGAACGCGGCCTTGTTTTTCGCCGCGATCTCTTGCGGGCTCATCGGCTGAGCTGCGAGCGCAGGCGATGCCGGCGCCACAACAGGTGCCGCAACAGCAGGTGCAGCTGCAACAGGCGCCGCAGCGGGTTCCGGTGCGTCTTCAGCAGGCGGTGCGCTTGCTGTCAAATGCGTCGGCATTTGCGTTGCAACAGCTTCATCAGCTTCGGGCGCGGCTTGAGCTGGGGCTGCGGAAGCAACCTCATCCGAGGACTCTTCCATAACGTCAAGCTGTACAAGCTCGCGTTTGATTTCGTCCTGATAGACCAGACCGGCAACGACCAGTACGGTGACGAACACAATGACCAGATGGTTCATGATCCAACGAATAACAGGCATGCCTACTCTCCAATTGCGACTTTTGCGCTTTAACGATAAAGCGTCTCAGCCAGTGCATTTAGTTCAAGCGCCGCTTTACCGCGGGGCTCCAATTCAAATACGCCAAGTCCTTCGCTGAAGGACCGGCGAAACGCCATGCGTTGCGATAAGGATTGACCCAAAACGTCCAATCCCGGGATTTGTCTTAAGACCTCTTGGGTTTCGACATTTTCAGTCGCGGACGGATGGGTGTCGGCGCGATTGATGAAACACAGCACTTCGGGCCTTTTGCCGTTGGCGCGGGTGCTTTCTTCGATGATTGCGAGGAACTGCTGGGTCGCCCAGACATCGGCTTGCGACGGGGTCACCGGGATCAACACTCGGTCCGCACGGCCCAAGGCCGCGCGCGCCGCGTCCATGTCGGACAGCCCGATATCGATCAGCACGTTGCCCTTATTTTTCTTCGGGATCGAACCGAACACCGATACCGTGGGCTCGTAACCTTCTTCGACCCGCACATCAACGGCGTCACGCAGCGTGTTCTGAGGATCCAGATCGCATAGCACCACAGAGTGATCTGCATTGGCGAGCCACAGGGCCAAGTTGAACACCACCGTGCTCTTGCCCGTGCCTCCCTTCAGATTTCCCACCACTGTAATCATAATGCCGTCCCTTAAGTTCAAGATGTTATGTAGCGCGCATCACTGAGCTGGCGTTTTTGGCGCTTCGATGCGCTGATAGTCGGCCGGCACATCGAACCACCCGGCCACGCTGCCGACCACTTTCAGATCGCGCAATTCACGCGACATGCCCATGGTCGGGTTTTCTTCTTTAACGATGATGCCCAGATCCGTGTCCACTAATTGATAGGCTTTCGTGATCTTGCCGCTGGGTTCCGCCAAGGACATATCCCAGCGTTCCGCCTCGCGACCTCCGAAGTTCACTTTCGCGGACATGGTCAATTGCATGATGCGGCCGTCGGGAAATTCTTGGCGCACGACCATGTTGCGCTCTGGTTCCCACCACAGCATCGACGTGGCGTTGCTTGGGGTGTGGTGCTGACGCCACTGTTGAACATCGAATTCACCAAATTTTACGTCGGCGACTTTCTCACACGTCAGGCCATCAATTTGCGGGCAAGGCGTTTTCGCGCCGCCCGATGATGTCGGCGCATCCACCGGGGCCTGAATTTCCATGTAGAGCTTATCTTGGGGAAACAGAATGCGCATAATCTTGAGTTTTGGCAGGATGATCTTGACCATTTGGCGGCCGCGTTCAACGTATTCAAAACGGGTGTCGTCACCAGAAACAAAAATAGTTCCGCTTTGCACTTGTTGATCTTTAATGGTCTGAACCGCTGTTGCCGAAAAAGGCTTTTTGCTACCCGCGACGGCCTCGCCCATACCGCCCGCCATAAAGGCGGCGATGAGAGTTGCAGCTAAAATCGTCATCAAAATACGCATAGCAAGGTCCGTTCCTGAAACGTGTTATTGCTTTTAACCAATGGGTCTTAAGTCTGAAACAACTTGAAAAGTCAGTGGGCAGGAAGCACCGCCCGAAGGCGATACTTCCCATCCAACCGATAGGCCTTATTGAGCCGGAGCAGCAGGTGCAGCCGGAGCAGCAGGTGCGCCCGGTGCGCCATACGGTGCGCCGTAAGGAGCGCCATAGCCGTAAGGAGCCGGTGCGCCATACGGTGCGCCATAAGGTGCGCCATAGCCGTAAGGAGCGCCATAACCGCCACCGTTGTAGCCGTTATAACCGTTATAGCCGTTATAGCCATTCCAGCCATTGTTGCCATTCCAGTTGTTGTTGCCGCTACCGCTGCCGTTGCCGCTGAAGCCCATGGAGAAGTTACCAGAGCCAGAGCCGTCGCCGCTGCCGTTGCCGTTGCCCCAACCGTTGTTGTTGTTGCCCCAGCCGTTGTTACCCCAGCCGTTGTTACCCCAGCCGTTGTTACCCCAGCCGTTGTTGTTGCCAAAGGGGCCCCAGCCCCAAGCTGCAGCGTCGTTTGCTACCATGGAACCAACAACTGCAACACCGGCAACTGCCAAGACTTTAATCATTTTGGTCGCGTTCATATCCAGTACTCCTTGTGCTTCATTTTTTAGCCCCCTAGTTTGAGACGGATGCAGGAGAGGGGATGCTCCAAAAACCCGCATTGGGTATTCAACCCATTAACTCTGTCGAGTGAACAACCCGACTTTTTGTGGCCTTATCGTGTGTTCCTGCTACCAAAATGGCATCCAGGATGTAGGGCCGCCAAAACCATTTCCCCCACCGTTGTAGGGATATCCGCCCCAGCCCTGACCTGGAGCGCCAAGACCGGGGGTACCGGGGGTACCAAGACCGGAATACCCCAACCCCGGATATCCAAGGCCCGAATATCCAACACTGGGATATCCAAGGCTCGGGTATCCAGCACCGGGATATCCGGCGCCACCTTGATAAGGAACGCCTCCATAACCGAGGCCATTCGCAAAATTTCGTCCCACCGGATAGCCAAGGTACCCAGGATATCCACTCTGCGCGTCATCCAATTTGCCGTCTAAAGGCGCGTACTTGGGCGCAGCGGGCGGATTGGGAACCTGCAATGACTGTTGGGTGGCCTTAGGCATGTACTGACCACTGGCTTGGGGGTCAGCGCGCCATGGGTTTTGAGCTGCCGTCATAGACGGGCTCGCGACGGACATCCCCGCGATCAAAAACCCCGCCAGTGCCAAACGGTTACTCATCACCGCGTACTCCCTCCATCGCCGCCACCTTGTGGTGCGGCTTGCTGTTGTGGTTGCGGGGCGTAGCCATATGGCTGTTGCCCATAGGGTGCGCCATACGGAGCGCCATAAGGGGCACCGTAGCCCTGGCCGTATGGTTGGCCATAGGCGCCAGGGCCGTATGGACGATAAGGCTGGGCGTAAGGATTGCTTTTCTGCATTTCGGCAAAGCGTTTCTCAGCCTCGACGCGAAGCTTTTCAACTTCGGCGCGGCTATCTTTCACCCATTGGGGTTCTTGCGGTTGCGCCATTGTCGAAGCGGGAGCCGGCGCCGAGGACGCAGCCGCTGCGTCACCACTGCTTGGCGTGATCTGTTGCGACGGTTGGGGCGCATACTGCGGCGCGTTGTTGTATGGCGTTCCATAAGGCGCGCCATAGCCCTGACCGTAGGGCATTCCATAAGGCATGCCCTGCATGAAGTTGCCAAAACCGTTATTGCCGAAGCCATTACCGCCCCTGCCAGCCCCCTGGCCAGCGCCTTGCCCTGACCCGCGACCGCCCAGACCAATCCGGCCACGCACTTCCACTTGGACGTCGACACCGCTGCCGGTTCCACCGCCCATATTGTTGTTCATGTTATTGCCAAAAGCATTGCCATATGCATTTTGGGGACGAGGCGCCATCATGCCGGGGCCCGGCTGCGGTGGCATGGTGTTTTGCGCCACGGTTGAATTCGCACTTTCCGGGTTAGCCAGGCGCGCCGGGTTTGCCGGGTTCATCGGATCAAAACCCATCGGCGGAAAGCCGCCCTGACTCACCATAGCTTGGTTCGGCGGCATCCGACGCGAGAAAAACGGACCTTGCGGCGATGGTGGAACGGCGGCTGTAGGCTGCCACGCAGATTGAGAAACGCCGTCACCTGACGCCACGGCGTTGGGCGTCGTTTCATCCGCCGCCAGAACGCCAGAAGGAAGCACCAACGCCATCACACCAACCATCAGCTTCGTGCGCATGATCAGATTCCTTTGCTTGCTCACATAGGTCATGTCTCATCCCCTTGATCCTTGACCGGAGTTATTTTTGGGTCGGGGCCAGAGCCGTTATCCACCTTTTTCAAGCGGATACCGCGCCGTTTGGATTTGGGTCGAACTTTGGCCGAAACTTTGGGCTTGGATTTGGGTTTAGCTTTAAGCTCTTGCTTGGCTTGAGTTTTAGCTTCCGTTGTCGGCTTCGCAGCGGGCTTAGCCGCAGGTTTGCTCGTCGGCTTCGCCGCCGGGGTCTTTTCCACAACCGCTTTCTTGGCCGGGGTTTTCTTCTTGGTCGGAGCTTTCTGAACAGGAGCTTTCTGGTCTGGGGCCTTCTGCACGGGTGTCGTCTTCACTTCCGGCTTCGGCTTAACCACTTCCGGTTCCAGTTTGGGTTCTGGTTTTACTTCCGCTTCCGGTTTGGGCTCAGGCTTCGCTTGAGGGGCCGGAGCAGGTGCCGGTGCCGGTGTCGGAGCAGGAGCAGGTGCAGGTGCCGGTTGCGGCTGATGAGCGCGGTTTTCACGCCAGCGCGCATACGTGTCTTTGACGAACAGCATCACAAAGTATGGCAACGCCCGCAGTGCATATCCCACCATCGCCAACACCGGCACGAGTTTCTGCACCCATTTCCAGCGTTTGACCCAAGCAACAGAGGTCATCAACGCAGTCCACGCAAAGATGCCGATCATCGCCGGGATCACCCACAGCAAACGAATTTTGCCTTGGCTCCAATCTTTCTTTTCTGCACTCGGCGCGTTCAAAGAAATGCCGACATCCGCAACAGCCACGGCAGACCCGCCGGCAAGCGCGGCATTGAACGTCTGCACACCGGAGGCACAGCCATATACCTTTTTCGGATCGATGGTCGCGCATTTCAACGGGATCACCACCAGCGTCAACAAGGTCGACACCATCACGCCGAACATCAGCGAAATCGCCATCCCTTGGAAGATGGGATCGGACAAGATCACACTGGAACCGGCCACCAGGGCCAGCGCGGTGATCATGATCGGACGGGTACGCGCGCGGCACGCCTCAATCACCGCTTCTTGAACGGGCACGCCTTGGTCAACCAACCGCTTGGAGAAATCGGCCAACAAGATCGAGTTACGCACGATAATGCCCGCCAGCGCGATAAAGCCGATCATCGAGGTCGCGGTGAACTCCGCGCCGAACAACCAGTGACCGGGAATGATGCCAATCAAGGTCAACGGGATCGGCGCCATGATGATCGCTGGCAGTTTGAAGTTACCGAACTCCCACATCACCAGCATGTAGATCAATACCAACGCCACACCAAACGCTAGGCCCATGTCGCGGAAGGTTTCATACGTCACCGTCCACTCGCCAGTCCATTCGAACGCGCTGGTGAAGCTGTCGCTGGGCGGCGAGAGATAGTTGGATTCCAACTTCACGCCATCGGGGGTGGTGTAATCAACCAGCAAATCTTCAACCGCGAACATGCCATAGATGGGCGCGGCGAGACGCCCCGCCACTTCACCGGTGACGAATTCGACCGGGCGCAAATCTTTGTGGAAGATCAGCTGGTCTTGCACCACCTTCTCAAAGCGGCCCAATTCGGACAACGGGATCATCTTGCCCGTCGATGACGGAACCGGCAATTGACCCAAACGGCTGAACTGGTCGCGCAACGCGATGGGAATTTGCATCACAATGTAGCGCGGCTCCAAGATGTTGCCGATTTTCACATCGCCCAGCTTGTAGCGGCCCATGACCATTTCAAGCTGCATGTTGATGTCTTCCACCGACACGCCACGGCGCACGGCTTTTTCACGGTCGACCACGAAATGCCAGGCTTCATAAGGGTCTTGGATGAAATTGTCTTCATCGACCACGTTGCCGGCTTTGGCGAACACGGCGGTGAGATCTTGCGCCACCTGACGGCGGGTCGCGGCGTCGGGGCCATAGACTTCGGCGACCAAGGCTTGCAGCACCGGCGGTCCAGGCGGCATTTCCACCACCTGGATTT
>Ga0209344_10005691_pt1 | contig 10624 bp, 10 predicted proteins | sample Cruoilmetagenom6_FD_187293 | JGI IMG/M metagenome (GOLD analysis project Ga0209344, IMG submission 187293) | Oil polluted marine microbial communities from Coal Oil Point, Santa Barbara, California, USA - Santa Barbara Oil Seep Sample 6 (SPAdes)... | ecosystem: Environmental > Aquatic > Marine...
GCCAAGGTCAACTGACGAAAGCCCCTCGGCCCATCTCAGGATACGCGCATCCATCCGGTCCCGCGCAATCGCCCATTCCTCGCGATTGGCGAACAGGTCTGTGCTCTGCGCGCCGGGAACGTCGGGTTTGGACCCACCGTCAAACCGCGACATCCATATCCAATCACCCCAGACCAGATGACTTGCCGTTTTCATAATTGAGCCGAAGAACGCACCGCGATCGGCCCACAATTCAGCCTGATCCATAGCTTGAAAAATAGCCTTCAACTGCTTGTTTTGCCACGCATTATAGCGCGCCATGGTCAGCGCATAGTCAGGTGTAATCATGCTCATCCAATGTCCCCGTTTTCAACCTGATTCACGGCACGTTCATCAACCTGTCAGAAATCACTCCCAATGACAAAGGCCATCGCATGGCAAATTTTGTTGCCAACCCTGCACATCCCCTTCCCAAAGCGCGACCGCCCTCCTATATATGATCTGTTCCCTCGGGAACTATGGACATAAACGCGCTCGTAATAAGCGGATCGGACCCGGGGGCGGTACCCGGCGACTCCACCAATATCCTTCATTTGGGGACCATGGGGTCGAAACAGGATCGACGAACGTCTAAAGGGGTTAGCTTTGTCTCGGCTGTCTGCCACCGTTATCGGCGAAATCAAGCTAGTTGCAAATGACAACAAAGCTCCGATGGCTCTGGCCGCGTAAGCGGTTCGAGTGATCGAAAACTTAAGCCCTGAGGCCTAGCAGCTTCAGGCGGGGTTCGCAGGCACCTGGCAACAGAAGCCTGCACTTCCTCACCCTGCAAGGCTCACGCGCAATTCCTCCCGGCCCACGTCATCCGGCCCAAGTCATGAGGTGCGCCAAAGGTGAGCGGATTTTTGCGCTCGCGCCCCCTTTCTCTTTTCCGCAAATCCACTATTGTGGGTCCAACAAGTTCCATCAGGAAAGCTCAAGTGGGGGCAGATGTCACACACCATCGACTATGGCAGCCTCATGCACCGCGCAATGCGTGGCCTCATTCAAGAGGTTCTTGAAGAAGTGGCCAAAACCGGTCTGCCCGGTGCTCACCATTTTTTCATCACCTTCGACACCACCCATCCCGACGCCCAGCTCGCGGATTGGCTCCGCGAACGCTACCCTTCCGAGATGACGGTCGTGATGCAGCACTGGTTTGACGGACTTGATGTCACCGACGAAGGCTTTGCCATCACACTCAACTTTGGCGATGCACCCGAACCACTTTATATCCCTTATGACGCGATCAAGACTTTCGTCGATCCGTCCGTAGAATTTGGCCTGCGGTTTGAAACCCACGAAGACGAAGAAGACGTCGACGATGACACTGACGACGACCCGGATCCCAACGAAGAGCCTAGCGAAAACAAATCCCGGGATGCCGAAGTTGTCAGCCTCGACAGTTTTCGCAAGTAAGTAAGCAGGCACGCCCGAACGGGCCATTGATCTTTGTCTTTTCCACCGCCAATTTGCGCAGGACTTTATCGGCACGAAACGGTCAGGAGAAGCGTCATGACAAACACCCGCAGCGAAAGCGACAGTTTCGGACCAATCGACGTACCCGCTGATCGCTATTGGGGCGCACAAACCCAACGCTCTATCGCCAATTTTCCCATCGGTTGGGAGCATCAGCCCCCGGCCATCGTCCACGCCCTCGGCACGATCAAACAGGCCTGTGCGCGCGTCAACATGCGCCTCGGACGGCTAGAGGAAACACCGGGCGACGCCATCGCCAACGCCGCCGCCGAAGTGGCCGCAGGGCAGCTTGATGACCACTTCCCCTTGGTGGTCTGGCAAACCGGGTCTGGCACCCAATCCAACATGAATGCCAATGAGGTGATCGCCAACCGCGCCATCGAAATGCTCGGCGGAACACTGGGTAGCAAATCTCCGGTCCACCCCAACGATCACGTCAACATGGGCCAAAGCTCCAACGACACCTTTCCCACCGCCATGCACATTGCCACCGCGACCATGGCCCGCGACGTGCTGTTACCCGGCCTTGAAAAGCTGCACACCGGCCTCAAGGCAAAACAAGACGCCTTTGACGACATCATCAAGATCGGACGCACCCACACTCAGGACGCCACACCGCTTACTCTGGGTCAGGAATTCTCGGGATATTCACATCAGGTCGCCATGGGGATCGCGCGCGTCAAGACCGCCCTGTCCCACATTTATGAACTGGCACAGGGTGGCACCGCTGTCGGCACGGGTCTCAACACGACCATGGGCTGGGACACACAGGTCGCCGCCCAGATTGCCGAAATCACCGGCCTGCCCTTCGTCACCGCGCCCAACAAATTCGAAGCTTTGGCAACCCATGACGCCATGGTCGAATTCTCCGGCGCGCTGCGCACGGTGGCAAGCTCGCTGTTCAAGATCGCCAACGATATCCGCTTTCTCGGCTCAGGCCCCCGCGCCGGTCTGGGTGAGCTGATTTTGCCCGCCAATGAACCCGGCTCGTCCATCATGCCCGGCAAGGTCAATCCAACCCAATGCGAGGCGCTTACCCAAGTTTGCGCCCATGTCATGGGCAATGACGCCGCCGTCGGCTTTGCTGGCTCTCAAGGCCATTTCGAGCTGAACGTCTTCAAACCGATGATCGCCTACAACGTGTTGCAATCCATGCAGCTTTTGGGCGACACCGCGACAACCTTCACCGACAATCTGATCGACGGGCTACAGGCGGACGCGGCCCGCATCGACACGCTGATGAAGTCCAGCCTGATGCTGGTCACCGCCCTCGCCCCCGAGATTGGTTATGACAACGCCACCAAAGTGGCCAAGACCGCGCATGAAAACGGAACCACCCTGCGCCAAGAAGCGGTGCGTCTCGGCTTTGTCGATGAAGACACCTTTGATCGCATCGTGCGCCCCGAAAAGATGATCGGCCCCTCGTCATGAGCAAGGTGATCAACCTCAACAAGGCCCGCAAGGCCCGTTCCAAGCAAAAGAAGCAAGACCAAGCAGACCAAAACGCCGTAAAGTTCGGCCGCACAAAGGCACAGAAATCGCTCGAAGAAGCACGCGCTGAAAAGGTGCGCCGCGATCTCGATGGTGCCAAGCGCGAGGACTGAAACACCGCCATGTCCCGCCCGGTCAAACATTCGCTCAGCCTGCGGGGCCACCGCACCTCGGTCTCGCTGGAAGCAGAATTCTGGCAGGCCTTCCGCGACATCGCATCAGAGCGCGGCCAGCCGCTGAATGCACTCGCCGCCGAGATCGACGAAGCCCGCGGCCTCGACAGCGGCCTCGCCTCGGCGATCCGGATTTTCATTCTGCGCCATTATCGGGACGCTAACTAACACGCTGCGCTCGCGCTGAAATCGAATTGCCGGGCGATGTGCAATGCGGTAGACAGCCGGGCATGCCGTTTCGCCTGTTTCAACTTCTCGGTGCGCTCAACGCCTCTCTCTTTTTGCTCATTTCTGCGTTTCTGGCGCTGCGCGCCCCAGCTGGATTGCCCTTCATTGAAGGATGGCCCGGCCCGCTCAGGCTCACTGCCCTGACCGGTCTCAGCTACCTTGTGATCCTGACCGCGGCCACGCTCTATCTGATCTTTCTCGAATCCACCGAAGACGGACGCCCCTGGCTCTATTTGGTAACATGGTTCTTCATCGGGATGCCGTTTCTGGTCAACGAACCCCTGATCGCCCCTGCCATCCCTTTGGCCGGTTTCCTCTATTGGTGGGTCGGCGGGCAGTTTGCCGGGACACGCGACACCGCGATTATGAATTGGCTGGGTCACTTCTACGCGGCTCCGGGCTCTGCCCTTGCGCGCCTCGCCTGCCTTTCCGTCCTGCAAAAAACCGGGCTCGTTCTGGCGCTGCTTCTGGGTGGCCGTCTCGCCATTCTGACCGTCAACAATTTCGGCTTGATCGCCTGGCTTTCGGTCTTTCCACCCGATCCCGGCACGCCGCCCTATGGTGTGAGGTTCGAGCGTGACATGACAATCTGGGCCAAACGTAGCCTGCTGCGCTTTCCGGATGCAGATAGCTGTGCCGTGCCACAGGACCGACCCGTAAGCCAGGGTAAACCAGCGCGGCTCAATTGGGAGAAACTCACCGGCACATCCGATTTCCAGATCTGCGCCTTTCGCCTCATGACCATGTTCGGGCCGATTGCAGATGCCGACCGCTGGCTCGCCCTTCAGGGTCTGAAAACATCAGGGCCTGGGTTCAATTCGGATCATCCCTACGAGGCGCCGAACGGAACCCTGCGCGTCGACAGCGGCTGGAATATCCGTGACAATCGTCCCTTCCTGCCCCGCGACGGTCTGCGTCCGCATCTGACGCTGTCGTATCTCGTGTCAGCCCATTTCGGCTTTTCCGCCGACGGGAAAACCCTTCTGTGGGTCACGATGTCCGGGGCGGCCGAATAGGGGCCTTTGGTCTCGGCTACCCACTCTGCTCAAGCATCTTACCCGGCCTTCTCTTCCACTTCCGCCGCCAGCGATTCCGCCCGCGCCGCCAGTTCGGCCAGACTGTCGGTCACGCTTTCCGGCACCACCGGCACTTCAATCCGCTCAGCCTCGGGTGCCGGAGCCTCACGCAATCGAAGCAATTCGCCCTCAAAATCCGCGATCTGGCTCTGCATCTCGCGCAGCTTGTCTTCGACACCGGCCGTTTTATCGGCAAGCATCAGACCCGCCATCAACAACATCCGCGCTTCGGGCAACCGCCCGATCTGTTCGGTCAAAACCGAGGCCTCGTTATCCAGCATTTGCGCCGCCGATTGCAAGTAATGCTCTTCGCCTTCTTGGCAAGACACTTCAAAACTGCGCCCGCCGATCATGATTTCCACTTCCGGCATCATGCCCCCTCCTCAATCTGCAAGAGCGGTTCCAGCGCACTCAGGATCGCCGCGTTCTCGGCCATGTCGGCAGCCCGCGACGCACGCAGCGCTTCCAGTTCGGCCAGCATCGCCTTGTTGATCAGATGCGGCTCACCCACGCCTTGTTCATTGGCCTCACGTAACGCCGCGTTCGAGGCGCGCAATTGCTCATTGGCCGCGCGCAACCTTTGCAACTCGGTGTCCAGCCGGGTCAAAGTCGCGCTCTGCTCGGCGGTCTGCGCCTCCAGATCGGCGATCTTCTTGTCCGACTTTTCGTGCAGCGCCTTGACCCGCTCTTCAAGCTGCGCCCCGGCCAGCCGCTCTTCTTCCAGCTCGGCACGCGCACGCGCCAGATCGTCCTCGGCCACGCTGCTCTCCGGCGCATTGCCCAGCGGTTCGATTCCTTTGGCGATACGGTCAAGCGCAGCCGTTATCCTGCGCTCCAACTCCTCTACCTGGCTCATGCCCCACTCCTTTTGCTGCCGTGCACAAAACCATGCACTCTCCGATCTGCCGCGCGTCGACGGTCCCGGATCCGGGCTTTTCGGGCTTACGGTCGCCTTACCGCGAATCAAGCCACTTGCCGGATTGGTTCAAGTTTAAAGCCTTTCGCCTTGTTTCCAAACAAAGAAACCGGGTTTACCCTCTCAGACCGGCGAGCCCCCGCCGTATTTCTCGACTTTTTACGCATTTGCCCGCCAATCCTGTGCCTTTCTCGACCCGCAAAAGCGATACAGAAACGTTCAAGCGCCCGCCTTGTCCATCCGAATATGCAACAGCTCCAAAGACCTACACGCTCAACCCGTCTTTCTGGCTCAGCTTACGCTTCACCCTTTAGTCGAAACGCTTTAAGGAGTGGCTCAAACCCGTATCACTCGAAGGATTCCCGCTTTGGATATTGCTGCTCTTCGCGCTGCCAACCCTGATCACTGGATGCGCGCCGCCGCCATCCGCACGCTGACGCTTGATGCCGTTGCCGCCGCCAATTCCGGTCACTCCGGTATGCCGATGGGCATGGCCGATGTCGCCACGGTACTGTTTGGTCAACATCTGAAGTTCGATGCTGCCAACCCTGAATGGCCAGATCGTGATCGCTTTATCCTTTCGGCTGGTCACGGCTCAATGCTGCTCTACTCGCTGCTCTATCTCACCGGCTATCCGGAAATGACGATTGATCAAATCAAGAACTTCCGCCAATGGGGCGCGATCACTGCGGGCCACCCTGAATACGGCCACGCCCCCGGTATTGAGACCACCACCGGACCACTGGGTCAGGGCATTGCCAATGCCGTCGGCTTCGCCATGGCCGAAGAGATTCAGCGCGCCCGTTACGGTGCCAAGGTCGTCGATCATCATACATATGTCATCGTCGGCGACGGTTGCCTCATGGAAGGCATCAGCCAGGAAGCCATCGGCCTCGCCGGACGTCACAAACTCTCCAAGCTGATCGTCTTCTGGGACAACAACAACATCACCATCGACGGCAAGGTGTCGCTCTCCGATTGCACCGATCAACCCGCGCGCTTTGCCGCGTCGGGCTGGCATGTACAGGAAATCGACGGCCACGACCCGGAGGCCATCGACGCCGCGATTACCGCCGCCAAAGATTCCGATCAGCCCTCGATGATCGCCTGCAAGACCCACATCGCCCTTGGTCACGCAGCACAGGACACCTCCAAAGGTCACGGCGCGCTCACCGATTCGGATCAATTGGCCGCCGCCAAACAGGGCTATGGCTGGACCACCGGCCCGTTTGAAATCCCCGACGACATCAAAAGGTGGTGGGAAGCCGCAGGCAAACGTGGCGCAACCGAGCGCACCGATTGGGACGCCCACTTTGCCGGTATTTCCGAACGCCGTCAGGCCGAATTCAACCGCGCCTATGCGCTTGATGTGCCCAAATCCCTCGCCAGCCGCGTACGTGCTTTGAAAAAGCAGATTTCGGATGAACGCCCCAAGGTTGCCACCCGTAAATCCTCGGAAATGGCATTGGAAGTAATAAACCCGATCATGTCTGAAACCGTTGGCGGTTCGGCGGACCTGACCGGTTCGAACAACACCAAGACCGGCGATCTCGGCGTGTTCGATATCGACAACCGCAAGGGGCGCTATGTCTATTGGGGCATTCGCGAACATGCGATGGCCGCCGCGATGAACGGCATGGCGCTGCATGGCGGCATCCGCCCCTATAGCGGCACGTTCTTCTGCTTCACCGATTACGCCCGTCCCGCCATGCGGCTGGCCTCTCTGATGAAAATCCCGACCGTGTTCGTGATGACCCACGACAGTATCGGCGTGGGCGAAGACGGCCCCACACACCAGCCGGTCGAACATCTCGCGATCTGCCGCGCCACCCCCAATTCCTACACCTTCCGCCCCTGCGATACCGTCGAAACCGCCGAGGCCTGGGAACTGGCGTTCACCTCGAAAGAGACCCCCTCTGTGCTGGCCCTCACGCGTCAGGGCCTTCCGACCCTGCGGACCGAACATAAGTCCAGAAACCTCACGGCCCAAGGTGCCTATGTGCTGGCCGACAGCGAGGGCAAGCGTCAGGCAATCCTGATGGCCACCGGGTCCGAGGTTTCCGTCGCGATGGAGGCCCGCGACCTTTTACAGGCTGAACGCATCGGCACGCGGGTTGTGTCCATGCCCTGCTGGGAACTGTTTGAACAACAAGACGAATCCTACCGCCGCAAGGTGTTGCCCGGCGGCGCCGCCGTTCGCGTCGCCATCGAGGCCGGTGCCCCCATGGGCTGGGACCGCTGGCTCGCGGGGGAGCGCGGCAAAGCGGCAAAATCCGCATTTGTCGGCATGGAGGGCTTTGGCGCCTCGGCCCCGGCAGAAACCCTGTTCGAGAAATTCGGCATCACCGCCGAAGCCGTTGCCGAAAAGGTGAAATCGCTGCTCTAGCAGGCACCACACCTGACCAAGAACCCATCAACCAGACCAGACAGACGCCGCAATGCGCCTGTTTGGTCCCTCATCATCCTATGGTTCGCAGCCGTGACACGCATTTGGTCCGCGTTGGGCGGAAAACAAATCCGCCCGGACCATAGGTAAAGACGATGCGCAAATCCGAAGTTTCGGCGGCTTTATCGACTATGTCAGCCTCACCATCGAAACCCCTTCCCCTCACACCGTCCTCATGCCGTCGCAGGGATTCCCGCCGCAAACCAAATTGATCAAGCCGCAGCGCACACAATTCCTGACACTCGCACTTGCCTGACTGAAGCTGAGCGAACTAGGCAAAAGCCCAATCTGTCACAGATCGACCGGCGACGCATAACCGGCAAATCAATCATCGAAGATGACGTGTTTCCCATTTTTTCCAACTATGGCACGCCCCAGAAGGCAAGGCACCGGTTCGAAACACGAAACCTTCAAAGCGCCCAAATGAGAACACTCACGCGTGCTGGCGAGACGAGGACAGCGCGAAAGCCAGAAATCCTGATGAAACGGTCAAATAAACCCGGATCAATGCTTTCAAAACTCACGCCTTGCCTTTGAACACCGCCTGCCAGATCGGCCCGACCACCCGCGTCCCCAGAGGCAGCAGGACAAGCCCAAACGCCAACCCCAGAATCGCGTCCATCGCCGCCGTCAAACCCCATTTGAGCGCGGGCACAAACGACCCTTCGATCCCGTGCACCACAGCCTCAGCCGTGTGCTTGATAAACTCCTGTGGCAGATGCCAGCCCAACTCATGTGCCCCGTGGACGATGATTGAGCCGCCAACCCAAAGCATCGCGGCCGTTCCGATCACCATCAGCGTTGCCAGAAATCCGGGCATGCCCGCCACAATCGCGCGCCCCAGTCGCCGGGTGATCCGTAAACGACCGTCATTGCTCATCAACAGGCCCAGATCGTCCATTTTCACGATCAGCGCGACACTGCCATAAACGGCGATGGTAATTCCCATAGCCACAACCGCCAGCGTCGCCGCCTCAAACCAGATCGTATTTTGTGGAATCGCCGCCAGAGCGATGGTCATGATTTCAGCCGACAGAATGAAATCGGTCTTGATCGCGCCTGCGACCTTTTCTTCTTCCAAATGCGCCGGATCGCCCTTGCCCGGCGTGCCATGGTCGCCAACGGCCTCATGCGCAAACAGCTTGTGCCAGATCTTCTCCGCCCCCTCAAAACAAAGGTACGACCCGCCCAGCATCAATAAAATCGGAATCAGCCAAGGCGCAAAGTTCGACAGCAAAAGCCCGACAGGCAAGAGGATCAGCAACTTGTTGCGGATCGACCCAAGCGCAATACGCCCCACGATTGGCAACTCGCGGCTCGGCGAAAACCCCTGAACATATGCCGGCGAAACGGCCGCATCGTCTATCACCGCCCCGGCGGTTTTGGCCCCCGCCTTCATGGCCTGTGCCGCCACATCATCCACCGATGCCGCCGCCACCTTGGCAATCGCCGCCACATCATCCAGCAACGCGAGAAGTCCGCTCATACCCTTACCTCACCTCTTTTGCGACAGACTAGCGCATCATTTAAACAATGAGTAGACCGCGTTGCCCCCAACCAAGCCGCTCAGATCATTTCCATCGCGCCGCTTGTGACCTCCAGCACAAACCGCCCCCCGACTTGCACCACCTCGGCAATCTCGCGCCGCTGATCCTCGCTCAGATACCCCTTCTGTGGGGCCGCATACCCCTGCGCGCCCGTCCCCGTGCGCATGATAAACTGCCCGTCTAAGCGCGGCAGATCCAAATCGCGCGCTGCAACCTTGCCACAAAGCCGTGCCACCTTCGGCGTCTCGCGCAACGCCTCCTCAATCAAGGCCCGCGGCAACCGCAACCGATCCCCCCCATCGCCCTCTGTCGCACCCGCTTTCAGCAACGCCGCCCGCGCGCAAGGAGGACTAATTCCCCCATAATCCTGCAGCAACACAAGGCTCTGCACCCGAAACAGCTCGACCTCACCCTCTCCCGGAAACCGCGCCCTCACCCGCCCGGCCCGATCAGCGACGCGAAACGCATCCGGCACACCCGGCCCGGTCCGTTCCACCTTGCGACCACGGCGTTTGGGGTTTTACCCGCCTGTCCGATCATCTTCCATCGCGAATTAAATCCATCGATAGCACACCCCGTTTCGGCTCACGATGGGCCCACTTGATCTGCCAAAACGCAGCGCACCCCTCCACGCCCCCCGTCAAGTTCCTGTCAAGCTCCCGCCAGCCACCCCTCTTTACCCTTTCATCTTGCTGAAAATACTCCGGGGGGGTGCGGGGGGCTGGCCCCCCGCCGCGCGCCACATGCGCCACGACCAAGATGTTAGCGCAACCCCCTCGCCTTTAACGCTAACAGCCCGAAAAACATCTTGAAAATCCACCCCCGCCCCCTTTCCGCGCAGGCTCAAACGCTCTATGGCAGACACTAATTTCAGCCACCCAGAGGAGCAATTCATGTCCATCAAAGTCGGCATCAACGGGTTTGGCCGCATCGGCCGCTGCACACTCAGCCATATCGCCGCCACCGGGCGCAGCGATATCGAAGTGATCAAACTCAATGCCACCGGCCCTCTGGATACCGCCGCCCATCTGCTCAAATATGACAGCGTGCATGGCCGCTTCCCCGGGTCGGTCACATTGGGCGACGGCACGATGGATCTGGGTCAGGGACCGATCGAAATGTTCTCAACCTATGATCTGAACGAACTGGATTGGTCCGGCTGCGACGTGGTCCTCGAATGCACCGGAAAATTCAACGACGGCACCAAGGCCGACGTCCACATCAAAAACGGTGCGCGCAAAGTGCTGCTTTCG
>Ga0209344_10005693_pt1 | contig 10621 bp, 7 predicted proteins | sample Cruoilmetagenom6_FD_187293 | JGI IMG/M metagenome (GOLD analysis project Ga0209344, IMG submission 187293) | Oil polluted marine microbial communities from Coal Oil Point, Santa Barbara, California, USA - Santa Barbara Oil Seep Sample 6 (SPAdes)... | ecosystem: Environmental > Aquatic > Marine >...
CCTGGGTCAGTTGTCGGTATCCCATTCTCTGCTTCACTTTGGTCGGTAAAGTCGAGAGGGTACCGGCGCTGGCCCTCCTTCCTCTACTGTGTGATCCAAAGTGCTGCGGTTATTCTATGAATCCAGGGGTGAAGACACGTATAGGGTCGAGATCGCGGAACTCGAAAAGCGGCTTGAAGTCGCCGAGAGACAGACGCCTTTGGATCTGAGAGAATTGAAGCAAATCTACGCTATGGCTCTGATTGAAAAGCTTCCAGAGAATGTTAGTAGCGTTCGTATTGATGGATCACAATGGGTTCCACTTGCCCAACTGGTCAGCCACGATGCGATCGAGCAACTTATAGAGGCTCCCCGTCTTTTAGGCCGCTACCCCAATGGTCCTCAACACCATGTCGATGTTTCCAAAATCCAAAGTGAAGTGAACTCCCAGAAATCATACCAGCAACGCAAGGAAGAGATTGAAAGCAAGGCGGCTGACAATAAGAACAAGAGCTTGCGCCAAATACGCGATTTAAGATCCAAGATCGCGCCACTTCGCACGACTAAGCTCAATGAACTGTTGCGTTTGAATCCTAATCGCGTGGAGGATCTTTTCAAAGCTTTCGGCGAAAACGGAGAGCTCGCTCGTTATCTCATCCTGGAAGGCCATCTCGACGATACCTATTACCAATACACTTCGCTCTTTCACTCAGGACGTTTGTCACCCTATGACAACAAATTCCTGATACAGATACGTGCATTCGTCACGCCTGAGCCAGCTTTTCCGATTGACAATCCAAAAGAGGTCATCGCAGCAATGCGAGATGAAGACTTCCGGCAAAGCTATGTCTTAAACGTCAAACTTGTCGATAGTCTCTTGGGAGACCGGAGCCGTTATCTCGATCAAACGCAAAAGCTTTTCGAGTTTCTTTCGTCTGAATTCGAGAGCTGCGATGGCTTTTTCGATGCCTATTATACCAGCGGCCGCGATGTTGAAGGACTTCTTTCGGGGCTAGCCAACGCTTGGAAAGGCCTTATCCCAGCTGCTATTGCCAGCCCCAAAAATACCACCCACGTCATGCGACTGGTCGCGAGCCTACCAGAGACCTCGCTTAAAGCGCTCGCAAAGGATTTTGACGAGCTACCGGAATTTGTTTCGGCGAACCTGCCCGAGATTCTGGTGAATTCACCCGAATTAGCACCGGAACGCCTTGTATGCCTAGACTTTGAGGTCAAAGATCTAGCTGCAATAAAAGATCACTCTGAAATTGTACGCCTCATGTTCGAGGAGGGGCTTTACGAACTCACGATTCCGAACCTTGAATACATCTACCAAGCGATTCTGGGAGAGAGCGATCTCGATCCACTACGTGAGAGGAACTTCACGGCCTTACGTTCAACAAATAACGCAACCTTGATGGAGCGAGTCGAACGCGATTTCGACCGCTACCTGTATGATATTCTTTTGCCGCTTCCAGGCAATTCAAAGGAGGATGCGTCTGCTATTCTCGCCGTGGTTTGCCGCGATGCGCTTGATCAAGACGGCCTTCGGGAGTTTCTTGTGCGGCAGACGACCCTGCTACCAACTCTAGAGGATGTGCCCGAAAGATTGCACGCAATGCTGTTCCAGCTAGAGGTGATCGAACCGACTTGGATGAACTGCCTCGCGTTCATGGAAACTGACGGATTCGAGGCAGATAGCCTGGTTGGGTATCTTGATCAAGATGTTGTCCGCGCGGCTATCCTGCAACATCCCATACCAAGCGACTCGGATTCATTTAAGCTGCGTCGACTCCTCTTCAATGCGGGATCGCTGTCTGATGACGCCTACAGAGAATATGTTCATGCCTTGCCGAAGCCGTTCACTAAACCACCCGAAGGATTCGACCCAACCAAGCTTCAAATCGTTATAGATGAAGGAAAAATCACATTCTCTAAGGAGAGTCTTGACGCGCTCGCTGACAACAGGGACTTGCAGGTACGATTCGTCGCGGCCAACATCAATACATATCTGGCGGATCCAGACAACTTTGCACTCGACGATGACTTCCGAGAGGAGCTTCTTCGATCTGAAATTGGTAATGTAGCCAAGCTCGGGGTAGTCCAATTGATGGATCTAGGGGCGCTCGTGAACCTTCCCGAACGGTCAGCACTTATCGGCCCGATTATTGACAACAACGACGCAAGCATATCCAGCCTTGATGGGAGTATTGTTCAATCCCTTATAACGCATTCTACGCCTATAACGACGCAAATTTCACTATTCAACAAATATCGCTCTCTTCTGACGGATGACGAAGTGCGTAATGTCTTGGCTAGTCTACCTCCACCATTTTCCGAAATAAAAACTGGGTATAAAACGCCGAGGCTGGAGAACAGTCCCGATAATCGGGATTTGGTCAGTTGGCTTGATTCAAGAAACATTATTTCGTCATGGAGTGAGGGTGGCTTCTTCACTAACGATATCAGAGTCAACCTCTATAGGAGCTAATAAGCGGCTTCCAAAATTTCGCACTGTCTCGGCGTCAGCGGTACAGCGCCTGGAGCGTCACACACTGAACGACCACTTCTGGCCGGGTAACGACGGCCAGAAATAGGCCGTCGTTCAGTCTCATCAAGCTTCTGTCTGTTCTGCCATTTCCAACGCGTCATCTACCTCTATCCCTAGATACCTGACGGTGCTTTCAAGCTTTGTATGACCCAGGAGCAGTTGCACAGCCCTTAAGTTTTTCGTGCGACGATATATCAGCGAAGCTTTTGTACGACGCATCGTGGGCGTGCCATAAATTGACGCATCTAGACCTATTTCGGTGACCCAGGCTTTCACAATACGGGTATATTGGCGCGTTGAAAGATGTTTTGCCGATTGATTCGACTGGTAAACAAGAAGTCCTCGCTCCGGAGATGGGCAAGCTGTATCCAGTCGATTATAGCGATGCGAGTCTGCTCGGTAATTTCGAACTGGACAGGCCGATGTGTCTTTTGCTGCATTACAATGGCTCGTGGGGATATGCAAGCACCATGGGCTATATCCCGTACTCGTAAATTGACAAGGTCGCAGCCCCGTAATTTGCTATCAATGGCTAAATTGAAGAGGGCAAGATCTCTCGTCTTTTTTGCAAGTTGTAGGCGAACACGTATGGCCCAGATATCTTGAAGACGCAGAGGCGCTTTCTGACCAACCAACTGGCCTTTATTCCAAGGTGTAGGCGTACAGGAGATTTCAGTCAAAACGTTCATGGTATGTTCCTCCATCGGGTGGAGGTCAAAGAATGACTAAATTTATGCTCGTCATGTGCTAAGGTTAATTTACCGTCGGGCCTCGACCCAAAGCGGTCTTTTGACATGCAGAAACAATCGGGCGAGTAATTTTTCAGAGAGCGATATGATCTTCGAAGTCAGCGCCACCCAAATTGAATGCCTTGATCCAAACCAGCTTGTGGATCTTCTTAGAAGACTTATTCAGGCTGAACTAAACAAGAATTCAATTTCTTTACGATCAGGCACAGCCCCAGCGCAAATAACGGTTGCTGATGGTGGTGATGATGCGCGAGTTTCATGGTTGGGTGGTCCAAATGAAACTGATTGGATACCGAGTCGTTTCACTATTTTTCAATGTAAAAAAGGCACAACCTCCCCTTCGGGATTAAAGGCGGAGACTCAGACCAAATCCTCTCAAGGTACAGATGTTCCAATATTGAACGAAGCCCTTCAGGAAGCTATTTCTCAGAGTGGTGCTTATGTAATCGTTACAACTACTCCGGTTGTCGGCACCAACCTTGATCGTCGCATCAAAAGTATTCAGGAAGGGATTCGTGATACACGCAATGATCCTTCCCAGCTATCCTCGATTCAAATTTATGACTGTAACAGACTTGCTGCATGGACAAATACGCATCCTTCAGTAGCTCTCTGGCTGAATGCTTTATTACGGGATGTACATCTCAATGGTTTTCAAACCTTTGAAGATTGGGGGCGTGCTTGTGAAATTTCCGAGATCGAATTTCAGCAAAATGACGACACTAGGTTCGTCGCCAAAGGAAGGGAAATCCAAACCTGGAAAATTGAGGACGACTCAATTTCTCAGGAAAAATCCTTTGGCGAGATACTTGAAATTATATCGACATTTCTCCTTGAAAGGGGAAATGCCGTTCGCGTAGTAGGGCCATCAGGATACGGAAAAACGTGCCTAGTCCATCATCTCATCGCAAACCAGGCAGTGTTACCTCAAGATACCTTGAGTGAAAGCCAAATTGTCTATTGCCTCTACGAGGACGTCAAAGATCGGCTTCAGAATATAGCCCGCGAAATTGCGGATACCGGTTCTCGTACATTATTGATTGTTGATGACTGCCCAGATCCAGTTCACGCGAAACTAAGTGATACCGTCCATCGGGATGGCTCCCAATGCCATCTTATAACGATAGGCGTGGAGACCAAGGCGCTAGGAATGCGTCGCAATTTGATCGTTGAGCTCAAACCCGCCTCCAATGAGTTGATCAACAATATTGCTGAAGCAACGAACAAGCAGGTGAGTAAAAAAAATGCTGCGCTAATTCGGGATTTGTCACAAGGTTTCCCGAGGATGGCGGTCTTTGCATCCCGTGCCTTGGAAGGTGGAGACGAAAAGCTAAGTTCGGTTGAAATGTTGATTTCGCGGATCGTCTGGGGCGAGCATGAAGAAATTCAGTCGGCCTTTGAAAGCCTGCAGCTTATGAGCCTTTTCACAATTGTGGGAATGGAAAATGATGCTTCAAAAGAGATCGATGAAATAGCTAATTACTGCGGCAAGACTGCCCGCAAAATGTTCAGTGAGCTGCAACGTTTTGCCGAGCGCGGTGTTCTGTTTCGTCAGGGGGATTATGGCGAGGTGCAACCACTTCCTCTAGCCATGCGTTTATCGCATCAATGGCTCGAAAATAATCCGGCAGGGACGTTGGAGAATTTTTTCCGCTCTCTTAGCGAAGAGATGAAACTGAGAATGATCGGCCGTTTACGTTGGCTGTCTTGGTCAGATGAGGTATCAAATTTCGGTAGGGCTTTGCTCTCTGAGGCTTTACCAAACGAGACAGCATTGGACAGTGAGTTCGGATCAAAGCTGTTCGACCGATTTGTCCATCTTGCGCCGGATGCAGCAATGGAGCATATGGAAAGACTGCTGTCAGTTAAATCAACCGATGAACTCGCAGCTTTTTCCACAGGCAGACGCTATACCATTTGGGCGTTGGAAAAACTGGTATTCCGCCGTAAGTCTTTTGATGCGGCAGCTAGGTTGCTAATGAAACTTGGCGCGGCGGAAAACGAAGATTGGTCAAATAATGCATCTGGTCAATTCACGGGCTTATATAAGCTTTACCTCTCAGGAACAGAAGCCACACCGAAAGAAAAGCTTCTTGTACTTGATGACGGACTCGCTTCTACCGATGGGCGGGTTCGTAAGCTCTGCGTTCTTGCGCTTAATCGCATGCTAGAAAGCGGACATTTTTCAAGATCTGGTGGTTCTGAACATATCGGTGCCGGAGAAGCTTTAGAGGATTGGCGACCAGAAACTTATGGAGAAATTTTCGATTATTATCGAGCTGCTTTATCGCGTCTTGATAAGATTGCTCTTGATGCAAACGACCCAAACTGTCAAGAGGCGCTAAACATTATCGGTTGGCATTTGAGGAGCCTGTTTTCAAATGCAGACTTGCTTGATGAGGTTCAGGCTATGATAGCGCGTTTGCGCGACGCTCATCCTGGATGGCATCAGGCAGCACTTGAAGTAAATGCTTGGCTGTTTTTTGATCGAAGCGATGCGGATGAAACCTATCAACGAAAGCTTCGTAAGTATTATGACGAGCTTATCCCTAAAGATCTGCTGGAAAAGATCCACTTTTACAGCAGTGGCTGGGCTACAGATATCCACGATCCGGATGTCGTTTATGACCCTAGCGGTGATAACAATTATCAGTACGGGGCAGATCGGATAAATAATATTGTCGACGCATCTCCGGATGAGGCCGCATATTTCTTACCGCTTTTAGACAGGTTATTGGAAAAGCCAACCAATGCAGGATGGATTGCCGTGTTACGCATTGCGAGACATGTCAATGAGCCAGCTCATTTGCTACGTCATTTATTGGAAAGCATGACTCCAGATAGTGAAGTTGCCGTCGTTTCAAATCTTGTGCGTAATGTCATTTCAGGTGCTGCGCAAGCCGATAGAAATAATGGCCTGGAATGCCTAGAACTAGCACTTGGTGCTCACAGCTTAAGCGCATCATCAATTGAATTTCTTGCTTCGGCTGGCTTAGATGACACTCTCATGCAACGCGCAATCGAGTTTGTGAAAAACGATACGGTCGAGCCTCATCAGGTTTCAGCTATCGCTTTCACCGATGTTCTTCAAACCGTTGATGATGGTTTAATTGAACTTCTGGTTAATAATTTGTTCGCTAAACAAGCGTATGGAGCATGGGCAGCTATCGATTTTCTAGCGCATGTTTTGTATCGAACTGATCCAGAAGAAGGTCGGTTATTGCAAAGCATTAAAGCGGCTGTAATTAATCCTCACTTATTCGACAAACCACGCTATTCGAACATGGACTGGTATCACTGGTGTGACCTTGTCGAAAAGCTCTTTAAAGGCAGCCATGTCAATAATTCCTTCAGTATAGAATTAGTGGATTTCATTATCAGCGTTACGTTCGTTGATGAGTACAATGTGCAACTCTCGTTCGATGATTACGCCCAAAAAATACTTCGACAGTTGATTACAAACTCACCTTGTCTGGTTTGGGAGAAATATCACGATGCTCGAACAGCCTCAGAAGGGCGCGCCTTATATCGGCTTCCTCGTTTGTTTGAAGCAAGCGTGGGAGAGCCTTCAGCTCCAGGTGTATTCAACGACATTCCAGCTGAAATTTACGTGCCATGGATGCTCAAGGATAAAGAAGAGCGAATACCATTCATATTGGATTGGCTTCAACTTTTTGACGGAGAAAAAAATGATCGTCAATGGAGTGCTGACTTTGTTTCATTTATCGATGCTCATGTGGATCGCCCGGAAAGATTGCACACTCTGCGCTCCAGGTTAACTAATGGCATGTGCTGGGGTTCGTTTGCCAACAAGCTAGAGGCTGAGCGCGATCAATTGGTGGCACTACGAGAAGCTTCAAGTAACCCTAATGTCCATCGGTGGATTCACCAAACAGTGTTACAGATGGATCAGCATATTGTAGAAGAAAGAAGAAAACACGCAAACAGAGAGGCTTCTTATAGGGCATAAGTAGCCCTTCTGTAGTGGTTTCATTTGGAAAATGAAAGTCTGCTCTTGGCCGAAACAGGAATGCTCATACATAGGTGCTATCGACCCAAAGACGTCCTTCACAGCGTTACGAGAGTCAGTGCCGCTCGCTGGGTAGCCTTACTTAGGGATCCTCCGATCAAGTCGTATAGCTGGGGTCTAACCCCCTGTATATAGACGGGCTCCAGCAGTCTTTTCGAGCGAAAAATAGACTTGTTCGGAGGATCTCTAAACCGCAGCCACACCGCCATCGACAAACAGTTCATGTCCAGCGACAAAGCTACTCTCGCTTGATGCCAGGAAGAGGACTGCTCTTGCTACCTCGTTAGGTTCCCCCAACCGCCCAAGCGGAACGCTTTTATTTAGCGCCTCTTCGACTTCCGGTTGCGAGTCGAGGTAGCTTCGTATCAGGCGTGTCTCTGTTCCTCCGGGCGAGACCACGTTCACGCGGATGCCTCGCTCCTTAAGGTCATTCGTCCAGCTTCGGGCGAAAGAGCGCACTGCTGCCTTGCTGGCGTTATAAAGAGACTGGCCTGGCAGGCCTTTACTGCCAGCGATGGAGCCGTTGAGCACGACAGCACTTCCTGCTGTCATCAGCGGTAGTGCTTTTTGCACAGTGAACACCATGCCTTTCACATTGACGTTGAAGGTCGAGTCGAAATGCGTATCCTCGATCGCATCGAGTGGAATGACCTCGTAAATGCCCGCATTGGCAAACACGACATCGACCTTTTGGTGATCGCGTTGGATTTGTTCGTAAAGCCGAGTGACGTCGGCAGAGTTGGTGACGTCACCCGGCACGCCAACCGCCCCGTGGCCGATCTCTTTCACAGCTTCGTCGAGTAGTTCTTGCCGGCGCCCTGTGATGTACACGTGCGCACCTTCGATGGCGAAAAGTTTCGCCGTTGCGAGACCGATGCCGTCGCTGCCTCCCGTTATCACCACAACTTTGTTTTCGAAGCGTTTCGTCATTTTCTAGTACCTTTTTTAAATAAGTGGAGTGTTGCTCCACTTAATATATGGAGGTAGACTCCACTTAACAAGCAAAAGAGGAAAAAAATTGAGTGATGAACCTGCCCTCCGGGCTGATGCGCAGAAAAATCGCGAACTTATCCTTACTGCCGCTGAGGAGCTTTTTCTGGAAAAAGGAGCGGGGGTTCCGCTGGAGGAAGTTGCCAAGCGCGCAGGCGTCGGTATCGGTACGCTTTATCGTCGCTTTCCCACGCGCGAGGCACTTTTAGCCGCTACTAGCAATGAGCGTTTCTTGTCACTGGCGGAGACCAGCCGTGCGCGCGACCCAGATCTCACTCCAGGCGACGCGGTACGAGCTTATCTAGAAGAACTTGCTAGGAACACGAGCACTTATCAGAACCTTGCTACTTCGATTGGCACTGTTATCCAATGCGGGACGCCCGGATGTAATGCCATCACCGCGGAAGGGCATCGGTTGCTTCAGCGTGGACAAGAAGCAGGCACCATTCGCCGCGATGTCACTTACGAGGATTTTATTTATGTGGTAACTGCTATTTCCATCGCTATCGAAAATGACCTCTCGTCGAAATCGCGTATTGGGCATCTGGTAGATTTGTTTCTGAATGGCATAAGCGTAAAAGGTTCGGATTAGACACCGATATACTTCGCGATTCCACGCTCGACCATTCACACAATGGATTGGCATGGCCGGAGCGCAGATGCAGCATCTGATCATCGTTCGCTCTTGGCCGAAATTTCGCAATAGCGAACGGGAACAGTCATATACAGTCTGTGCATGGCCACCACTGCAGCAGGCGTAAACATACGCCTGCTGGCAACGGTTGAGTAGACTTGCCGGCCCTTGTGGGCCGGTTTTATTAGGGAAGGTGCTTCTGATCAGGGAGCGATTCGGGTACTGGCATCGGTAAAGCCGATCAGCGAAATATCTATGTCCATGCGTTCACCGCGTGGACTAATCATGCTGAGGGTTGCCGTATTGCCACTGCGGAGTTGCTGCAACATTGCCGCTTCAATGGGCACGTCAGCACGGCACCCTTGCTCCTGGCATATCTGATAGGGGAACTGGATTGGCTCACCGTTATCCACACTGAATTGCAAGCCCGGGGCCAGACGTACCCCCAGCGGCACGAAGAAGCTCATCACCGGGTCATCGATCTGGGGCGGGTAGTCGAGAATTACCTGCATCAAGGGCTGGTCGCTGTCAGGTCGAGTGATCAATTGCGACATCGCACAAGGGCTCGGGCCCTCGGCACTACGCTGGCAACGGACTTCCCAATCCTGGAACGACTCGGTAGTGACATCATTACCGGAGGCTGCGCCCGGTTGTTGTTGGCTGAAGGCATTGGGAGACAGCGCCAAGAGCGATAATAGCCCCATCCTGCCTAGGTTTTGAGACAGGTTTTGAGTAAGAGAGTGCAGCATTGGCGTAACCTCCTGTTGGTTCGATGATGGTGGATGATAATGCTCACCATGCCTGCTTGTTCGCTTGAGGTCGAGCCCTTGATTTACGAGAGCGTGGTTGGGCGGTTTATCTTCCTCTCCACCCAGTTTTCCTGAGCGCTTAAGTGTTTAAGGTAAATGTAGATTTTTGGTTATTCGTCATCTACTGTGGATTTAGTATTAACCGGCATATTTCTCACGGTTCAGACACAAACCGCCAAGCCAACTGTCTGTTGTGGGAGGCCGCTTCCAGCGGTGGTCCGACGCTTCGGCGAAGGGTACCGAAGGTACCCCGGTATTGTTAGGGTGGCAGCCTAAACGGTCGCGAGCTAAAGCTACCTCCCACAGGTTAACTGTCAGACTGTCAGAAATAATTCCATACCGAATGACGAAGAGCCAGATTTTTATGTGTGAAATCATTCGCTATCTAGGTGAGCTCCGGAGTGGCGATTAAGGCTTACACCGGGCGCTAGGCAGGCGTGTAGCGGTGCAACTGCTGCTGGGTCTCCCTAAGCTAAAAAGCACCGTCAGATATCCTGCCGATATAAATCTGGCACTATACCCTGAGCAATATTCTGATATACCCAGGCTATATTTATATGCTCGCTTACCTTTGCAGTTTTTATTGGCGTGGTTTATGCAGTGGTCAATTAAAAGTGAAAGGCAAGAGTGTGAAGGGACTGTTTGAAATTATATAAGGTAACAAAGTTGCGTTCTATCATAAGCTAAGCCTAACACTACTGCATTTTGCTATTAGTCTTAGCAGGAGGCGGTAGTGCTTAGTTAGGCTCGCCTAGTTACCTAGTACGTTGGTTTCGCTTTTCTTTGATGATTTAGCAGCTTTCTTTTCTTTGGCTGTTAGAAGGGGTTTCTTTTTAGTGTCTTTTTTACTGTCTTTTCCTTTGCTCATGCTATTTGCCT
>Ga0209344_10005695_pt1 | contig 10617 bp, 10 predicted proteins | sample Cruoilmetagenom6_FD_187293 | JGI IMG/M metagenome (GOLD analysis project Ga0209344, IMG submission 187293) | Oil polluted marine microbial communities from Coal Oil Point, Santa Barbara, California, USA - Santa Barbara Oil Seep Sample 6 (SPAdes)... | ecosystem: Environmental > Aquatic > Marine...
AAAATCTGGGAGAGCGCTGCCTTATTCACATTTTTCAACACACCCTCGGTAGGAAACTTAAAAACAATATCGTCTGTCATTAAAATTTCACTTATTTCTTCAAATAGTTTTTTTAGCTCAACGTCCTGTTTTTGGGCATCTATCAATTCATCAGCTTTGTAAAACTTTAAAATACCGTTAATGTAGTTTTTTAATGTTAATGATGATTCTTCAATGTAATTGAGATATGTATTTGAATCCTCGGAGAGATTTTGAATATTTTCCTCGCGAAGCAAGCGGGTAAGCGAAGTAATGTTTGCCAATGGAGATTTCAAGTCGTGTGAGACCACGTGGGCAAATTTCACTAATCTTTCATTGCGCTGCTGCAATTCTTTTTGAAACTCTGTCAATAATTTATTTTTTTTGCGAAGTTCAAAAAGAATAACTACCTGTTTTGCCAATGCTTTCAAAGATGTAATTTGAACCTTGCTGAGTTTTCTAGGTTTGTGATCAAAAACACAAAGCGAACCAAGTTTGAAACCGTTGTTGCTAACAAGAGGAACCCCTGCATAAAATATGGCCTTCATTTCCGTAACTAAGGGATTGTCCTTAAAGCGCTCATCTTTTGTAGAGTCCTCAACAATGAATATTTCTTCTTCCTGCAAAATAGCGTGTCCGCAAAATGAAATGTTTCTGGGAGATTGGTTAAAATCAAGCCCAAAATGCGATTTAAAAAAATTTCGGTCGCTGTCCAGAAGGGTAATCAATGAAATGGGTACTTCACAAATTGCCGCAATAAGTGCAGTAATATTGTCAAAATCGTTTTCAGAAAGGGTATCGAGTAAATTGTATTTCTTTAATTCGGCAATCCGCTCTTTTTCATTGTCGGGGAATTTCGGGAAAATCATAAAAATATTTCAATGAGTATTTTTTATTCGCATAAATATAGTTGGATATAACTTATTTATTGAATAATTAACAGGATTTGAACTAAAAGAAGTTAGTTTTTTTTAATGTTAAATTGAAAAGAGGTCCCTTTTCCCAATTCTGAAGAAATTTTTATTTCCCCACCGAGTTTTGTTACAAGTTTTTTAACTGTGGATAGCCCAATGCCATTGCCTTTCTTTCCATTTCTGTCAAGTTTGCCCGTGGTAACAAACAGATCAAATATATTCGAAAGTTTGTCTTTTGGAATTCCCATACCGTTATCAGAAATTGAAAAATGATAAAACCCGTTTTTTTCGGTGCATTCTATGTCTATTTTTATTCTTTCCTTGTCGTTGTATTTTAAACTGTTGCCAACGAGATTAAGAATAATTTGCTCCAAGGCTGCTCTATTGGCCTGCATTTCAATATTTTCTTCTGGAAGATTTATTTCACAATCAATATTGATGTTCAACAATTCAATTATTTCCTCCAAAAGGTCATTGCTGTCAAAAACCTCAGCGTTTAAGGAAGCTGTCTTATCGCTTTCATAATGTTCCAGAAGTCCTGTAATATACTCGCTCAATGTAAACGAAGATTGTTTTATATATTCCAAATATTCTTGGCCCTGTTTGTCTAAGTGGTGACCATATTTACTGCGAAGCATATCTGAAGTTATAATCATATTTGCCAGCGGCATTTTCATATCGTGAGATACAATTCCTGCAAAGTTTTTAAGTTCTTCATTTTTATCTTTCAACTCTTGCTGCACAGCCAATAAGGTTCTATTGCGTTTTCGTGCTTCAAAAAGATTCACAACTTGATAAGCCATTGAAATGAGTGCCTTTTTCTGTGATTTTGAAAGCACCCTGGGTTTGGTGTCAAAAACGCAAAGTGTTCCCAGCGGATAACCATCAGAGTTAATCAATCTAACCCCTGCGTAAAAAATAGCATTCATATCCTTTACGAGCGGATTATCCATAAAACGAGGATCTTTTCTGGCATCTTCAACAATAAAAATGTTTGATTCTTCCAAAATGGCATGTCCACAAAAAGAAGTGTTGCGCGGCGATTCATTAAAGTTTAAACCGTAGTATGATTTCAAGAAATTCCTGTCTGCATCAAGCAAGGTCACCAAAGAAATAGGAACATCACAAATGCTTGCCGTTAAAGCAGTTATATTGTCAAAATCCTTTTCAGGCAAAGTATCCAATAGATTGTATGACCGAACTGCAGCCAGTCGTTGCGCTTCATCAACAGGAAATTGTGGTGTTATCAAGGTTTATTTTTCATTATCTTAAACCCGAGAAAGGTTGGTGTTTAAGGATTAAACGTAAATGTACAACATTTTATAAAGACTTGTTGAAGCGAAAAAAAAAATGTGAAATGGGTTAATTTTTAAATCAAAAACGTTCAAAAATACCTAAGCCAAAAAGTGCAAAATCATATTTTACGGGATCTTTTGGGTCTAATTTACGAAGTGAGTTATCGAGTTCAGTCAAGGCTTTGCCATCGTTTTGTTTTCTATTCAACAATTTGAGTTTTCGTGCCACGTTTCCGCTGTGAACGTCTAACGGGCATGAAAGTTGGGAAGGGGAGATGTTTTTCCAAATTCCAAAATCCACACCGGCATTGTCATTACGGACCATCCACCTCAAAAACATATTTATTCTTTTTGCAGCAGAGTTTTTTAAGGGATCGCTAATGTGCTTTTGGGTCCGCGTAAGATGTGGAAGTTCAAAAAAGGTTTTTTTGAAATGATGGATTGCTGTTTGCATTGAATTTCTCTCGGAATATTGAGCAAAAACATTTTCCAGCCCACCGTGGTTTTTATAAATATTTTGAAGCGATTTTAAAAAGTAAAATAAGTCTTCGTTATTAAAAGTTCGGTGAACAAATGGAGAAAGTAATTCTGCATTTTTTTCGGAAAAATCCATCACAAAATCATAAGGCGAGTTGCCCATGATTTCCATTAATCGATGTCCGTTGTTAATGATACTCTTCCGGTTTCCCCAAGCAATTGTGGCCACAAGAAAACCCGCAATTTCAATATCTTCCTTTAAAGTGAATAAATGTGGAATTTGTATTGGATCGCTATCTATAAACTTTGGATTGTTGTAAAGGATGACTTTTTCATCGAGGAATAATTTTAATTCACTTTTATTCATAAGAGTGAATTTTTGGAATTTGGCATTTGGCATTTGTTTTTTGAAGTTTATTTCATAATTACCCCATCCTGCATCACCAACTTTCTATCAGCCATATCTGCAAGCTCTGTATTATGTGTAACAATTACGAAAGTTTGTCCAAATTCATCCCGCAATTTAAAAAACAGATTGTGTAAATTTTCGGCACTTTCTGTGTCTAGATTTCCGCTAGGTTCATCGGCTAGAATAATTGCCGGATTGTTAATTAGAGCTCGTGCTACGGCTACCCTTTGTTGCTCTCCGCCCGAAAGTTCATTGGGTTTGTGGTCTTCACGATGCGAAAGGCCTAAAAATGTGAGTAGTTCCTTTGCTCTTTTAATAACTTCAGATTTTTGGGTGTTCTTTATAAATGCTGGGATGCAAACATTTTCAAGAGCCGTAAATTCGGGTAGCAACTGATGGAACTGAAAAATAAACCCCAAGTTCTCATTTCTGAATTTTGCCAACTTTTTCCCCGAAAGGGAACCAATGTTTACATCGTTTATTGTTAATTTACTTTTGGAATTATCAAAAGCATCCAACGTTCCCAATATATGTAATAAGGTAGTTTTTCCGGCACCGGAAGCACCAACTATTGAAACAATTTCACTTTTTTTAATATGAAGGTCAACACCTTTTAAAACGTGGAGATTGTCATAATACTTGTGAATGTTTTGGGCCTCGATCATAGCAAAAATTTAAACCGTGAAAGTACTATTTATAGTGCTATAATGCAATCTGATGGGTTATATTGTTTTTATATGAAGTTATGTGTTTATTTTTGTTTTGAAACTCTTAAACAAAAGAAGAATGTCATCATATAGATACTTTGAGGAATACGACCAACCTGTAACCGATAATTTAGTTGATAATTACAGTAATATTTTAAGGACAATCGGTGAGGATGTTTCCCGTGAAGGAATACTTAAAACTCCAGAAAGAGCTGCAAAAGCGATGCAGTTTTTAACATCTGGCAACTGCCAAGATCCTGCAAAAATCTTGAAAAGCGCCATGTTCGCAGAAGCTTATCACGATATGGTGATTATTAAGGATATTGAACTATATTCCTTATGCGAGCATCATATTCTTCCTTTTTTTGGAAAGGCCCATATAGCCTATATTCCTGATGGATATATTGTTGGGTTAAGCAAAATACCTCGAATTGTAGATGTTTTTGCCCGCAGGCTTCAAGTTCAGGAAAGGCTTACCCACGATATTTTGGAATGTATAAACAATACTTTAAAGCCCAAGGGAGTGGCTGTGGTTATTGAAGCTTCACATATGTGCATGATGATGCGCGGCGTACAAAAGCAAAATAGTGTTACTACAACTTCGGGATTTCGTGGGCAGTTTGAAGCTATTGAAACACGTAATGAATTTCTGAAATTGATAAGTAGTGATTTAGCATAACTGTTTTTTGGAATGTTTTTTGATTTCTTTTAAAAAAAATTAAAACAACGAAAATGAAAAACGAAAAATATAAACTATTACGACAAGGCATTATATATGATGTTGTTGGTATGATAACAATGACAATTCCAGTTATTGGCCCCTTTTTAGATATTCTTTGGGCGCCGTTTGCCGCAAAAAAAATGAGCGATATGTATAAAGGAACCGAGGGGAAAATAGCTTCCGTCCTTGTATTCTTGGAAGAAATATTGCCTTTCACAGATGTTATTCCAACCTTTACTTTAATGTGGCTTTACACATTTGTTTGGAAAAAGCAACCCACACCACAAACTATTGAAGTTAGAGTAAACGAATAAAAAAAGCCCCGATTGGGGCTTTTTTTTTAGATCTCTAATTTTAAATTCACATTTATACTCCGCCCAATATTGAAAATACCATCCGGTTTAAACCGTGATAGGTGTGAAGTATATTCCTTATCGGTTAGATTTGTTCCATTTATACCTAATTTCAGCACTATTTTTTGAAGTTGAAAGCTACTTTCAATACCTGCGCTTAAAAGTGAATAACCACCAGTTCTTGTTTCAAAATCACTTATATTTTTCTGATCAAAAGTGTTATCTAGGGTTACAAATGCAGAACTGAATTTTCGAATTTTACCATCGTGCAATTCCAGTCTGAATGTATTTCGGATTGAGTTGGCAGGAATCAACGGCAAATAAACGTCATTATTCAACTTCCCGGTAACGGTTTCAAAACTGCTTTCAAGATGAAGCCAATCCAAAGGGTGTGGATGCAAGTGAAAACCAAATTCACCACCATATAGCGTAGCATCGTTTTGAAGATAATCATAGACTTGTGTATCATCAATTGTTTCATTAGTGGGCGAAATAAATATGTAATTGTTCACAACATTGTAAAAACCGTTTGCGAAAAACTCTACGTGTTCGTTTCTGTATTCCAGTGATATATCCGTTTGAAAATTCTGCTCGTTTGTTAGATTTGCGTTTCCTCTTTCATATCTATTTGTACCTTCGTGAACTCCGTTAGAAGTTAATTCCGCCAAATTAGGTGCCCGAAAACCGCTCGCAAAATTTATTCGTGCGGAAAGATTTTCAATCAAGTCCAGTTTTGCACCCAAAGCTGCGGTAAAGCTTGTAAAAGTTTTGTTTAATGTTGGAATAAAATCCACATCCAAAGGGTTCCGTGCTGCTTCACTTTCAATTTTTCGTGAATCAAAACGGATTCCAGCTTGTAAATCCACTTTCTCCAAATGATAGTGTGAAGTTGCCAAAACACCTATGTCTGTTGTGTTTGCGTTAGGAATAAGGATTTCTTCACCTTCGTTTTTGTTATTCTGAAACATCCCCTGCAAACCAACTATGGTTTCAAACTTTCCCAATTCTGGCAGATTGTATTTCACGTCATAATTAAACGTGTTTAATTTTAAGCGAAGTGCTGCCAAAGCAGGATCATCTTCAAATTCACGACGATCGTTAAACAAATACCCTGCTTTTACATCCAAACTTGAATTATTAAAAAACAGGGTATTATCAAAGCTTAAAATATGGTTGTCAATCTCCTGAAAAGGAAGTTGAAGGTCCTTTGAATGAGTTTGTTCGCCTATTTCTTCGGCAATACCAATATTGGAACGATTGTAATTGTAACGCAATGTTGACTTAAATTTTGCACCTGCATATTGTACGCCCGCCTTTAAATCTTTTTCATTGAAACGCGTATTGGTCACGCGATAGGCAGTTCCAGCTTTATAATCACTAAAAGTTGAATAGGAGCCGCGAGCCAAAAATTTCAGCTTTTCACCAGAAGTTTTCACACCCAAATTTGTTGAAGTTCCCAAAGTATTTGAAAAATATGTGCTGCTTAAATCGCCGTGTGTTTCACCGGAAAGTGCAAACCTTTCTGGGTTTAAGTACAGCACTCCGCCCAAAGCATCACTTCCGTATAGAAGGGAAGCTGGGCCTTTTATAACTTCAATACTTTCAATACCGGCCTCGTTAACTCCAAGTCCGTGCTCATCACCAAATTGCTGGTTTTCAAGTCGAACGCCTTGCGTGTAAGTTAAAACACGGTTGGAGCTCAATCCGCGAATAACAGGTTTGCCAATACCGGTTCCAGTGGTAATAAGGTCAACTCCTGCAATGTTTTTTATGCCATCAGCAAGGGTTACTGCACCGGAAGAATTTAAATCATCTGTGGAAATACGATCTACCTTCATAACATTATCGCTTTGTAACTTGTGAAATGGAGTGGAAACGATTACTTCTTCCATCTCAACAGCGCTTTCTTCCATTTGAAAGTTTTCGGGAACTATTTCATTATTCGAAAAATTTATTTTTTTTGAAATAGTGGCGTATCCCAAAGATGAAATAACAATGTTGTATTTTCCATCAGGGATATTTTTTAATTCATAATTCCCATCAAAATCCGCAACTGTACCTTTTTCCAGTTGTGGAATGTAAACTGTTGCTATGAGCGGTTCATTATTTGTTTTTGAAGTTATGGTTCCCTTTAAGGAATTTTGAGAGCTCGCTGCAGTATATAAAAAGAGCACCGCAAGCAAGCATAGAATATTTTTCATGCTTTCTTGATTTAAAATTAATTGTAGATTAAAATAAAATGCTAAAAATCAAGAAAATAGAGGAGGTCCTCTGAGAAAGTAATGTTTTGGATTTAGATTGAACCCAGGAATTAAGTAAACAGTATCTATATTTTGGAAACTGTGAAATACTACAAAATCAGGAATTTCCTGCGGTTTAAAATCAAAGATTGAATAGTGAAAATCACAAATGGAGCAATCCAATTGTTTTTTGTGAAGATGGACTGAAAAATCTGTACAGGCCAAATGTTCATGACCTTCAAGTGTATGCGCAAATTTTACGGCTGTGGGAAGCAACAGTGCGAATGAGAATAACGCAACCGTAATAATCTGTAATATTTTCTTTTTAAAAAATGTCATTTATTAAATAAAAGCCCGAGACCCATCCCGCGCAGCATTTTCTTTACAAAATTCCAAAAAAAAGTAAATTCTCCAAACACCCATCCGAAAAAAACCAGAAGTACTTGATAAATGGGAAATATAATCAAGATTCTGAATGGCCAATAAATGTACCAGCCCATTTCTTTCTTTATTTCAAAAAGATCCGTGACTGGTGACGCTAGCTTTGCTGCGGAACTTCCTGTGATGGCAAAAACAAGAAATATAATAAAAAGTTGTCCGTTGGTTTTTATTCCCCAACGTTTTTTAAGCTTTTTCAATTTCTTCCGCCTATGAATTTTTGATTGTATTTTTCCTGAAAATATATAAAGTAATTATAGAGCAGATAGTTTACTTCGTAGCCATAGTCTAGAGCTGGGTCATAGTTTATTTGCTCAGCATATAAATTATGGGAATATTTGGCGGGCTGAAGTACGCGGTTGTTATATTCAGAAACGAACGAATAGTTTTTAGATTCCAAAAGCGACTGGCCATAAAAGCCTCGAGGAGGTTGGGTAGCAAGCCAGGATTCAAAACCTGGTTCAATTATCATTATTTCATATTCCAAACTATCATTAGCAATGCGTATGGTATCTTTTTCGGTATTAGAATTTCCAGAAGTATTTTTCATTGTTTCATTGCCAGTTCCGCAACTGTATAATGCAACACAAAAAGCAGCTATGAGTAGAAGGTTTTTCATATATTTCATTTTTACAAAGTTAAGCAAAGTAGAAGAAAGCGGAAGGCATTTAACTTTCATTTAAAAAAAATGCCGCCCCTTAATAAAAATGGACAGCATTTTTATTAACAAATAATAATTTTATTTTCCAAAAAAACCTCCTAAAAGACTGCCGAGGCCACCTTTCTTTTGGTTGCTGCCCCCAAGAACCATCCCTGCAATATCATCAATAACGCTTCCGTCATTATTACCGTCAAGTAATGATTCAATCATAGATTGTTGTTTTGGTTGTTTGTTGCCACCACCCATAAGGCCACCTAGTAAATCGCCAATTCCGGATTCTGAGTTTACATTTTTCTGTTGCTTTTGTTTTCCCAGGTAACCCAACAAAATTGGCGCTGCTACTTGTAAAATCTGCATAACAGAATTTGTGTCCAAACCTGATTTTTGAGAAAGAGCTTGTACGGCATTGTTTTGTGAGCCTCCCAAAACGTGTCCTAAAATGCCAAGACCATCTTGTTTTACATCTTCATTAACTCCACCACCAAAAAGGCCACTTAAATTATCCAGAATACTGCCGTCATGCTTGTTGTTTAAAGCGTTCATTAAATTGGCTGCACCGCTTTCATTACTTGCATTACGCTTCATAGCGCCCAAAAGGATGGGCATTGCCATTGTTACAACTGAAGCTGTTTTGTCAACGGGTTGATTGGTTTCTTGACTGATGCCACCAATAATTTGTTTCCCGAGGTCGCTGTTCAATAAATCTAAAATTCCTGACATTTACTTTAAATTAAAATTAAGTATGTAAGTTAATCAAAATCAACAATAATTGAGAAAAAAGAGTAAAAAACAATACTACTTACCCAAAATTGAAATGATCTGGTTTGCCAATTCTGTTCCAATTCTGTCTTGTGCTTCTTCTGTTGCGGCTCCGATGTGAGGTGTAAGCGAAATTTTATCATGCATAAGCACTTTTATTGACGGAGTAGGTTCATTTTCAAAGACATCGAGTGCTGCGAATGAAATTTTTCCATCTTCAATACCTTCCAAAAGTGCGCTTTCATCAAGTATTCCTCCACGGGCAGCGTTAATAATACCCACACCGTCTTTCATTTTTGAAATTTCATCCTTGCCAATCAAATAGCCAGATTGTGAAGGCACATGAAGACTTATAAAATCACTCTGCTTGATTAGTTTATCTGTTGGTGCTGTTTTTATTTTTAAAGTAATTTTTTGTCCATCGTAAAAATCAAGTGTAATATCTGCTTCTCCCACTTGTTGATCGCTGGCGATTACCTTCATACCGCAACCTAAAGCAATTTTTGCAACTTGGCGACCTATTCTCCCGAAACCAATAATACCTAATGTTTTTCCACGTAGTTCACGGCCTGCTCCATAACTTTTTTTCAATTCCTTGAATTTGGTGTCGCCATCCAAAGGCATATTCCGGTTGGAATCGTGAAGAAACCTTACACCACCAAACAAATGCGCAAAAACAAGCTCTGCTACAGATTCTGATGATGCTGCTGGAGTATTTATTATATTAATTCCATTTTCAATTGCATAGTCAACATCAATATTATCCATACCTACACCACCACGTCCAATGATTTTGAGTGAAGGGCAATTGTCAATAATATCTTTCCGGACCTTTGTGGCACTTCGCACCAAAAGCACGTCAATTTTATGTTCGTTGATGTAGTTTTGAAGTTGTTCCTGCGCCACTTGTACTGTCAACACTTCAAAATTTGCATCTTTCAGTGCATCTATTCCACTTTGTGAAATTCCATCATTTGCTAATACTTTCATATAATTTATTGACTATTTTTTTTAAAATTATTTTACTCTTCATCATAATTATGATAAGGGTTATGCTCCCTTTTCTAGTGCTTTCATCACATCCACAAGAACCTTAACGCTTTCCAAAGGCAAGGCGTTGTACATTGAGGCTCGGTAACCGCCAACGCTTCTATGGCCGTTCAAACCATTTATTCCTGCCTGTTTTAGGTGGTCGTCAAAGGTTGCTTTCAGTTCGTCATTTATTAAATTAAAAGTGGCGTTCATTTTTGAACGGTCTTCTTTTTTAGACACGAAACCTTCAAATAACGGGTTTTGATCTATTTCGTTATAAAGAAGTTCAGCTTTTTGATTGTTCACTTTTTCGATTGCTGAAATACCGCCCAAATCCTTTAACCATTGCAATGTTAGCATTGAAACATACACTGGAAATACCGCAGGAGTGTTGAACATGCTTTCTTTGTCAATATGAACTTTATAGTTGAGCATTGAAGGAATGGCGCGTGAAACTTCACCTAGAATATCCTCTTTCACCACAACCAAAGTTGTTCCCGCTGGCCCCATATTTTTCTGTGCTCCGGCATAAATCAAACTGAATTTTGAAAAGTCAAGCTGACGCGAAAAAATATCACTGCTCATGTCGCAGA
>Ga0209344_10005697_pt1 | contig 10615 bp, 8 predicted proteins | sample Cruoilmetagenom6_FD_187293 | JGI IMG/M metagenome (GOLD analysis project Ga0209344, IMG submission 187293) | Oil polluted marine microbial communities from Coal Oil Point, Santa Barbara, California, USA - Santa Barbara Oil Seep Sample 6 (SPAdes)... | ecosystem: Environmental > Aquatic > Marine >...
TGCCGATAGAGCCGGCGATTACGCGCAATCTCGACCACGAGATCATCGGAAAGCGCATTGACCACCGATACGCCGACGCCATGCAGCCCGCCGGAGGTTTCATAGACCTTGCTGTCGAACTTGCCGCCCGCATGCAGCACGGTCATGATCACTTCGAGCGTCGATTTGCCGGGAAACTTGGGGTGGTTTTCCACCGGGATACCGCGGCCATTGTCGGTTACTGAAAGATAGCCCTCTGCATCCAGCTCGACTTCGATGAAATTGGCATGGCCGGCCACGGCTTCGTCCATCGAGTTGTCGATAACCTCGGCAAAAAGATGGTGCAGCGCGCGTTCGTCGGTCCCGCCAATATACATGCCGGGCCTGCGCCGCACCGGCTCGAGGCCTTCGAGAACCTCGATCGCGGAGGCGTCGTAATCATCGCCGCTGGCGGGCGCGCCCTGTTTGGAGGCGGCAACGCGCGCAGGTTTGGCCGCTGGCGGTTGGGATGCCTGCGGCGGGGTATTGTCTGCCTTTGGCTCCCGGTTTGGCGCCGGTGTGGCCATTGCTGCAAAAAGATCGTTGGAATCGTCCATATCGTGGTCGAGCCTAGTGTAGATTTGGGATGCGAATCAGCCGGAGTGTGCCAGAATCCTAGCTTTCAAGCGACCATGTACCATGTGCTTAGATGCTTTGCGCGCTGTTCGTCACAGTTCTGTCGTGCTGGCAATCGCGATTGTGCTCGGCAGTTTGCCGCAGACGTCTGCTGCGGCGCTGGAACTCAAAGGCCACAAGGACCGGCTTTTTGCCTATCCGGGGATCCTGACGATGGCCAAGGACGGCTCCTACATGGTGGTCGACTACGACAAGGTGCGCGATATCCACCGTCGTGATATCGAGCCGGAACGCCGTGTGCGTTCGTCTTACGTGTCGCTCAAGGTGAACCGGTTGAGCCGGGTTGCCGAACATCAGGCCAATGGCCGGACCATCGAAACCGGCCTGACCGGTGATCTGGCCGCCGCGCGCTTTGCCGTCATCTTCGTCCATGGCCGCGGTGGCGATCAGCGGCTCGGGATGAACGATTACACCTTTGGTGGCAATTTCAACCGGCTCAAGAACCTGGTGGTCGGCAATGGCGGTGCCTATCTGGCACCCACCGTGCAGAGTTTTGACGATCAGGGCGCGGGTGATGTCAAGGCGCTGGTGCTTGCCGGGCGCGCGCCGGTAGTGCTGGCCTGCGCGTCGATGGGCTCTATCATCTGCGCCAAGCTGGCCAATGATCCAGAGGTGGTGCCGCGTCTGGCCGGTATCGCACTGCTGGGCGGCGCGCCTGATATGGGGATCGCCGGCAGTGCGGCAGTGAAGGCCAAACTGCCGATTGTCTTTACTCATGGCAGCGACGACGGCGTTTATGCGTGGGGCGACCAGAAAGCGGTGTTTGACAAGGTGCGATCCACCAGCAAGGGATACAGGGCACGGTTCGTGCTGTTTAACACCGGCTCGCATGGCACTCCGATCCGCATGACCGACTGGAAGCAGACGCTGGAGTTTCTGCTCAGCCGCTGACTGCCAACGTAGATGCATTCTTTCAGGCTTTACCCTGCAATTGAATGGGTGCGGGTCACATTGGGTCGGCTTTCGCGGGCGAATGAATCACCGGTTCATTTCGAGAATAGGTTCAATTTAAGGAAAAATTGACCGCGCCGGTCAACCGGATGTTTGCGAAGTAAGTATAGATCTGGCTCGATCCTAATGCGGAGCGGGACATGAAATATATTGCCTTTATATTGTTTACCGTGCTGACCAACGCGGCGGCGCAGCTGATGCTCAAACAGGGCATGCTGTCACTCGGACCAATTTCCTTTACGGCTGACACCATGATTTCCAGGGTGTTCCAGATTTTATTCAATCCGTGGGTCTTTGCGGGTCTCGTCACATTCGCTATTTCCATGGCATCGCATCTTTACGTGCTGTCCAAGGTGGAGTTGTCCTTCGCCTATCCGTTCCTGAGCCTGGCCTATGTGGCCGTGGCCGTGTTCGCATTCTTCATCTTTGGTGAAGATCTCAACAACTGGCGGATCGCAGGCATTGCCTTCATCTGCATCGGAACCATCCTGATTGCCCAGTCCGGCCGTGAAGGTCACTCAGGCGATATGCAGGAAACAGCGCAGCTTTCAAAAATCAACACAGCAGCAAATGAGATTTCACGATGAAACACGTCATTTTTGGAGGCGACGGGTTTGTCGGTCGCCATCTCGCCCAGAAACTTCTCGCAGATGGCGAAGAGGTTGTGATTGCCGATATCGTCAACGACCATCAGGCTTTCTACCGGGATGCAACGATCATCCAATGCGATGTCACCCGTCCCGAAGAGGTTGCCAGGGTTCCGCTTGCAGCTGATGACATGGTCTACAATCTCTCGGCCAAGATGCTGTCGCCGCTGCAAGTGCGCGCCAAGCGCCATGACTTCTTCTACCCGGTCAATTACGACGGCACGAAGAACATCATCGAAGCAATGGACAAGGCTGGCGCCAACCAGCTGGTGCATTTCACCACCGACATGATCTACGGCCATACGGTGACCTTTCCGATGACCGAGGAACACCCGGTTTCGCCGCTGGGCGAATATGGCCAGTCAAAGCAGGACACCGAAGTTCTGGCGGCTGAATGGCGCACCCGCGGGATGTCGATCTCGCTTTTTCGTCCACGGCTCATCATCGGACCAGGACGGCTCGGGATTCTCGAAAAACTGTTCAAGCTGATCGACGCCAATTTGCCGGTGCCGATGATCGGATCGGGCAAGAACCCCTATCAGTTCATCTCGGTGTTTGATTGTGCCGAAGCTGCGCGTCTGGCCTGGAAGGCCGGCGTGCCGAACGAGGCCTATAATCTCGGTTCGATCAAGCCGCCGCCGGTGCGCAAGCTCCTGGGCGATCTGGTTAAGCATGCCGGTTCGGAATCATTCCTGATCCCGACACCGGGCTGGGCCGTCAAACGTACGCTCGACCTGTTTGATCTGATCAACATGCCGATCATGGACCCGGAGCAGTATCTTATCGCCGACGAAAATTGCGTTCTCGACGTTTCCAAGGGCGAGCGCCAACTTGGCTGGGTTCCGCAATATCGCGACGAAGATATGCTGATTGCCGCCTATGATGAATATCGCGCCCAGAAAGTGCGTGGCGGATCTTCCGCTTCCGCACAAGTCGCACCGGCTGAATGAAACCGCTTCGAGGGAGCCAGACTATGCTTGATACACCCAACCGCGTGACCGTCGAAGCGCCGCCATTGTCGGCTTCAACAACAAGTACCAGCCGTACACCACGGCCAGATCTGCTGAGTGTAGACGACGCGAAAGCGATGTCGCTTGGCGAGATGACGGAGCTATTCAAGGATCACATCAACCCTGGCCAGCTGCATTTCATGAAGCTTCTGGGCTTTCACAAGGTCAAGATCGAGACCGCGTCGGGGATGTATTATACCGATCAGAACGGCCGCAAGATTCTCGATTTCTTCGGTGGTTTCGGCTCGCTGGCGCTTGGTCACAACCATCCGCGCATCATCAAGGCGCGGAAGGATTTCCAGGACGAAGACCGGCATGAAATCGCCATTGCCTTCATGAGCCAGTATGCTTCTGCGCTGGCCAAAAACCTGGCAGCGATCGCGCCGGGCGATCTCGACATGGTGTTCCTTGGGTCTTCTGGTTCGGAAGCCATGGAAGCAGCCATCAAGGTGGCCGAGCGGGCTGCCGGGCCGAAGCGGCCGAAGATTGTCTATGCGGCTAACTCGTTCCACGGCAAGACCAAGGGCGTGCTGTCGCTGACTGATTCCGAGCTCTATCGCGGCGAGTTCCAGCTCACCGGCAACACGGTCAAGGTGCCGTTTGGCGACATCGAGGCGATCCGCGCGGCCTTCGAAGCTGATCCGGAAATCGGCGTGATCGTGCTCGAGACCATCCAGGGCGGAGGCGGCATCGTCGAAGCGCCGGTGGAGTTCTGGCAGCAGCTTCGCGCTCTGTGCGACAAGCATGGTGTGTTGTGGATTGCCGACGAGGTGCAGTGTGGCATGGGCCGCTCCGGTCACTTCTTCGCGTTCGAACATGCCGGCGTGGTTCCGGATGTCACCGCGCTCGCCAAATCGCTCGGCGCCGGCAAATGCGCGATGGCGGCGATGATCGCCTCACGCAAGGTCTACATGAAGGCCTATGGCACGCCGAAGACTGCGATGATCCACGCCCAGGCGACCTTTGGCGGTATCGGCGAAGCCTGCATTACCGCGATCGAAGGCCTCAATGTGATGTATGACGAGGCATTGATCGACAATGCCGAGCGGGTCGGTGGTTACCTGATAAACCGGCTTAAGGAATTGCAGGCAAAATACCCACAGATCATCAAGGATGTACGTGGCCGTGGCTTTATGGTCGGGCTCGAATTCCAGGATTTCAGTCAGACCCTGCCGGCGCTGCTGAGGCCAATGGTGGCGCTGCTCGACGACAAGCTGAAGGGCTCGCTGTCAGGCTTCGTCGGCGCAGAATTGCTGCGTGATCACGATGTGCTGGTGGCATTCACCGAATACAATCGCAACGTCATCCGGCTGGAGCCGCCGCTGATCTGCGGACCTGAGCATGTCGATCAGTTCATCGAGGCTCTCGACACCGTGCTGGGCCGTGGCATCGTCCGCATCGTCCGTGATTTTATCGGCAGCCAAACCAAGAAATAGACCCGGGCCTTAATGTAGGTTTTCAGCAATCATCAGCCGGGGCGGATCCATTATAATCCGTCCCGGCTTTTTGTGTGTTCGGAGCTATGTTGAGCAGGAATACGCAAGCCAAACCCGGAATGAGAACAGCCGTAGGCTTGCTTGCGCGGCCATCTTTTTCACGTTACCCCTTGCCGGTCCGAACCTAGCCATTTCGGGGCTGACGATGCAGATCGTGGCCCGGCAGGTGCGATGACCCGGTTGCTGCCTCGGCTAATTCGCTTCGGTACGTGCAGATGTGGAAGGCAATTCAGTTGGTCAATCAATGGGGCAGGGAGAGTGATTTTCGGCCCGGTCGTCGAGGCGTCAGTGCCGCCATGACGGTCATCGCCGTGATCTTCGCCCTCGTGATTGGCGTGGCCGGTGGTTATGCCGCGTTCCGGTTTTCCCAACCCGACACAGGCGGGGTCGTCAATACACCGGCCGATGACGCGCAAATCATTGAACTCGAAGCAAAAATCGCCGGGCAGGCTGGTGAGCTCGACGCCATGGCCGAAAAGCTTGCCGCGATCAGCATCACGGCGCAACTGGCAGAGGAGAAAGCCGCGCTCGCTGAAAAGCTGGCCCGTGAGGTCGATACGCTGGCTGCGGAGAATGTAACGCTGAAGGCGAAACTGGTGGCGGCCGAAGCTGAGAGGGACGCAGTCAACCAGGATGCGAGTGTAGCCGAGGATCGTAATACGGCCGAACTTGTCCGTCTGCGCGACGAGGTTCTGCCGGAATTGACGGCGGAGCGGGATCAGTTGCAGCGCAAGAACTTGATGATGCTGGCCGATCAGACCAACCTGAAGGCGCAGGCGAAAACCGCTGCGGAGTTGCGTACTGCGGATGCCAAGCGGATCGCCGAGCTGGAAGTACGGCTTGCCGAGGTCGAGGCGGAACTGGCGGCCTCGCAAGAGGTACTGAATGCGCTCAAGCTCGCCGAGCGCGCGGGCAAGGCACCCGAGGTGGTGGCCGAAAATCCCGACCCGGCGACGAAATCGGATCCAACGGACAATTCAGCGCCCGATCCGCGCAAGCGCGATATTGTGGCTAGGGCCTTGCGCGTCGCGCCGGGTCTTGAAACATTGTCTGAAGCGGAACGGCAGAAACTGGAAGATACGCTGATTGCCGGCGAATGCGTTACAACCGCGCTGAAATCGGTGTTCGAGCGCGTGCCCATCCTCACACTGCGCAACCTGATCCGCGATCTGAACAGCGACTGCTGACCAAAGGAGAATGCCTTGAAAACCGGTACCAACACTCTTCGAGGCTTGTTTTGGGTCGTCTGCGCATGGTTGCTTGCTGCCGGCGTGAGCCAATCGGCAGAATTCGAGCGCAACATCATGACCGGCGGGCCGACCGGCACTTATATCCGGATCGGCAGTGACATCGCCGCCCTTGGCGCGCAATGCGGGCTGACACTGAACGTGCTGGAAAGCGCAGGATCGCTCGAGAATTTTGTCGGTGTCCGCAAGCGGCGCAATACCCAGTTCGGCCTCGTCCAAAGTGACGTTCTGGAGTATTTGAAAACCTTCGAGGCCAATGATTCCGAAATTCAGGATGCCGTGCGCGGCGTGCGGATCATGTTCCCGCTTTATAACGAGGAAGTGCATGTTTTGGCGCGCATCGGGCTTGGCGGGATCAGGGATCTCGAAGGCCAGAAGGTCGCCATTGGTGTCAAGGACAGCGGAACGTTTCTGACCGCATCGCTGGTGCTCGACATCCTGCAGGTCGAGGCCGCGGAGCGGCTGCCGCTCAATCCGGATCAGGCGCTTGAAAAACTCAAAGCCGGTGAGATTGACGCGTTCTTCTATGTCGCCGGCGCGCCGGCTTCGCTGTTTGCCGATGCCGATATCGATCCGGACAAATTCCATCTGCTGCCGATCACCGAGGCGCCGTTGCTGGCGACCTACACCAAAGCTGCCATTCCGGCTGACACCTACGCCTTCCAGACCGGGCCGGTCGATCTGATCGCGGTCAAGGCGGTGCTGATGACCTATGATTATGATCCCGCCAAAAACGCCTACCACCGTGTCAGTTGCACCACTGTTTCGGATTTATCCAGCCTGGTGCTCAATGGCATGGGGCAGTTGCGTGAGACAGGCCACCCGAAATGGACATCGGTGGATCTGACCGCGCTGCCACCGGGCTGGAAAGTGGGTTCATGCGTCAAGGCCGGGATGGCGCTGGATTATGCGCCCAAATGCACAAGAGCTGCTGAAGAGGCGCCTGCCGACAGCAATGAGGAATATCTCGACCTCCTCAAGCAGCGGCTGAAGAACTGATCATCATCCTCGGCCACGGCCAATAAAAAACCGGCGGAGCCAGATTGGTTCCGCCGGTTTTTTTGAGTGTGCCGGGCCGCCTGGGCAGCCCGGTTTGATCAATCAGACCGAGTAGTACATGTCGAATTCGACCGGGTGCGGTGTCATTTCGAAGCGCATCACTTCGGCCATCTTCAATTCGATGAAGGCATCGATCTGGTCGTCGTCGAACACGCCACCGGCGGTGAGGAACTTGCGATCCTTGTCGAGGCTTTCGAGCGCTTCGCGCAGCGAGCCGCAGACCGTCGGGATCTTCTTGAGTTCCTTGGCCGGCAGGTCGTACAGATCCTTGTCCATGGCCTTGCCAGGGTGGATCTTGTTCTTGATGCCGTCGAGGCCGGCCATCAGCATGGCTGCGAATGCCAGATACGGGTTGGCAGTCGGGTCCGGGAAACGGACTTCGACGCGCTTGGCCTTCGGCGAGGTGCCGAACGGAATACGGCAGGAGGCCGAACGGTTGCGTGCCGAATAGGCCAGCAGTACCGGTGCTTCATAACCCGGGACCAGACGCTTGTAGGAGTTGGTCGACGGGTTGGTGAAGGCGTTAATCGCCTTGGCATGCTTGATGATGCCGCCGATGTAGAACAGGCAGGTTTCCGACAGGCCGGCATATTCGTCGCCAGCGAAGGTCGGCTTGCCACCCTTCCAGATCGACTGGTGCACGTGCATGCCCGAACCGTTGTCGCCGAAGACGGGCTTGGGCATGAAGGTTGCGGTCTTGCCGTAGGCGTTGGCGACCTGGTGGACACCATACTTGTAGATCTGGGTCTTGTCGGCCATGCGGGTCAAGGTGTCGAACACCAGGCACAATTCGTGCTGCGAAGACGCCACTTCGTGGTGGTGCTTTTCAACCGTCAGACCCATTTCGGCGAGAACGGTTAGCATTTCCGAACGCATGTCCTGGCAGCTGTCGATCGGAGGCAGCGGGAAATAGCCGCCCTTCATGCGCGGGCGGTGGCCCATATTACCGGTTTCGTAATCGGTGTCGTCGTTGGACGGCAGTTCGGTCGAATCGAGCTTGAAGCCGGTGTTGTAAGGATCGGCCTTGTACTTCACATCATCAAAGATGAAGAACTCGGGCTCGGGGCCGATGAACACGGTGTCGCCGATGCCGGAAGCCTGAAGATAGGCTTCGGCTTTCTTGGCGGTCGTGCGCGGGTCACGGCTGTAGGCTTCGCCGGTGATCGGGTCGAGTATGTCGCAGAAAATCGCCATGGTCGCCTGCGCGAAGAACGGGTCCATATGCGCAGTCGTTGTGTCGGGCATCAGTACCATGTCGGATTCGTTGATGGCTTTCCAGCCGGCGATCGAGGAGCCGTCGAACATGACACCATCGGCGAACATGTCTTCGTCAACGCAGGAGGTGTCCATGGTCACATGCTGCATCTTGCCCTTGGGGTCGGTGAAGCGCAGGTCGACGAACTTGACGTCGTTGTCTTTGATCTGCTTCAGAATTTCATTCACTGTCGTCATGTTTGATATTCCCTGTTGGTACTGACGATAGATACGCGGCTATAGGCCGGGTACATTGATCGGGTCGTGATTAGATCGCGTCGTTGCCGGTTTCACCGGTACGAATGCGGATGACTTCCTCGATATTGGATACGAAGATCTTGCCATCACCGATGCGGCCGGTCTGGGCGGCGTTGCGAATGGCGTCGATCGCGGCTTCGGCCGTTTCATCGGCGAGCACGATCTCGACTTTCACCTTGGGCAGGAAATCCACGACATATTCTGCGCCGCGGTAGAGCTCGGTGTGGCCCTTCTGGCGACCGAAACCCTTGGCCTCGGTGACCGTGATGCCCTGCAGGCCGACTTCCTGAAGGGCTTCCTTCACTTCGTCGAGCTTGAACGGCTTGATGATCGCTTCGATCTTTTTCATGAGAACCAATTCTCCGCATTTTTACTGTAAAAGAGGATGCCGACGCACGCACCAGAACCCACTCGCGGATATAAAAGCACACGCCGTGCCAAATCGGCGGAAATTCGCTGAAACCCGTCAAATATTTTCATCTGACGCTGAGATAGCCCAAAATACCCGGCAAACCTCTCGGATCACGTCCGGAAGAAGCCGCTTCGCCTGCATTATTCCGAAATCGGCCGGCGGTCTGAAATTGGCCAATACCTGCGGTGATGATTTTTTGTGCATCAGCGCGCGCCTAATTATGCATCACCATGCCCATTTTCTGCCCATTGTGTGGTTCGGAGTAATGGGGCAGGTCGGATCAGTGGGCGCTGTTCATGCGTCTTGACCGCAGTGTCCAGCGATGCGACGAAAGCCTATGGCGATCAATTCGACACTACTGGTGAACCCGTCAGCCATGGGCAAGATTGACGCTGCGGCGATTGCCAGCGGCATTGACGGCTACAGGCTGATGCAAGCAGCGGGCGCGCATGTCGCTGCCTTCGTGCTCAGGCATTACCCGGCCATGGTCCGGGCAGTCATCTTCTGCGGACCTGGCAACAATGGTGGCGATGGTCATGTGGCAGCGCGCCTGCTTGCCGAGAGTGGCGTTGACGTTTGCCGCTACGGTGTTGAACCGCGACCGGGTGGTGATGCGGCGCGGGCTCATGCCGATTGCCCGGGAAAGATCCTGCCTCTTGCTGACTGGTGTCCTGAACCCGGCGATGTGATTGTCGACGCACTGTTTGGCGCCGGCCTCGACCGGCCGGTAAATGACGAGATAGCCGTACTGATCGAGCGGGCGAATACGGCAGAGACACCGGTGGTCGCTGTTGATTTGCCGTCGGGCCTGTCGGGCCGGACCGGACGCCCGACCGGCGCGTGCTTTCAGGCATGCCATACCATAACCTTTGCCGCGCTCAAACCTGGCCATCTGCTGATGCCGGGCAGGGTGCTGTGCGGCGAGATGCATCTGTGCGACATCGGCATTCCGGCGCGGTTGATTGCCAGTGATGACCCGATCTCCTGCAACCACGGGGGGCTTTATAACGACTACCTTCCGGCAGCAGATCCGGCGCAGCATAAGTATAAACGGGGACACCTGGTGGTGTTTTCCGGCCCGTTGATCTCTGGGGGCGCGGCTCGGCTTGCCGCCTCGGCCGGATTGCATGCGGGTGCTGGACTGGTGACGCTGGCGACGCCGCCCGGTGCGGTAATGGTTCAGGCCTCGCATCTGACGGCGGTGATGCAGCGGTCTCTGAAATCGGCAGATGATCTCGAGCAATGGCTTGAAGATCCGCGGCTCGCGGCCTTCGTGCTGGGGCCTGGATTTGGCGATCTGGACAAGGCTCGTGATTTTGTAACTCTGCTTAGCGGCGCCAAACGCCCGGTGGTGCTTGACGCCGACGGGCTCAGCGCCTTTGCGGGCGAGACCGCTCGGCTATCGGCGCTGTTTTCGGGTGAAACGCGGCTGGTGGTGACCCCACATGAGGGCGAGTTCCGTCGGCTGTTTGCCGAATTGTCGGATGATCCCCAACTCTCGAAGATCGACCGGGCACGTGCAGCGGCAAAGATCCTCAATGCGGTGGTGGTCTACAAGGGGCCAGATACGGTAGTTGCCGCTCCTGATGGTCGTGCGGCGGTCAATGCCGGGGCGCCGCCGTGGCTT
>Ga0209344_10005698_pt1 | contig 10613 bp, 8 predicted proteins | sample Cruoilmetagenom6_FD_187293 | JGI IMG/M metagenome (GOLD analysis project Ga0209344, IMG submission 187293) | Oil polluted marine microbial communities from Coal Oil Point, Santa Barbara, California, USA - Santa Barbara Oil Seep Sample 6 (SPAdes)... | ecosystem: Environmental > Aquatic > Marine >...
TCGGTCGACGATTGGTGCCATGTTGTCCGCAATGACTACCTTCTTGAACATCCCGAAAAGGACGTGGTAGAGCCCCTCGGAGAACGCACCCTTGTCCAATTTTCGTGGCTTGAGGATCTGAGGCATTAGATCCTTGGAGCGCTCGATAGGGCCGGCAACGAGTTGTGGGAAGAACGAAACGTAGACGCCGAAGTCAAGCAAATTCCTCGTGGGCTTGGTTACGCCGCGATAGACATCGATCGTGTAGCTCAGAGTTTGGAACGTATAGAAAGAGATGCCGACCGGAAGAATAATGTTGAGTGTAGGGATTGACGCGTTTAGTCCCATCGCCTCAACAATCACAGCGAATTCCTCTACAAAGAACCCGAAGTACTTGAAGAACCCGAGCAGCCCGAGGTTTGTAAAAACGGACAGCAGGAGCCACCGACGCTTGACGAATTGATCGGTGTTGGACTCGACGCGTTGCGCAACCGTGAAATCGACCAGTGTTGAAATTACGATCAGGGACAAGAATCGCCAGTCCCAGTACCCATAGAAAACGTAGCTTGCGACCAAGAGCAGTACGTTCTGGCGTTTGTGATCCAGTCGCCAGTAAAGAATGATTACGAGCGCGAAGAATGCCCAAAATATGAAACTGTTAAACAACATTACGGGTGACTCAGCGGATCAGATTGAAGCGCGAGAGTAACGGCCAGATCTTTGGCAAGCCTCGTTGAAAGTATTCTTGCCCCTTCAGGGTTGAGGTGCATATCGTCAAGAAACGAACCATCGTTTATCGGCCCTAGGTTCGTGTAATCGAAGAGAGGAATTTCAAGGTCGTCGAGAAATTCCCGCAAGCGATGATCGACTTCGTAGGGATTGTCTCGAACGGGCATTGCGACAACGATGAGTCTCGAATCGTGAGTTTGGAGAGAGTCAATGAGACTACTCAGCACAGAGTAGGAGAACTGCTGATTTGAGTCGCTCTGCACGTCGCGTTGCTGTCGATTGATCGACTGAGTCATCGACTGATAGTGCGGAACAACAGTGCTTAGAACTCTGTTTCGGATCGTCTCTCGATGAGCATAGGTGCGTAGAGCTCCGGCCGTTAGAAACTCACCGGTTTCCGCACTGGATAGACTTCTGTGCCTGTTTATCGACGGCAGATCAGCCGCAGAGCAGAAAAAAGCCCCCAAACGGGTTGGCAGGATTCTCGATTGGTCACTGAGTTGATCCCAGCCGAAGCCAAGGATAACGACGCCGGGGCTAGTTTCATTGTTAAAGAAGTGGTTTTTAAGAACACAGGACCAGGACCATATGGTTGTGGCGTCCGGAACCAGCTTGGTCGAATCTCCGACTGGAATTCCATTGGCAGGGAGCAGTTCGTTGACTAGCGGAAGGTCAACTCCGTTATTGGTCAGTGAATTGCCAAGGAATAGGAGAGAGTTATCGCTGCTGGAGTCATAGTCCTCGACAAGCTCAGTAATTTCGTTGACATGAGCAATGTTGCCGGAAAGCATATTCTCCATAGACCTAAGTAGAACATCACTCACGAAAACCGCGAGCAGAACAAAAAGTAGTGTCCTCAGATCACCACCGTTTGCACCGGACGATTGTTGGGCATTGTCCATTATTGTCCTATGTTGTTGTCTTGCAAAAAAGTATACAGTGCGCGAACGCAACAGCGGTATGGTCCATGCCTCTGTTCGTGATGCAGGTCACTCTTGGTTTCTAGAATTCAGGCTCAACGCGACTCTGGCTCGCGATACTCGAGTTCGGCTCGACGTAAATCCGTATCTATAATCTCAACGTTTAATCCAAATCCGAGGTACATGAAAGCGATCAGTTGATCGTCAAATGCTTCACCAGGCTCCGGTTCAGCAATGAGCCGCGCTCCGCGCTCGGTGAGCTCCTGTATTGCCAACTGCCCATCTTCAGTCTTGAAGCATAAGTGGTGTAGGCCACCGCCTCTTTTTAGAAAATCGATAAGTGGTGATTCAGGGTTCGAAGGCTCGATCAGCTTAATGTCTATCGAACCGGATTTTCGCAGAAACTGGACTACCACTTCTTGTCGCGTGTTAGTCACCTTGTCCGTGCGAGGCTCGTAACCGAGCAACGAACACATCCGTTCTCTTGCTTTGTCGATACTTCGAACCGCAATGCAGATATGGTCCAGATTCATAGGGCAATCCTCGGTTGTTCAGGACCTGACTGATTTATGTTCCGGCACGAAATAGTCAGTAAGCCAATCTGAAGCTATTCGCAGCATGGTCTGTTCCCATTCGCGAAACGAAAACACGTGATTAGCATCTTCAACAACATGCAACTCATAGTTACCTGAAACCTCGGCAAGCTGTTTTGCATATGGTTGAGCAAATTTCTCATCGAAATCCCAATAAAGTCGATCCGAACCACTGAAGACCAAGAGAACTCGGCGCTCTGATAATGCTACGTCGAAGAATGCTGGAGGGAAGAGAGGGTTAGCATTCGACGATCCACTTTGTGCCTCAGCGCTGACCGCCGGGGCCGCTACATTCTTCTTGACTATTGCCTGCTTAAATGACCGAAACATCGTCCCAAAATCGCTTTGAAAGCTGAGTAGCCTCATCCATGACTTGAGGTCCAATGCTCGTCTTAAATACCCTTTTCGCAGTGCTGCGAGTTCCCCCTGAGATGCATGTTCAGCTCGATCTCTTGCACCCATCGCGAGTGTCGTAGTCATTCCGAGCGACAGAACCCCAATTGCACGTCGGTCTGCTTGCGCGGTGAGCAGGGCCGTAATCGCTCCGCCGCACAATCCGCCGAGAATAAATGATGAGTACTCATGCTCATTCTCAAGCCAGTTCAATGCGTCAATACTGTCATTTACAAACGCGCCAGATTCAGTGTCGTTATAGACTTGCGCAAGAAATTCCCGATCTAGTTCGCCTTCCGAGTCCCCGAGGCCCACAAAATCGAATTTAAACACTGCGAATCCCAGTTCATTGAAATGGGCAGTCATTCGATTGTATAGCCGGTGGGGGCCAACGCGCATTTTAACTCCAGGAGAGAGCAACACGATCAGCGGCACGTTAGACACTTGTGGCACCGGCAAATGTAGTGTTCCGAAAAGTCTCTTTCCGTCACGATTGGCAAATGTTACGGCTGTTGTGTCAGCGGCCATCATAGCCCTCCATATTGTCAAGCGTCGCGCCGATGAGGTTATTGGCCCGTGAACTGAATGGCTTGATCTCGCGCCAGAAAGGAGGTTCTTCAACTTTGAGAAACGTACCATTCGGAAGGCGATCGGCTAACTCGACGAGTTCCTGGCGGTCCTTCTGCCTGATATTCGGCGCGATCTGTGCAACAAGAGTTGGAGTGGTCGTATGCTCAAGACTGAGCTGTGTGAGGTCGATGTCTGTACATCCATCGAAAAACTCTCGCGAGATTAGGTAGCCATCGACATTGGTCAACGCACCGCGTTTCATTTTCTCGACCAAGGCTTCCCGGTTGTCCTTAATACTCCCATACACGGCTAGCTGCGTGCTCAGGTTTATTCGCAAAAGCTCCTGCATGTACCGAGCTCCATTCTGAATCGGTTCCCATAGAATCAGATTGGAGAGATCGGCCGATCGAGCGGCACTCAAGCACGCTAGTGTCGCCCCAAGTCTGAGGCCGACCAATCCGAAACTGGTAACGTCTGGGAAAGAAGCCTGGAACTTGTTTTTCGCTGATTCAATATCGGCGAGATAGGACGCAATTGTACAATCCTCCGACTGGCCTTCACTGTCCCCGTGACCGGCCAGGTCAAATCGGAGTACAGAGAATCCTCTGGCGGCGGCTTCGCGAGCAAAATTCACGAATACTCGATGACTCCAGAGCTTCTCTTCGGCGAAGGGGTGAATCAGGATAAATCCGCTGTCAGCAGTCGAGCCGTCAGGCGTGTGGGCGACGCCGAAGAGTCTATTGCTGCCGCCCTCAAAAAAGAATGGTTCTTCCATACCGCTTATTGTCTCATCTGCAAGCCGATTCCGGTCAGAATCGGTCAGAAGTCATTGTTCTGGCAGGTGATTCTTGCAGATGATGAGAATAGCGCAAGGGGTACGTAAGGAAAACGAGTACCAGGTCGCTTTTTTGAATGCGATGGGGATCTCAATCAATGAGGTGAACCGCATATGTAAGGCGATTGCAAGCGGATATTCGACGGGATCTCGCTTGCAGCCGCCTGTATTCCACCGACCGCCTGTAGTGACAGTCCCTAACGTAGGGTGGGCGGAGCCGGAGTCTTGGCCAATACCAACGGGGCAGTCGTTACGCCGATTATTTCATCTCCGGTAACGTACGCGCCCATATTCACGGATGCATCGGTGCCATTTCCAGACAGATTCAGAACGTCGGATCCGGATCCAGTCGCCGGAGACCCATTGCTGAGTCTGAAATCCACCGCGCTGGCATTCTCGAACATTGGGTCGGCTTCTATGCTGCCCACCCTGTCCTGAGAGAAATTGCTCTGCCACGACGCGAAGCTGTGGTTCGTGTACGAAATTCGGGAGTGCGTACTTACACCAGAGTACAAATTGTGCGAGAAATCCGTATTGCTGACATCCGAGATATCCTCGCCCTGGATACCGAAGTTACCCATCCGAACGATGTTGTTACAGAAAACGATGTCGCGATAGCCACTTGTATCGGGTTTCAAATAAAACCCGTAGTTGTTGTTATACAATGTGTTGTTGACGACATCGATATTGGCAGGGCTTGATCCGTTGTATCCAATGAAGATGATCGCGGACCCTGAATCATGGATGACGTTCTGGTACGTCCGAGCCCCAAAGGCCCTTCCCGCACTATTTACGATTCCATGAGTGATGCCGACGCTAAGATCGTATAAGAGGTTATAGCGGACGGTGATTTCATGGTTCGCCGTTGCACCATAAGCACCCTTGATAAAGATTCCACCTTGGGAGTCTGAAATCTCATTATGTTCGATGATAATGCGGCTCGAGTCGTACAGCATTATTGCCGAACCGTTATACTGGTTTGCTCCACCTCGGACATTTGACAGGCGGTTGTTTCGAATCAGGGAGTCAGTCGAGTACTCAATTCGAATCGCGTTGTGATTGTCACCCCAATTTACTGTCTTACCGCGAACCGTAAGATTCTGAATCGCGACATTATCCGACTGCCAGACGACCACCGGTCCTGTATCAGCTTTGGTATCAACATTGATTTCGTCGATATAGAAGCCGTCCCAGACGATGTACCTTCGTTCATAAGTGCCAATTATCGGTTCGCCAATGGTATTCGTGTTGGACTGAAGTGTAACCGTTCCTTCTGCAACGAATGTGATGGGGTTGCCAGGAGCTCCGTTATTCGCCGGATTGTAAATAGGATCGTATCTTTGGCCAGACCCTTGTGTGGTTGAGTACGTTCCCGCAGCGACGTTTACAGTATCGCCGGCTTGTGCAGCCTGAGACGAGTTCGGGCTGCTGCGGTTCGCGCTCCCCCAAGCGGCACGTCCCAAAGTGGCCCACGGATTGTTCGCGTTGTTCTGCTCATAGCTGACTGAGTCGCTACCTCTAGTAACATCGACATACAGTTCCTTCGCCAATGCGGGTACGCTGGAAACCACCATTATGGTTCCTATTACAACAGCTCTAATTGCAGGGTTTCGTCCAAACAAAGTCTTGCGAATATCCATGTTCTATTCAACCTCGTGCGCCGGACTTTCGGCGTCTAGTGATTTCATCGTGAATGCACTCAGTGATTGGTATGCTTGCGTGCTGAGATGACTACCGTCGTCCTCGGCAAACTCATGCTTGCGGCTCCCATCTGAATCAGCCAGGAGCCGTTCGAAATCCAAAACAGTAATGTCGTGTGATTTCGCGAGCTCTACTAGTTTGTTGTTTACATCGCTAACATGCTCATTGACTGTATTTTGATAGCTGGTTTTGCCAAGTATTCTGCCGACTAAGCCGGACATCCAATTGACGAATCCGGATTGTTCCCGAATCGTTACTTCTGTAGCGACCACGACCTCAATATCATTCGCCTCAGCTGCCGCGATCATTTCACCGTATCCGTCAATGATTCGATCCTTCGCATCGTTGAGCATTTCTTGATCGGATCGAAATATGTCATTGATGAACCCCCATACGAGAACTTGGGCAGGGTTCTCCGCCAGAACGTCCACGCTAAACCTGGCGGCCATTTCGAAAGACTGGTTTCCGTCCACACCCTTGTTGACCACACGCCGTCCAGCGATTGAATCGATCGGCCAGGACGCAGCATAAGAAGCGCCGAGAATAACGATCGGACGGTCGTCATCCAACATGGTCTGGTCTTGAGCAATAACGGGCACCCAGACAAATAGAAACGCCAGAAACAGAATTGTTTTCTTCATATCGCACATATTCAGAGGTCAAGTGCTACAGTTTTCGATCGATTCCGGTGAGTGGAGGTCAATTGACAATGCGTCTGACTTCATTCGAGTACCCGCTCTCCATTCCGGCCGTATTTGTTGCCGTAGCCACGAAATAGTATGTAGCCGGCGCCAAGTTCTCCACCATGTAGTCCGAGACACCAGGGCTATCGATATGGATCTGGTTAGGATAGTTGCCCTGAGATGTTCCGAAGTACAGACGGTAAGACCGCAGGTCGGTAAATGGCGTTCCATCCGTGTTCACAGTAGGTGCCTGAAGTGACAAAGTCGCCGAACCAAGGCTAGACTGCGTGACCTGAACGGAGAATGAACTCAGGCTTGCCGACAGCTGCCCATCCGATACGCTAATCGAAATACCGGAAACAGTACCTTCGTCACCCAGCGTTGGCTGGCCAGATAATTCTCCTGTTGCAGAATCAAATGTCGCCCAATTTGGAAGGTTCGTTACCGAGAACGTCAACGCGTCACCGTCCGCATCCGATGCAGTTGGCACGAACGTGTAGACTTGCCCTATGGTAATGGCGCCAGCCGGATTACCTTGAATTGTCGGTGCGGAATTAGCACCAACCGGCGTTGAAGCTCCTACAGCTGACTCAGGCTCACCGCTCGGAGTGAGACAGCCACTTAGAGCTAGCATCGCAATAGCAGGCAAGATGAACTTCTTGGACCGGCTTAACTTTTCGTATTTCATTCAAACAACCTCTTCGCGCCAGGCTCTGAGACCGTAAGTCTGCGAGTCGGCGGCTTCTATTCTGTGCGAACGAATATGTCGTTGCCGCACTTGTCGAAAGTCCGCTTAGAGGTGTTGGTGACAAGAACTGCCAATTGATGATCGGAGAAAAGACGCCTGATACGCCCTTGTCTCTTTTTCAGGCAGCCCCGCTGTCGTAGGTAACACCCGTAGACCGGAAGCTTTGCGTCCCTGCCTTTCAGCAGGTTTGCCTTTATTCAGTACAGTGCGATTTATACCAACTCACTGTCCTGAGGCAAGGAATTGCAACTCAAAAAAAGGATCTGAACAATCTGCCTATCGGAGAATTAACGTCGTTATGTCAACCGAAGGCCCAGACTGCGAATTGGGTATCGCGTACTAACCCGATACCGGCTCCGCTGCGAAACTGGTAGAAATACAAATCCAGAGATTCACTGCAATTCAAAGGACCCAAGAATTGCTCTCCAAAATTCACCAAGCAAAACGATTTGGAAATCAATATCCTAGGAATCCAACGAGCGCAGTCTACCAGCGGAGCAAGTTGAAAAAAACCTTGTAATTCAATACGATGTCGCTGATTTGCGACAGAACTTAAAGTGATTTCTTAAGTTGTTATTTTAAGCGTGTAAGTAGCGAAATTATGTTGGGTGTCGCTTGACGGAGACCATTAGAAATCTGGGGGAAAAAATAAGTTCTGGGTGATGAGAATTTGGCGCTCAAAACATCAGATTCGCGCAAAGTGCGCATCGTGGCGGTATCGCCAACTACTAATGTCGATTGGGCCAGGGCCAATTCTCGGGCCCAAAACGACCTACGCCTTCTGCTACACTTCCGCCCCCGAAACAGCTACCAGATTGTCCTTTTATGACCGTCCGAACACGCTTTGCCCCCAGCCCCACAGGCGTGCTGCACCTTGGCAGCGTACGCACAGCCCTTTTCTGCTGGCTGCACGCTCGACATCATAAGGGTCAGTTCGTGCTTCGAATTGAGGACACCGATAGAGAACGGTCCACTCCGGAAAACGTAGAGGCGATCATCGACGGCATGGCATGGCTCGGCCTCGACGCGGACGAGGGGCCTATCTTCCAGACAGACCGAATCGACCGGTATGGTGAAGTAATTGAGCGATGGCTGTCTGAAGGGAAGGCCTATCATTGCTATTGCACCAGGGAAGAATTAGACGAGCTGCGGGCAGGGCAAAAGGAGCGCGGTGAGAAGATGCGGTACGACGGCCGCTGCCGGGATCGCTCAGAGCCCAGAGATGGCGTTGACCCGGTTGTGCGCTTCAAGAATCCGTTGGACGGGGAAGTCTCGGTCAATGACCTTGTTCGTGGACGGGTAGTTTTTCAAAACGCAGAGCTCGATGATCTGATCATCGCCCGTTCGAATAGCACTCCCACCTATAACTTCTGCGTGATCGTCGATGACAGCGACATGCAGATCACACATGTTATTCGCGGCGACGATCATTTAAACAACACTCCTCGACAGATGAACATGCTGTCTGCTTTGGGGGCCAAGCCACCGCAGTATGCTCATTTGCCGATGATCCTGGGTCCCGATGGTGCGAAACTGTCGAAAAGACACGGTGCCGTTGATATTCGTGAGTATCGGGAGTTGGGATACTCGCCAGAGGCCGTGCTGAATTACCTTGTACGTCTTGGCTGGTCCTACGGCGATCAGGAATTATTCAGTATTGACGAGATGATCGGGTTATTTGATGTAGCTGACGTCAATCAGTCGGCGTCGTCATTCAATCCGGAAAAGCTACTTTGGCTCAATCAGCAACACATCATCGCGGCGCCTGCCGACGATATTGGTGAGGCGTTGCGACCCTACTTGGTACAAGCTGGCCTCAATCCGGAAGCTGGCCCAGCTCTGGCAGATCTTGCTGATGGATTCCGTGAGCGTGCCGAGACGCTACAACAAATGGTTGCGGGCTCTCGCTATTGCTTCGAAGATTTCGAAGAGTTCGACGTCAAGGCGGCGAAAAAGAACTTGCGCCCGGTAGTTCTGGAGCCAATGCGTACTTTCAGGCAGCGGCTGGCTGAGCTGCCTGAGTGGACGAAACTGGCCATTGCAGATTCTATAGAACAGGTTGCCTCAAAATTTGAGATGAACATGGGCAAGCTCGGCCAGCCGGTCAGGGTTGCTGTGACAGGTGGGCCGGTTTCGCCACCTATAGATGTCACCGTCTGGCTGGTCGGTCGCGACCGCACCCTGGCAAGGCTGGACAAGGCCATAGCGACCATTGAAGAAAGGGCCACATTGATCCAAAACTAGAGGGATTTCTGACGCTTGACAGCCTCGGCCAGCGTCCCTATAGTGCGCGGCTCCGTTGGGGCTATAGCTCAGCTGGGAGAGCGCTTGCATGGCATGCAAGAGGTCGGCGGTTCGATCCCGCCTAGCTCCACCAAGTCTTATCGGGAAAAAATAGTTCTGCGTCCCCATCGTCTAGAGGCCTAGGACACTGCCCTTTCACGGCGGCAACAGGGGTTCGAATCCCCTTGGGGACGCCATACAAAACAAATAGACCCGCCTTGTGCGGGTCTTCTTGTTTTGTTCGCCTCAATGTCGATTGAGGTTTGCCCGGTTCGAAAATTCGTTGCAGCGATTTAGACGCGCAGCGCCCCCCTAAAGTGGCGAGGATCGCCCTGAGGCGATCCGGAATCAATCCCCCCGGGATACTATATTCTCTCGAAACTCCTGGATGTTGGGTGCTATTGTTTCTTGCGGGTCGTGACCGGACTTCCGCATGGCCGTGCCGTGGCGAATAAGCGAAGAGAAGCGATTTACTGCCGGATTTCTTTGCAGATGCCGAGTTCAGTCCGATTAGGAGTCCTATAACGCGTTGTTTTTATTGATAAGTCAGGATTGGCCTCGTATTTGCATTCTGACAACACATGCCAACGTAGTTCGTTTAGCCAATCGCAAGATGTTCCATTCATAGGTCAGAGATATTCAATGAAAAACAAATTCAAAGGGGTTGCCGCATTCGGGGTAGTCTGTTTCTTCAGCGCCACAATGTGTCATGCAACTCTAATCGACATTGGCGGCGGCATGATCTATGACGACGAGCTCGACGTCACCTGGATGCAAGATGCCTCTTACTCGTTCACTTCTGAAGGGATCTTGAGGAGGACGTGGGATGATGCGTCTCAATGGGTAGGGGAGTTAGAGTACTACGACTCCGTGCGGGACCAGGTTGTTGACGATTGGCGACTGCCGACGACTATCAACGACCCTACGTCGGTAGGCTGGGACACTACCGGTATGAGCAGTGAATTGGCCTACATGTACTTCGTCAACCTGGGATTTGCACCGAATTACAGCGGGGATCCGACAAGTCCGAATCCAATCTCGAATAATTATAATCCGTTCATAAACCTCGCCTATCGTGGGCATTGGTCTGGTACCAGCACTGAGAATCCCGATAGACCGGACCAAGTGTGGATGCTGCACTTCCATTTTGGATTTCAGGACTTCACTGGGGGTTCTGGT
>Ga0209344_10005699_pt1 | contig 10613 bp, 9 predicted proteins | sample Cruoilmetagenom6_FD_187293 | JGI IMG/M metagenome (GOLD analysis project Ga0209344, IMG submission 187293) | Oil polluted marine microbial communities from Coal Oil Point, Santa Barbara, California, USA - Santa Barbara Oil Seep Sample 6 (SPAdes)... | ecosystem: Environmental > Aquatic > Marine >...
GGGAGCAGTCGAAATTAATATTACAGAAAAGTAGTCATAGATATTATGAACAGTTTTAGCAAAATAGGAGTCTTGTTTGGTTTGGTATTATTAGTTGCTTCTTGTGCAAACACAAATAGCAGAAATTATCAATACATGCCTAATATGTATGAGTCCGTAGGTTATGAGACCTACCAGAAAGTGGATTTTCTACCAGATGGGATGGAAGCCGGACTTCCGGCCGAGAATACCGTAGCAAGGGGATGGATACCTTACGGAATTGAAAATACCATGGAAGGGAAGGAATTGGCAAGACTTAATCCAAGTCCCTTGGATTCTCTAAATAAAGAGGACAATCTAGCTGTAGGTAAAGAATTATATACCATTTATTGTGCAATTTGTCACGGAGATAAAGGTGATGGACAAGGGAACTTGGTGAAAAGGGAAAAGATATTGGGCGTGCCCAGCTATGCGGATGTAGCTAGGAACATAACTGTCGGGACCTCCTATCATACCATCTACTACGGTTTGAACTCAATGGGTTCCTATGCAGGACAATTGGATACTGAAGAGCGTTGGAAGGTTTCTGAATACGTAATGAAATTGAAAGAAGATTTAACAAAATAAGACCTAGATATTAGCAATATGTACACTTTTTCAAATAGATTAAAAATTGCTTCCTTCATTTTAATGGCTGTGGGCGTTTTGGGAATTGGTATCGGTTTTATGGCTGCGCCAAGTACTGTAGAGGAGGCAAAGGCAATTGTTGCCGCACACGGGGACGGTCATGGGGATGCCCATGCGGTTGTGGAGAGTCATGGTGACGAAATGGGACATGGGGATGCGCACGATGCATCCCATGATGAGCATTTATTGCATCAATTGCAGAATAAACCATGGGCGGCATTATACGTGGCAGCTTTTTTCTTTTTTATGATTGCATTGGGTGTATTGGCATTTTACGCTATTCAGCGTGCGGCCCAGGCTGGTTGGTCCCCATTGCTTTTCAGGGTAATGGAAGGGATTACGGCCTATCTGGTACCAGGAGGTATTGTGGTATTTGTAATATTGGCCATGTCTGTAGCCCATATGAATCATTTGTTCGTATGGATGGACCCTGAAGTGGTTGCACATGATGCCCTTTTGCAAGGGAAGGCAGGTTTTCTTAATGGCACTTTTTTCTTGATCAGGGCAGCCGTCTTCTTGGGAGGCTGGATCTTATATAGGGAGTATTCCCGTAAGTTGTCCTTGGCTCAGGATGAATCCAATGATGACTCCAATTTTAAGCTGAATTTTAGGATTTCGGCGGCATTTTTGGTATTCTATTTAATATCGGAATCCATGATGTCCTGGGATTGGGTCATGAGTGTGGATCCGCACTGGTTCAGTACCTTATTTGGTTGGTACATCTTTGCAAGTATGTTTGTTTCTGGGATTACCGTTATTGCAATGGTTACGATTTATCTTAAGTCTAGGGGGTATTTGCCCGATGTTAATGATAGCCACATTCATGATTTGGCCAAGTTCATGTTCGGAATCAGTATTTTCTGGACCTATTTATGGTTCTCCCAATTTATGTTGATCTGGTATTCCAATATTCCGGAAGAAGTAACGTATTACGTAACCAGGATAGCGGATTTCAATCTGCCATTTTTTGGAATGGTGGCCATGAACTTTTTGTTCCCAGTACTCTTGTTGATGAACAGTGATTTTAAAAGGGTCAATTGGTTTGTTATCATGACCGGGATAGTAATTTTGGCCGGGCATTATTTGGATATATTTAACGCCATAATGCCTGCTACGGTTGGAGATCAGTGGTTTATTGGTATCCCTGAAATTGGGTCTATTTTGTTCTTTGCAGGATTGTTTATCTTTTTTGTGTTCAGGGCGTTGACCAAGGCTCCATTGCAGCCAAAACGCAATCCGTTTATAGAAGAGAGTAAGCATTTTCATTATTAGTATTTAGTATATAAGTATAATTTCAAATCATACGATGACTCCATTATTGACCATAGTTGTTTTAGTATTAGTGGCAATTGCAATCTGGCAAATGACCAAGATCTTCGAATTGTCACAAATTAGAGCTAACAATTCCCAAGTAGCAAGCGAAACGGATAATAAGTACAATGGGTATTTGATGTTCGCTTTTTTAATATTCCTTTATGGAATTACCATTTTTAGCTTTTGGAAATATTCTAAAGTGCTTTTGCCCGAAGCTGCTTCTGAGCATGGTGGGGGGTATGATTCGTTAATGGTGTTGTCTTTTGTGATTATCTTCATAGTACAAACCCTTACCCAGTTTCTATTGCACTACTTTGCATTTAAGTACAGGGGTGACAGGGAAAGGAAGGCATTGTTCTATGCCGATAACGACCGTTTGGAATTCATATGGACCATTATCCCGGTTATCGTTCTGGCAGGATTAATTTTGTGGGGATTGTATGCTTGGACCAATATTATGGATATCAATGATGAGGACGATCCTTTGACCATTGAGCTTTATGCCCAACAATTTAACTGGACCGCCAGATATGCAGGTAATGATAATGTTTTGGGTGATGCCAATGTTAGGATGATCGATATTGATAATGCCAACATTCTAGGGCTGGACAGTGCAGATCCAAATGCGGCCGATGATATTATCGTAAAGGAATTGCACTTGCCAGTAGGGCGCAAGGTCAATTTTAAGATGCGTTCGCAAGATGTGCTTCATTCTGCTTATATGCCTCATTTTAGGGCTCAAATGAACTGTGTGCCAGGTATGATTACACAATTCTCTTTTACTCCTACCATTACCACCGCGGAAATGAGACAAAATCCTGATGTTGTGGACAAGGTAAAACGTATCAATGGTATTAGGGCTGAAAAAGCAGCTAAGGGATTGGACAATTCCGATCCATGGGAATTTGATTATGTCCTGTTGTGTAACAAGATATGCGGAAAATCCCATTACAATATGCAAATGAAAATTATTGTTGAAACCGAGGAGGAATACAATGCTTGGATAGCAAGTCAGAAGACTTTTGGAAAGTCGATGGCTTCTGCACAATAATTTCAGTCTTAATATATAACTTTATAAAAAATTTAAAAATAGAACTATGTCTGTAACAGCTCACGCACACGTAGAAGACCATTCAGATGACCACGGACATCATCACAAGGAAACCTTTGTGACGAAGTATATTTTTAGTCAAGATCATAAAATGATTTCCAAGCAGTATTTAATTACTGGACTTATAATGGGATTCATTGGTATTTTGATGTCATTATTGTTTAGAATGCAATTGGCTTGGCCAGGTGAATCTTTTGCAATATTTGAATTTATATTGGGTAAATGGGCACCGGGAGGGGTGATGGATGCAGATGTTTACTTGGCATTGGTTACCATCCATGGTACTATCATGGTATTCTTTGTACTAACGGCAGGATTAAGTGGTACCTTCAGTAACCTGTTGATTCCGCTTCAAATTGGAGCTAGGGATATGGCATCAGGGTTCTTGAACATGATTTCGTACTGGTTGTTCTTTTTGTCCTCTGTAATTATGCTTTCTTCCTTGTTTTTGGAGGCAGGACCTGCGGCTGCCGGATGGACGGTTTATCCCCCACTTAGCGCGTTGCCAATGGCCCAACCTGGTTCAGGTATGGGTATGACACTCTGGTTGGTGGCGATGGCAATATTTATTGCATCTTCTTTATTGGGCTCGTTAAATTATATTGTTACGGTAATTAACCTTAGGACCAAGGGAATGTCTATGACGAGACTGCCTTTGACCATTTGGGCGTTCTTTGTTACAGCGATTATAGGGGTTGTTTCTTTCCCGGTATTGTTATCAGCTGCTTTGCTTCTGATCATGGATAGAAGCTTTGGTACGTCTTTCTTTTTGTCTGATATTTTTATACAGGGCGAGGTATTGCATTATCAAGGTGGTTCTCCCGTCTTATACGAACATTTATTCTGGTTTTTAGGGCACCCTGAGGTGTATATCGTAATCTTGCCTGCCATGGGTATGGTATCGGAGATTATGGCCGTAAACTCCCGTAAACCTATTTTTGGATATAGGGCTATGATTGCCTCCATTTTGGCCATTGCATTCTTGTCTACCATAGTTTGGGGTCACCATATGTTTATTTCAGGTATGAACCCTTTCTTAGGTTCTGTTTTTACCTTCACAACATTATTGATCGCTATACCATCGGCGGTGAAGGCATTTAACTGGATTACAACTTTATGGAAAGGTAATCTGCAATTAAACCCGGGAATGCTATTTTCCATTGGGATGGTTTCAACTTTTATTTCGGGCGGACTAACCGGAATTATTCTTGGGGACAGTACCTTGGATATTAACGTACACGATACATATTTCGTTATTGCCCACTTCCACTTGGTAATGGGAATATCTGCACTTTACGGATTGTTTGCCGGTGTTTACCATTGGTTCCCTAAGATGTTTGGAAAAATGATGGATAAGAACATGGGTTATGTGCATTTTTGGATTACGGCTGTCTGTTCCTATGGGGTTTTCTTTCCCATGCATTTTGTTGGAATGGCCGGGGTACCACGTAGGTATTACGAGAATACAGCTTTCCCAATGTTTGATGACTTAACCGATATCCAGGTATTAATGACAGTATTTGCCCTTATTGCAGCTGGAGCTCAATTAATATTTGCCTTCAATTTTATAAGAAGTATTTTCTATGGGAAAAAAGCTGTTCAGAATCCATGGAAAGCAACTAGCTTGGAATGGACTACCCCGGTGGAGCATATTCACGGCAACTGGCCTGGGGCAATTCCAGAAGTACATAGATGGCCATATGATTATAGCAAAACCGATGATAATGGGGAGTATATAATTCCAGGTCAGGATTATGTACCTCAAATTATGCCACTCTACGAAGGTGAGGAGGAGATGCAGCACTAACGATAGGAATTCAACAAATTTTAAAAGTCCATCCCTAAGATGGACTTTTTTTGTACCTTCCATTTACGTATTCGAGGTCCGTTGAACCATTCGGTATTGTTGGCCATATTTATTAATTGGATATTTGTGGTAATCCAAGGTCAATGGATATTGCAGTTTTTTTAGATAAAGATTTATTATGTATTGTAAAACATTGGAAGTGAAACATATACTTTTGTTTTTCTTGTTATTGGTTGGTTGTATGGTCTATTCCCAGCGTAAACCAAAAATAAAAGGGAATAGGAATGTTATAGAGGTGAGGGAGGCTCTGGCACCTTTTAATGCCATTCAATTGGATGATGACCTGGATATCCACCTTCAGGCGGCCGCTACCGGTGAATATATAATTGAGGCCGATGATAATTTAATCGACATTTTAAAATTTAAGGTTGAGAATGAAACGCTTTTCATTAGTTCCTATTATAAGGTGACCTCTAAGAAAAGATTGAATATTACCGTCAATTTTAATGAATTGTTCCTTATCAACGCCAATGAAGGAAATATTGTGGTTGATAACCGTTTTTCTACCGAATTCCTGGAAGTGAATACCAGGGGAACCGGTAGGGTGGAAATAGATGTGGATGCCGATGCAATGCAAATAACAATGAACGATGATAGTAGGGGCAATTTTAAGGTGGACAGCGATACCCTAAATATTCGCTTGGCAGAAAAAGCGGATTTAAGATTATTCGGAGTTATGGAAAGTACTGTATTGGATATGCAACGCAATTCCAAGGCCGATTTGGAAGGTTTTACCAATGTGTTTCAGTTCCATTTATTGGACGGTTCGGATTTGAAGGCAAAAAGATTGGAAGCCAATTCGGTCGAAGCCATTTTGGAGGGAAGTTCTTCCGCTGAAGTCTTGTCAACCGCAACAGTGGATCTCAATTCCAAAGGTTCATCCAAAACATATGTGTATGGTGACAGCAAAATTAATCTGCAGGAATTTTTGGACACTTCAGAGCTATATCGGCGTAAAAATTAACTACTTATTGGTGCTGTTAAACAATGGTCCGGAATACCAAAACCATCTACCAAAACCTCTATATGTGGTCTAAATTCCGTGCTTAAACGCTCTACGCGCTGGCGTATGGCCTTGGACTTGGTTCCTCCCAAATAGCCCTGTTCCAAATACCATGAGGCATCTTCCCGAATTTCGGATAGGGCAAATAGGCATCCAAGTTTTTGAAAGAGTTGCCGGTTCTTCCTGTCTTCTATCTTTTCTGTAAACTGTAGATACGTATTATAGGCCAATTCACAACTATAGGCTTTTCCCAAAGCTATTAAATGGGTCTGTACTTTTAGGAAGGCCTGATATGCAGGTACCCCTTTTTTAATATAATCCCTAATCCGCATAGCTGCGGAATAGGTGAGCCTTCTGGTTCTGTAGTCAAAGGCATGTTGGTGGAACTTGGGATTGTATAAATGCTCCTTGTCTACCTTGTTGGCATATAGTGGATTTATGGTGACCAATTTGTCGCTTATTTGGGTGCCCAATAGTTTAAATACGGCCGAAAACCCTGCACTGTTGAACTCGGCGTTAAAATCGGACATAACTCCTTTGGCGGCCAATTGCAATAGTACCGTATTATCCCCTTCAAAGGTGGTAAATATATCCACATCGGCCTTTAGGTCGGCAATTCTATTTTCCAATAGATAGCCCTTGCCTCCGCAAGCTTCGCGACATTCCTGAATAGTTTGGTTTGCAAACCAGGTAATCATAGCCTTTAGCCCGGCTACCTGGGTCTCTATTTTTCGTTTATCCGTAATGCTGTCATCGCTATAGGTTTTCATCAAAGAATCCAATGTTACATGATAAACGTATGATTTGGCAATGGCGGGGGTAAGCCTTAGTTGGTGCGATGGGTAATCCATGATCAAATCCTCTTGGATTTTTAGGTTATCGTTGAATTGCCTTCTATGTAGGGCATATTTCACGGCAATGGCCAGGGCCATTTTGGCACCGCTCAAAGCTCCCTTGGCCACACAGATTCGTCCTCCCACCAAGGTGCCGAGCATGGTGAAAAAGCGTTTGTTCGGATTTTTTATGTCGGAATAATATGTGCCATCAGATTTTATGTCTCCGTATTTATTCAATAGATTTTCCCGAGGTACCTTCACTTGGTTGAACCATATTTTACCATTGTCCACGCCATTGAGCCCTAATTTGTAGCCATTGTCCTCAATGCGTACGCCCGGCATAAGTCGATTTTCACTGTCCCTTAAAGGCACTAAAATGGCATGTACACCATGATTTTTTCCATCAACGATGAGTTGGGCAAATACCGATGCCATTGTACCGTGCAGTGCATTTCCTATATATTCCTTGTTGTCGTTCTTTCCTGGGGTATGAATGGTAATGCTGTCATCTTCCTTATTATAGGTGGCAGTTGTTTTAATACCTCTTACGTTGGACCCATGACCCGTTTCGGTCATGGCAAAACAACCAAGTAATTCGGCTTTTCCAACAGCGGTCAAATAACGGTCATGGTGCTTTTTGGTGCCCAACTTCTGTATACTGCCTCCAAAAAGCCCAAATTGCACCCCAAATTTCACCGTGAGGCTTCCATCCACATACATCAGATTTTCAAAAATGGTGGCATATAAAGACATATTGCCCGTTCCCCCGTAAGCTGCCGGGTAGGCCATGGCACCATATCCTGCCTTGGCCAAATGTTTTACCTGGGACAACACTTTTTTCCTAAAATTCTCCTTGTTCTGTATTATTTCCCAAGAGAAAACAGAATCGCTTAAAGTGTTTCTAAATTCATCTATTTCTCGATGGTAAGTACCTTTAAAGATTTGGTCAATTTCTTTTGGGTCGTAAAAATGGGACGTTTTTTCCAACACAACTTCCACCTCGAACAAATGGTGGTAATGGTTGGGTTGTATGCCCAGGTTTATTTCAATGGCCGATAGACCTTCATTGAATAAATGTTCCGAACTGTTTTGCGAAATTAATTTTCTGCTAAAGGAGGTCAATGGGTGGTTGTCGCCTTCCACTAATTTGATACCGGAATTGGAGATGGCCCGTTGCCAAGATCTTATTTCCGTATCCAAAGGTGGCTGGTCCGTGTTGAGCCAATCGTTCAGTATTTCCCTGTCATTTTTGGAAAGGTTTTGATCATTGTCGATTATCTTTTTCACAACGGCAATCTCTGAAATGGTCAAAAGGTCATCGGACCAAATAACAAAAAAGAAGGGGATGTACTGTAGGATACTGGGTGGATATGTTGTCTTTATCATAATATGAATTTACATTATTTTTTAGTAAAAACAGTATTTTAAGGCAGTAGTCCTATGAAATATCGCAGCCAATGCACCCTGTTTTCATGGTGGGGTCCCCCGTTTAAATATGTAGGGTCTGGGACAGGTATTTTAATTTGTTTTCTTCCGCTCTTGGGAACAAAGGAATGGGAATCATAATTAAAAGAAGGAAATGTCCCTGCCCTTAAAATTGTTTCGTGGAAAACTATTCCAATTTCCTTTATCTTTGTAGGAGTATGAATGAGAATTTAGATCCTACGGCCAGTAATTTTTCCAACGAGGAATTTGATATAGAAAGGGCATTGCGCCCTATTTCCTTTGACGATTTTACAGGGCAGGAACAAGTATTGGAAAACCTGAAAATTTTTGTTCAGGCCGCAAATTTAAGGGGGGAAGCCCTAGATCACACCTTGTTCCATGGTCCTCCGGGTCTTGGCAAGACTACTTTGGCCCATATTTTGGCCAATGAATTGGGAGTCGGTATCAAAATGACTTCGGGCCCTGTGTTGGATAAACCAGGGGATTTGGCCGGGTTGCTCACCAATCTGGATGAACGGGATGTGTTGTTCATAGATGAGATTCATAGATTGAGTCCAATAGTGGAAGAATATTTATATTCTGCCATGGAAGATTATAAGATAGATATAATGATAGAATCGGGCCCCAACGCCCGATCGGTACAGATCAATTTAAATCCCTTTACCTTGATCGGGGCTACGACCCGTTCGGGTTTGTTAACAGCTCCTATGCGGGCACGATTTGGGATACAGAGCAGATTGCAATATTATTCCACGGAATTGCTCTCTACCATAGTGGAACGTAGCGCCGAAATATTAAAGACACCTATTACACAACAGGCCGCTATTGAAATAGCCGGTAGAAGCCGGGGGACTCCTAGAATATGTAATGCCCTATTAAGACGGGTCCGTGACTTTGCCCAAATAAAAGGGAATGGAAAGATAGACATAGAGATTTCACAGTTTGGACTAAAGGCCTTGAATGTGGATGCCCACGGATTGGACGAAATGGACAACAAGATATTGACAACCATTATAGACAAGTTTAAAGGAGGCCCTGTGGGGATTACTACCTTGGCTACAGCCGTTTCTGAAAGTGCAGAAACCATAGAGGAGGTTTATGAACCTTTCTTGATCCAACAAGGATTTATCATGAGGACCCCAAGAGGTAGGGAGGTTACGGAATTGGCCTATAGACATCTGGGCAGGATCAAGGGCAATATTCAGGGAGGTCTTTTTTGATGTTGTTGTCCACTTGTATTTTATGGCGGAAGAACCCCACTTTTAAATATTCAATTTGAAGTTAGTATCAAGATTTCAGGTCTTAAAAAATGCGGGGAGAATCCTAAAAAACCCCTTGCCCTTTCATCATGAAAATTTTGAGGCATATGGGGATTGTTTTAAAGTACAATTAAGTTCCAAGGAAATAGTCCTTTTTACCAGAAGCCCTGGACTAATAAAGCATATTCTTCAAAAACAACATAAGAAATACGAAAAATCCTCTTTGCAAACAGTGGATTTGGCCAAGTACGTTGGTCATGGTATTCTAACCTCCAGTGGTGAACATTGGCGCACACATAGAAGATTGGTGCAGCCCGCTTTTCACAAGAAAAAGCTCCATAATTTAATGGGGGTCATGAGGGAGGCCATACTGCAGGAACTGGAACGAATAGAACCTGGTAAGGTGCAGAACGTTTTTCCCCTTATGGGCGATCTTGCATTTCAGGTGGTTGCCAAATCCCTTTTCGGTAGTTCGGATATTCGTGAAAAGATGTCGCGACTCCAGTATATTACCGAGGCCAATCAGCGTATGTTGATCAAAGAAATGCGGCAACCATATCTAAAATGGTGGTATAGGCTCAGTGGTAAAATTGATAAGCACTTGAAAATGGCCGGGGAAGGCAAGAGGCTACTGTTGGAAATTGTTGAAGAGCGGAGGAGCTCGGGATTGGAAAAGGATGATTTGCTGGATATGCTGCTTAAGGCACGATATGAGGATGGCTCCCCAATGCCGGACGGGCAATTGTTGGATGAAGTGATGATTCTTTTTACAGCAGGGCATGAAACCACGGCCAATGCACTTAGTTTTACCCTGTTTCTTTTGGCCAAAAATCCGGCAATTCAGGATCAGGTTTATGAAGAGGTGTCCAAGGTAGATCTGGAGGATGGCAGAGTTGATTTGGTGCAAGAAGTGATGCAGCTTCAATTTGTTAAGCAATGCATAGAGGAGGCATTGCGACTGTATCCGCCAGTTTATGTAATAGATAGGGTGGCCACAGAAGATGATACCTTTGAAGATATTTCGCTCCCAAAAGGTACAATGGTACTTATGTCCATTTACGAATTACACCGCTATGGCCATTTTTGGAACAGGCCATTGGAATATGACCCC
>Ga0209344_10005700_pt1 | contig 10612 bp, 9 predicted proteins | sample Cruoilmetagenom6_FD_187293 | JGI IMG/M metagenome (GOLD analysis project Ga0209344, IMG submission 187293) | Oil polluted marine microbial communities from Coal Oil Point, Santa Barbara, California, USA - Santa Barbara Oil Seep Sample 6 (SPAdes)... | ecosystem: Environmental > Aquatic > Marine >...
ACCGCCCATACCGGCACCACGGTGACGACCGACGGCATCAATTTCATCGATAAAGATAATGCATGGTGCATGTTTTTTGGCTTGTTCAAACATGTCACGAACCCGTGAGGCACCTACACCAACAAACATTTCGACGAAATCAGAACCTGAAATGGTAAAGAAAGGTACTTTCGCTTCACCGGCTATCGCTTTGGCCAATAGGGTTTTACCTGTACCCGGTGAACCTACCATCAGAATACCGCGTGGAATACGACCACCCAGTTTCTGGAATTTGCCTGGGTCACGCAGGAAGTCTACTAACTCATGAACTTCTTCTTTAGCTTCTTCTACACCAGCGACATCTTTGAAAGTCACTTTAACCTGATCTTCATTCAGCATACGGGCTTTGCTTTTACCGAATGACATAGGATTTTTGCCACCGCCGCCCTGCATCTGACGCATGAAGAAAATCCACACACCAATCAGTAACAACATTGGGAACCATGAAATAAATATCTGCATCAGCAGACCGGTTTTTTCAGCTGGTTCAGCTTGGATAGCTACGCCGTTATCCAGCAAATCACCAATCAAGCCTGGATCATATTCTGGACTGTAGGTAGTGAAGTTACTGCCATCGGATAATTCGCCAGTGATCGTCCGCCCCTGAATATCAACGCTGGTTACACTGCCACTCTTGACACTGCTGATAAAGGTCGAGTAATCCATTTCGCTCTGCTTGCTTTGCTGCGGACCGAAATTGTTAAATACCGACATCAATACCATCGCGATGACGACCCATAAAACAATATTTTTCATCATGTCACTCAATGTTTGTTACCCCTAGTAACGTTAGTCTTTTTACTGTCATTTCAGTCCACGTCCGAGTAGATATACTTCACGACTGCGAGCACGTGAAGCATCAGGTTTACGGGTTATCACTTTATTAAAATGTGCCCGCATGGACTTCAAGAATTCATCAAAGCCTTCACCCTGAAAAACTTTGACCAGAAAATCACCCTGTTTACTCAAGTTATTAATAGCAAAATCCAATGCCAGTTCTACCAGATACATACTGCCCGGCTGATCGATTGCGCCTACACCTGTCATATTGGGGGCCATATCCGATAATACAAGGTCTATTGATTGTCCGGCCAATACTTCATTCAGTTGTTCGAGTACATGATCCTCACGAAAATCACCTTCAATGAAATGTACTCCAGTCAAAGGCGTCATCGGCAAAATGTCCAATGCAATAACTTTACCTTTGTCACCGACCCGATGCAAAGCATAATCAGACCATCCCCCAGGCGCCGAGCCAAGATCGACCACCGACATGCCGTTGCGAATTAATTTATCTTTCTGATCGATTTCTTCCAGTTTGAAGGTTGCTCTGGAACGGTAACCTTTTTGCTGTGCCTTTTTGACATAAGGATCGTCAAAATGTTCTTTAAGCCAATTTGTACTGGATTTACTGCGGGCCATTTCAGTTCTTCTCTGCCACGTGGATCTTGTCGGTACTCAGCACTAACAATAAACCGGCAATACTCAACATCAGATACAGATTCTGACTCAGCATATGTAACCATTCAAAGCGTTCGGCAAGGTTGGTCTCTAAACGCCAGTTATCGACAGTTTTTATATTGGCCATCTCAGGTTGTATATACATGCTGAATATCAAGGTAATTACCAGCATGGCCATCAAAATCCAGAAACGCCAGGAATGTATTGCCCGACCACGCTGAATAATTATTTTGCCGAAAAGAATGAGCGTACCACTGATTATGCCAATAACATTTACTGCAAAAAACAATTTGGCCGCATAATCTGCGGCCACCAATGTCTCAAGGCTGATAAATGCCAGCGGGACAGCGAGATAACCAATTGACCATAAAGCGCCTACCCACAGTGTCAGTAATAAACGTTCGCCAATGGTTTCAGAACGATTCAACAGCTAGCCCAGATAATGAATGCCAGTAATTTCATATTCGATTGCACCACCGGGCGCCTGAACAGTTGCCACATCGTCAACTTCCTTGCCAATCAATGCACGGGCAATGGGTGAAGAAATAGAGATACGGTTCAGCTTAATATCTGATTCATAATCGCCAACAATCTGATAGCGCACTTCCCCATCGGTATCTATATTAAGTAAATCAACCGTGACACCAAACACGACACGACCATCTTTTGGTAAAGACGTAGGATCAATTATCTGGCAATCCGCCAAGGTCGATTCCAGTTCTTGAATACGTCCTTCTGTGAAGCTTTGCTGCTCGCGCGCGGCATGGTATTCGGCATTTTCTTTTAAATCACCATGTGCGCGCGCTTCAGAAATCGCATTAACGATGGCTGGACGCCTGACGGTTTTCAGTTCGTGTAACTCATCTTTCAGTGCCTGGGCACCGCGGGCGGTAATAGGAACGGCCATTAATTTAATTCTCCATGTAATGACTGTAAACGATTCACCGATACACTGTCTTCGCAATGCAAGGCCAGAATTGTGGCACGAGCAGCGGCTAATGTTGTGGTGTAGTTGACCTGATGTTGCAATGCAGCACGGCGTATTTCTCTTGAATCGGCAACGGCCTGACGACCTTCTGTCGTATTCACAATCAGGGCAATTTCATCGTTTTTAATCATATCCACAATATGTGGCTGACCTTCTGCGACTTTTTTAACCCGCTCACAGGGCACATCGGCCTCCATAAGCGTTTGTTGTGTGCCACGCGTGGCCAGCAACGAGAAACCCAAGCCTAACAAATCTTTGGCAATCTTGATAACCGATTGTTTGTCAGCATCGCGCACTGAGATAAAGGCTTTACCTCCAACCGGCAGACTGACCGAAGCCGCTAACTGGGATTTGGCAAAAGCCTCACCAAAAGTTCGGCCTACGCCCATTACTTCACCAGTAGATTTCATTTCCGGTCCAAGAATTGGATCGACACCCTGGAACTTGATGAACGGGAATACCGCTTCTTTCACCGAGTAATAAGACGGGATAACTTCTTTGGTCACACCCTGCTCTGCAAGGCTCATACCGGCCATACAGCGGGCAGCGACTTTCGCCAGCGGCACCCCAATGGATTTAGATACATATGGCACGGTACGTGATGCACGTGGATTTACTTCCAGAATAAAAATACGGTCACCCTGTATAGCAAACTGTGTATTCATCAGTCCCACTACGCCCAGTTCAAGTGCCATTTGTTTCACCTGTACCCGTAACTGATCCATTACCTCCTGACTCAGGCTGTAAGGCGGTAATGCGCAGGCGGAGTCACCTGAATGCACGCCAGCCTGTTCAATATGTTCCATGATGCCGCCGATAAGCACTTCCTTACCGTCACAAATCGCATCCACATCTACTTCAATCGCATCATCAAGAAAACGATCCAGCAATACCGGAGAATCATTGGAAACGGAAACTGCGGTCAGCATATACCGTTGCAGTTCTTCTTCGTTGTAAACGATTTCCATCGCACGGCCACCTAATACATAGGATGGACGAACCACTAATGGATATCCGATTTCTGCAGCAAGCGAAACAGCTGTATCTACTGAATGTGCCAAACGATTTGGCGGTTGTAGCAAGCCCAGTTTTTCCACCATTTGCTGGAACCGTTCGCGATCTTCTGCATGGTCGATCGCATCCGGCGAAGTACCAATAATCGGTACACCGGCAGCTTCTAGTGCACGCGCCAGTTTCAATGGTGTCTGACCACCGAACTGGACGATCACGCCTTTAGGTTTTTCCAGCGCGACAATTTCCAGTACGTCTTCCAGCGTCAGTGACTCAAAATACAGTCGATCCGAGGTATCGTAATCGGTGGAAACGGTTTCAGGATTACAGTTAACCATAATGGTTTCGTAACCATCTTCGCGTAACGCCAATGCGGCGTGAACGCAACAATAATCAAACTCAATACCCTGACCGATACGGTTGGGGCCACCACCTAAAATCATGATCTTGTCACGATCGGTCGGGTTGGCTTCACATTCTTCGTCATAGGTTGAGTACATATATGCAGTTGAGGTTGAAAATTCAGCTGCACAGGTATCAACCCGTTTATACACCGGACGTACACCCAATGCATGACGATGGCTGCGGAATTGCTTTTCCGTTTTGTGTAACAGTTTTGCCAGACGTGAATCAGCGAAACCTTTGCGCTTCAACGCACGCATTTCAGCTTCATCAATATCGTTTAAAGAACGCTCTTTAAGCTGGTTTTCAATTTCCACCAGTTCCTGAATCTGAATCAGGAACCACGGATCAATGTGTGTCAATTGCTGAACTTCGTCAAAACTCATTCCATAACGGAAAGCATCGCCGACATACCAAAGTCGGTCTGACCCCGGCAAATTTAGTTCACGACGTAATACTTCAGCGGTATTTTCAGCTTTCAGATCCAGAATTTCGTTAAAACCATCCCGGTCTGTTTCCAGTCCGCGTAATGCTTTCTGTAAAGACTCCTGGAAATTACGACCAATGGCCATCACTTCACCGACAGATTTCATCTGAGTGCTCAGACGATTATCCGCCAACGGGAATTTTTCAAAGGTAAAACGTGGAATTTTAGTGACGACATAATCAATAGTCGGTTCAAATGATGTCGGTGTGGCATTACCGGTAATTTCGTTCTGTAATTCGTCCAGTGTATAACCAACCGCCAGTTTGGCAGCGACTTTGGCAATTGGAAAACCGGTAGCTTTGGAAGCCAAAGCAGACGAGCGTGACACCCGCGGATTCATTTCGATAATGATCAAACGACCAGTTTCCGGGTTCACCGCAAACTGCACGTTTGAACCACCGGTTTCCACACCAATCTCACGCAAAACCGCCAGCGAGGCGTTACGCATTATTTGGTATTCTTTATCGGTCAGCGTTTGGGCAGGTGCCACAGTGATTGAGTCACCGGTATGCACACCCATGGCATCAAAGTTTTCAATGGAACAGATAATGATGGCGTTATCTTTTTTGTCACGCACCACTTCCATTTCATATTCTTTCCAACCGATGATTGATTCTTCAATCAACAACTCGGAAGTCGGGCTCAGATATAAACCGCGCTGACAGATATCAACAAAGTCTTCACGGTTGTAGGCGATACCACCACCACTGCCGCCCATAGTAAATGACGGACGAATGATAACCGGGAAGCCGAACTTCTGTTGTACTTCGAGAGCTTCTTCCAGCGAGTGAGCGATATCCGATTGCGGCATATCAAGACCGATTTTACGCATTGCCGCACGGAACAAATCGCGGTCTTCGGCCTTATTGATGGCTTCACTGTCAGCACCGATCATCTCGACGCCATATTTTTCCAAAACGCCATGTTTTTCCAGCGCCAACGCACAGTTCAACGCGGTTTGGCCACCCATGGTCGGCAGAATCGCATCGGGACGCTCAACTTCAATAACCTTGCTGACCGCCTCCCAGGTAACCGGCTCAATATAAGTTGCATCGGCCATATTTGGGTCAGTCATGATGGTGGCCGGGTTGGAATTGACCAGAATGACGCGATAACCTTCTTCTCGCAGAGCTTTACAAGCCTGTGCGCCAGAATAATCAAATTCGCAGGCCTGACCGATAACAATCGGACCAGCACCCAGAATCAGAATGCTTTGAATATCAGTACGTTTAGCCATTGTGTGTTATTTACCTGTCGCTTGTTCGAGTAGGTCGATAAAGTGATCGAATAGAGGTGATGCATCCTGCGGACCAGGGCTGGCTTCCGGATGTCCCTGGAAGCTGAATGCCGGCTTGGTTTTATGATGAATACCCTGCAATGTGCCATCAAATAAAGAGCGATGGGTGGTTTCAACAGTATCAGGCAATGTGGATTCATCTACGGCAAAACTGTGATTCTGACTGGTAATCATCACCAGACCTGCCAGCAATTCCTGAACCGGATGATTCGCCCCATGATGACCGAATTTCATTTTTTCGGTTTTGGCGCCACAGGCCAATGCCAGTAATTGATGTCCCAGACAGATACCAAAAATCGGCATCTCTTTATCAAGGAAATACTGAATCGCCTTGATTGCATAATCACAAGGCTCCGGGTCACCCGGGCCATTGGCCAGGAAAATGCCATCGGGATTTAACTTCATGACTTCTTCTGCAGGCATTTGTGCAGGTACTACCGTTAATTTGCAGCCACGTTCGGTGAGCATGCGCATGATGTTTTTCTTGATGCCATAATCATAGGCAACCACATGAAAGCGGGGCTCGGCTTTACGGGACTGGTTGTCGATGTGCCAGACACCATCGCTCCACTCATAAGCCTGTTTGGTTGAAACCTCTTTGGCGAGGTCCATGCCTTTTAAACCGGCAAACGCTTTGGCAGCTGCAATGGCCGCATCCACATCAATATTATCGCCAGCAACGATGCAGCCTTTTTGTGCACCTTTTTCGCGCAACAGTCGTGTCAAGCGGCGGGTATCAATACCTGCTAAGCCAACGACATTGTGACGTTCCAGGTATTTATCCAAAGCTTCTTCACCACGCCAGCTGGACATGACCGGTGAAAGTTCGCGAATGATTAAACCACTGGCATACACTTGGTCAGATTCTTCATCGTCTTTATTGACGCCAACGTTACCGATATGCGGATAAGTCAGAGTTACGATTTGGCGGCAATACGACGGGTCGGTAATAATTTCCTGATAACCTGTCATCGCGGTGTTGAAGACCACTTCACCAACTGACTGGCCCACAGCACCGATTGATTCGCCGTGAAAGACCGTGCCATCTTCAAGAGCAAGTAGCGCAGTTGTACGCAAGGGGAACCTCCACCAGATAAAAAAGGAACAGGGGACGACGTTCTCCCCAGACAAAATCTTTGCAATTTTAGCCTATCTGCAGCCTATGCGTCCACGCTAAAAACGATGACAAGTTACCTTGCCAGCGGTAGTATGAAGCGCAGCTTATTCACCTGGCAGAACTTATGACTCAACAGTATTTTAATTTTTCCGCTTTTCCACAACAAAGACCCCGTCGTTTGCGCAAAGATGACTTTTCCCGGCGACTGGTTCGAGAGCATCAACTAACCGTCGATGATTTGATTTATCCCTGCTTTGTACTCGAAGGCAAAAATCAACGAGAAAAAGTCACTTCAATGCCTGGGGTGGAGAGACTGAGCATTGATTTGCTGCTCCAGGAAGCTGAAATCATCCACAAATTGGGCATCCCGATGATGGCATTGTTTCCAGTGACCCCTTTAGAGCAGAAATCACTGGATGCTGCTGAAGCGTTTAATCCCGATGGTCTGGCGCAACGCGCTGTCAGAGCATTAAAAAAAGCCTTCCCCGATTTGGGGGTAATGACTGATGTTGCTCTGGATCCTTTTACTACTCACGGTCAGGATGGTCTGATTGATGACAACGCTTATATTATTAATGATGAAACGGTGGAAGTATTAATCAAACAGGCGTTATCTCATGCTGAGGCTGGAGCAGATGTCGTCGCCCCCTCCGATATGATGGATGGACGTATTGGCGCGATACGCAACGCGCTGGAAAATGCCGGACATATACATACCCGGATCATGGCTTACTCCGCCAAATATGCCTCCAGTTTTTATGGACCGTTTCGCGATGCGGTAGGCAGTGCTGGCAATTTAGCCGGTGGCAATAAATTCAGTTATCAGATGGATCCAGCCAATTCTGATGAAGCCTTACATGAAGTTGCTTTAGATATACAGGAAGGTGCTGATATGGTGATGGTCAAACCCGGCATGCCCTATCTTGATGTCTTGTACCGGGTAAAACAGACTTTCCAGAAACCCACTTTTGTTTATCAGGTCAGTGGTGAATATGCGATGCTCAAGGCAGCAACGTTGAAAGGCTGGCTCAGTGAAGAAGTGATTATGGAAAGCCTGCTGGCATTCAAGCGTGCGGGTGCCGACGGTATCCTCACCTACTTTGCAAAAGACATTGCCCAAACATTACAACGCTGAACATGACAGATAAATACGCAGTAATCGGTAATCCGATACATCATAGTAAATCCCCGTTGATTCATGCCGAGTTTGCCAGACAAACCGGTGAGGATATTGAATATACAGCGATTGAAGTTCCGTTGGATGGGCTACAGAACAGTCTTCAACAGCTACGCGACGTGCTTAAGCTAAAAGGCATCAATGTAACGGTGCCATTCAAGGAGCAGGTCTGGGAGATAACCCATCAAAAATCTGCCCGGGCCGAATTGGCTGGAGCAGTTAATACCGTTGTATTTAATAATGATGGTAGCCTGTTTGGTGACAATACTGATGGCATTGGTCTTTGCCGAGATTTAGCGGTCAATCATCAGGTGGAGCTTGCTGGCAAACGGATTTTATTACTGGGAGCCGGTGGCGCTTCACGTGGCGTGATCGCGCCTTTACTTGAATACCAACCGCTCGGAATATTTATTGCCAATCGAACAGCATCCAAGTCCAGTCATCTAGCAGAGCTGTTCGCCCATCTAGGCAATGTTCATGGCGGTGGATTTAATGACATTGCCGGTGAATTTGATGTGGTGATTAATGCCACCGCAGCCAGTTTACAGGGCGAAGTGCCTCCTTTGCCTGATAAGGTACTGGCAAGTGGCGCCTGTTGTTATGACATGATGTACAGCGACACTGATACGGCATTTATTCAATGGGCTAAAGCCCAAAAAGCCGAAAAAACCATTGATGGGCTGGGCATGCTGGTTGAGCAGGCCGCAGAAGCCTTTTATCTCTGGCGTGGTGTGCGTCCGCAAACAGCTTCAGTAATATCACTACTTCACAATAAAACCTGAAAAACGCCCATAAAAAACCTCATCCTGCACTCATTGTCAGGATGAGGTAAGTAATTTTATTCAAGGCTTGTTACGGTTTTCAGATTCGGCCATTTTCTGCTGCAGTTGCTGTTTTTGATCGCTGTTTAATAGATTGAAAATCGCATTATTCAATTTAACTTTTTTAGCTAATCTGTCGGCATGAGATTCTGTGGCTTGATTGATTATGGATTCTAGCTTGTTTTGATCCAGACGATCATTAAAAGCCAATTGGTTTAATTGCTTATGCAACTCCCAGTGCGACTTCATATCATTTCTTTTATCAGTTTGCTGAGCCTCGACTAATTTTTTTATTTCTGATTTTTGATCCTCGTTTAAATCAATGCCTTGCAACATACGAGGGATACCATCGTGTTCACTGTGCGTTTTCTTCATATCGCTGTATTTACTGTCATCACCACAGCTTTTATGTTTATCGGCCATGGCAGGTACTGCTAAAAATAAAGCTGGAATAAAACTGAGCGCCATTAATTTGGTACGCATAGATGTTCTCCTAAGAAGATATTTTTTAAGAAATACTGTCAATTGACAGGTTGCAGACAGTATTGACGGATTAACTGTTAATGACTGTTTTGATATGTAAATTAAGGTAAAACACTGATTTACAATTAGCTGATTAATATTTAGGGACGTATCATTACTTTAAAAAATGACAGGACATCGCTGTGAGCAAAGTATTAATTATTGATGATGATGTGATTCTTTCTGGTCTATTTCAAGACTATCTTGAGGAAGAGAAGTTTCAGGTTCGCACTGCAGATACAGCAAAGGATGGCCTGCAGTTTGCCTTGCAGGGAGAGTTCGATATTGTGATTCTGGATGTAATGTTGCCTGATATGAGTGGCACTGAGGTTTTAAAACTCATCCGTCAGCAAAGTCATGTTCCCATTTTAATGTTTACCGCAAAGGGTGACGATGTTGATCGCATCATGGGACTGGAATCTGGGGCCGATGACTATGTACCAAAGCCCTGTACCCCTCGCGAACTGATTGCTCGTATAAAAGCCATTTTGCGTCGTAGTGAAATCACTCGGCAACAGCAACAGGATGAAACCGTTATTCAAACCGGTCCGTTACAACTCTGGCCTCAACAACGTAAAGCCGTATGGTTTGATACCTCACTTGAACTGACCAGCACCGAATTCAGCCTATTGGAATCGCTGGCAAGAAATGCCGGACAGGTCGTCAGTAAAAATGCATTATCAGAAGCAGCATTGGGCCGGCCGCTGGCACGCTTCGATCGCAGTATTGATGTGCATATGAGCAGTATTCGGCATAAGCTTGGAGAACAGCAGGATGGTCATTCGTATATTCAGACAGTCCGCGGTAAAGGTTATCAGTTGATCAAATAATGCGAAGTTTATTCTGGAAATTCTTTTTCGCTTTTTTGCTGGCTTTATTACTGACCAGTATTGGTGTCGCCAGTGGTATGTGGTTACGCCATAATGCAGAACGTCAGTCCTTCGAGGCAATTCCGGTGCAAATGGGCTGGAAAGCTACAGATCTTGTCGACAGTGCGGCTGATATAGCGCGTTATGCCGGTATCGAACCGCTAAAAAAATACCTGCATGAACAACAACGCAATGACATTAAGCTTTTCGCCGTTAATCAGGATAATCAGGATATTCTGCAACGGAATGTTGATCCGCAATTACTGGCAACGACGCGACAATTATTATTTGAAAATCAAAGAATACGCTCTGTTCGACAAGTGATTTCGGAAGATGGCAGAGCCCTGCTGTTATTTATACCCTCCCCTGAAAAACTCGGTCAGAAGCTGGATCGGCACAAACCGCCTAAACCACCATTCTT